>Ga0068628_1000456_pt1 | contig 14392 bp, 9 predicted proteins | sample InSIn2gowninarea_FD_77431 | JGI IMG/M metagenome (GOLD analysis project Ga0068628, IMG submission 77431) | Clean room microbial communities from NASA Spacecraft Assembly Facility at Jet Propulsion Laboratory, Pasadena, California, USA -... ... | reverse complement strand
TATTATTTCATTGAGAAGTCCTAAAATTCAGCATGAGGGATGGGTTGTCAGGTTACATTTAAAAATAATAAAGTAATACTTACAATAACAAATAAAAAAATATTAATCACAAAAAAATTCAATGTTAGTCATAAATAAAATACTTCAATTTCTACATTCATTTGACATCAAAGATAGAGATAAAAGTAATTGGAAGTTAAAATAAATAAATAAATTACTTTTTAGTATGAAGTAGATACATAATTTCTTCACTACTTAATATGAGTTATAAATGATGTAAAAATAATATTATTGATAATATATGGTGTAATACATTGACATCTAATATTTAAATCAAAAAAATATTAAAACAAAAAGTTAGATATCTATATTAAATAATATAATTTTATATCAATTTTATATATAGAGAGAGAAACGTTTTCTACTTCTAAATATGAAGGGGCATGTATTAACATTTTAATGTGGAAAATGCTAATCATAAATAAAATATTACAAAGTCAACTATGTAGTTAAAACATCTAGTTCTGAAGATGAACCACAATAAATGGCCTCGACCAAACATCCCTGATGTGATTTCTGTGGAAAGTGTTTCTCAATATTCAAGATATAGATCACAAAAGTCTGAATTTGAATATATTATTAGTGTTTTGTTCAAAACTAACATAGATTCATCTTAGCTCTAAATCTACTAAAATAAGAATCAGATCTCTCGAGGTGTAAATATTTCTTCAAGTTTTTCATTCAAAAGGAAATTTGATTCCTCTAGGCACTTTGTAAATATGGAATTAAGATAAATTTATACTACTTTAAATTTTTATTAATATAAATAATAAAAAGCAAATTTATACTACTTTAAATTTTTATTAATATAAATAATAAAAAACAGTTTAAATGTTTTATATTTGTTTTCTTTAATAATTTTAAATTAAATCAATTTTAAATTCATATAGAAATTCTATAAATCAATTAGAAATTCTAGAATAATTATATATTTGAATAATTGATTTTTTAAGGCTCAAACGAGGTTGGTATAAAGACAACAGGGCCTCGTTAGACCATTGGGAAATCCACGAGAATGTTGCATTGCAAAACATTAATAACATTAAAAATATTGTTACATCTAAGTTCAAAGAAAAAATGTGGTGTGAGAAAGATTTAGCAGCTAAAAGAAAATTAAGATATTATAAGGAGGTCATCAACCCCACCCTAGAAGATCAAAAGTATCTCTCTGTTTTAACTAGCTCAAAGAAGAAAAATAATATAGCCAAGATTAGAACGAACTCTCATGAGCTCCATAGTGAAACAGGTCATTGGGCAGTTCCTATAACACCATGGATGGAAAGGTTCTGCCATCTCTGTGAGAATACGAACATCGAGGATGAAAATCACTTCCTCTTAGAGTGCCCAACCTACAACCACATAATATGTCAGTTCCAAAATCTTTGTTGTAATACTAACCTTCCTAGACTTTTAAGTTGTCAAAATTACAGTGAGCTCGGGAGGCTTCTCTCCAAACTTTTTGAGCATAGGAATAAAATCTTAAATCAAACTAAATAATTAGTTTCTTTAGGTCTGACAAACCAAAGTTTGGTCTCAGTGGATGTTAACCATCATCATCATTGTCATCATCATCAGATGATCAAAAATATTAAACTTATTTATATATTTAATTTTTGTTTTTCAAGATAAATCACATTAATTGGTTCGAAACATCCACCAAATCCTAATAATATCTAAAAAACATTCTCATTTACAATATAAATCACAAAAATCTAAAATCTTACTTATTTTCTAAAGAACTTGAAGTGGAAATTTCAAACGGGTAGCAGAATTTTTATTGGAATCGATCCCTTTGTAGGAGGTCGAGAGGGCATCTCCATTCCCGAGCAGCTTCTCTGTTTCTTCCACATAATTGGTATTTTTACTTGGGATAAGCTCATCTTTGCCTGGCATGGTCCTATCCCCCTATGGAAGGAGGCTTATGATCTCGGCATGCCAGCTCCTCTGGCTGGCCTTTGGAACTCCGTCATCTTATATCTAAAAGGTTGTGGTTTCCATCGTTCTGGGACTACAGACTATCTGGTATGGTCAGTTCCTAATGCAAAATTGGTTATACAAGTAAAAGACATCTACTCTAACCTGATTAGTCCTAAGGCCCTTTGTTGCAGTCTGATTTTTCCTCTGCTCTTGTGGAAGTCAGGCTGCCCTCCGAAATCAATTTTTTTCTCATGGCTTGTGTTCTACAACAAAAATTTGACATGGGAGAATTTGAGAAAGAGGAACTGGCACGGGCCGAGCAGATGCGCGATTTGTGACTCTCACGAAGAATCCAACTTTCACATGTTTTTCCAATGTCAATCTGTGCTGCAAATCTGGCAAGTCTTGGCAAATCTTTTTGGTTTCCCTCTCATTGCTTTTAGTTCCACTCAGGCAGCGTTTGAGTGGTGGAGCACGCAAAAAGAATCATGGAGACCTTTGATTATTATCGTTCTATGGTGCACCTGGAAATGGCGAAACAACAAGATTTTCAAGGAATCAAAATCCCCTCTCATGTCTATATTGCAGCATATCATCTCGGTCTATGATTCTATTCCAAAAAATCCACCCAAAATGCAGAAAGGCCACAGTATTGTGGATATATGCTCCTGCTTAGAGACTCCAAGGGCGTTTTTTGACGGTGCAGAACAACAAAAAAATTGTGGATGCGGGGTTCACATCATTATGGACAAGAATATGCAATACTTTATTTCATGGAATGGAGGAAGGGGCTCAAATAGCTTAGCGGAGGTGCGAGCCCTTGCAGGTCTTCTTGCTTTTTGCACTTTTTTTTATATCCAATCTATTTCTATCTTTGGTGATTCAAAATCTGTGATCGATCATGTCATGGGTTCTAGCCACATCAAATGCCCCCACCTAGCAGGCTGGTTGGACAGGATTAAGTTTTACTGAGGTCTCATGAAAGACAGCTCAATTCAGCACATCTGCCGCGATCAAAATCAGCAAGCGGACTCTCTGTCAAAGGAGGGCTTGCTTCTCAGGACAGGGTCCTGGTCCCTGAAGGTTACTCTTGACGAGAATTCCTGGATCATCCAGGATTTTTCCATTCCTGGCTATTAACCCTTTCTATGTCTTTTCCTTATTATCATCTTTTGTCTCTATATGTTTTGATCATGTCATGAAATATTGATGCCCAGTGGTATCCCTGATCTAATTTCTCTTATGTGAATAGATCTAGTATGTGTCACTTATGCATGATATTGTTTTATGTATGATACTCTTTTTGGGAATTTTTGTTATCTGTTTTGCATCCTAAAAATCAAGATCATACAGCTACTAAATGCTGTTATATGTACAATATGAAACTTATATTCTCTCAATATAATTTATATAATGCTTTTTCGTTCTGAAAAAAATATATTAAAAAAATTATTTTAAATAATAAAAATTATAATTTTATGAATTTCACTACACAACCAATTAAACTTTTCCCAACACAATTCCCAATTCATTTAACACTTTTGCTAATTTATTAAAAACACCATTCTCATCTCATTTGACACCCTAGTTAATTTATTTAAAATGTAAAGACAAAACACTGAGTGGTCGAATAATTATGAGCATGATATGTTCAAATCACATCTCAATCAAAAGGATAAGTTGTCGCCTTCGATGGTAGAAGCCTTGACACATACATAATGTGCAAAAAAGTGATTTGTGAATAATGTGCAAAACGTACATGTCCCTGAGGGAAGGGTAATTTTAGTCCGCAGTTCATGTCTCGTTTATTTATGGAATATATTTATTTCCATTTGCTTTTTTATTACTAAAAAGTATTTGTTGATTATGGAATATATTTATTTCCATTTGTGTTTTTTATTACTAAAAATTAGACTAGGTTTGAAATTTGATTAATTTGTCTTGTCTGTTTGGGTTAGACTCATGAGCACATGAATAGTTTTTTCAACTCAAAATGAAATCTTTACAAATTCTCTTAATTTAAATGAAATATAATATATTCTTTCTCATTATATTCTCTTAATTAAAATAAAATAAAATTTATTATAAAATTTAAACTTTTCTTTATTATATTTATGTTTGGATAATTGATTTTTTGAAATTTTATTTTATAAAAATCAAGTCAATGAAAATGACATTGGTAACTTTGTTGGTTTATCAATGATAATAGTGTTGGTTTGTTTTTTAACTCACTAAGATCTAAGACTTTAAAGTGTAATTTAATGAAAGTCTTGAATAATTTTGATGATGTACACTATGTTTTTAAGAATTATTATAGATTTTTATAATATTAAAAATTAATAATTATTTAGTTAATATTGTTTTGGAATGAGATTATTTAATTTGTTGGTGATTTTAATAAAATTTAGTTACTAATATACTTTCTTTTTATGTCTGTGCAAAGATTTTATTTAATTTAAAATACAATTTTAATATATGGTGGTAGAGGTGGTGGTGGTGCGCTGAGACCAAACATTGGTCTATTGGACCTAAAGAAACAAATTATTTATTTTGATTTAAGATTTTATTCCTATGCTCAAAAAGCTTGGAGAGAAGCCCCTGAGCTCACTATAATTTTGACATTGTAAAAGGCTAAAAAGGTCAGTGTTGTAACAAAGATTGTGAAACTGAGATTTAATAATAATAATAAAATAATATATATACTAAAAAAACATTTAATAATAATAAAATAAAATAAGTATAATATATATGGCATTAGTGTTTCTTATATTGAAAGTTTTCAATAAAATTGATATCCAAAATCTTTATAGGAAAGTTATTCGCATTTTTAATCTGAAAGTTTATCCGGCAACAAACAAATAAAAAAAATAAAAAATTGTTAACAAATTCTTACCATTTTTAAGGATAATGAAAGTTTTACCGTAATTCTAAATGTAATGCAGGATGAAATAATGTTTTTAGAAGTTTTGTTCAATTTAAAATAATCCAAATTATCACACATTGTATTAAAGTTCTAGATTGATAAGAAATCTAACTTTTTATATCACATTGTTCCAACCACTAAAATAATTTTTATTGCAAAAACACTCCTCTATATGAGATTTTATATTTACTTTGTAACTAATAACATATTTTTTATCTTATTTATTATACCATTCTATGTTCATTTGAGTTTATTTGTGGATAACTAAGATAACTAGGGTAGTTGTAGAAATTATTGGTAAACTTATAAAAAAAAATCTATATCGAAGTTTACCAATCATTTACTTTATATGGTCGGGTTAGTTTTTAATTAAAGTGAAAGTAAAAGAGCATAACTAGGTTTGACATAAATATCAATCTTTTATCCTCACTACTACTACAATATTTTGTGATCTATACTAGTCACTTATTAATTATGGGTAGTTAAATTAATTGTTATTAATTATGGGTAGTTAAATTAATTATTGGTAGTTAAAAATAGTCATATGAACATGTGCTACATAGACATGAGTTACATGAATTATGGTTTTTGGGGAATGTGGTATTAGCAAACCATAGTATTGGTTCATGGTATTGTAACAAAACTTATTTACAAATTAATAATATCTATAGTAAATGGGGTGAATCTCCATGATTAAGAATCTCGTCACATATTTTATTAAATGTATATATGTCTAATTCATGAAACTGCCCATTAATCTTTGGTCATCTATACGATGTAATTCTTGTTCAAGCGATGGAATAGACTGCTCAGATCAAAGGAACCCACCCAGGGTTAGTTGGGCGGAAAATCTCGCGGGCTTTTGAAGGCTGGTTACAACTTTGGGCCTTCCGAATTTCGGGTCAAGATTCATCGTTATCCACCAGACATGAAGAGCTGTGAAGTCGGTATCGGTGGCATTTGGGCGGAGTACATACAGGAGGTTTATTCCACCATGTGGACCCGAAATCGGTTTAGTATCAATTTTATTTTTCTTCGGGTCCGTTTTGGGAATCTGAGAATATACCTATATCGGTCCCGATATGCGTCTCTTCTGGTAAGAACTTTGCAAACTGCGATGACCATTTAGGCTTTAGCTTGTTGTTAAGTTTGTGGGTTCTTAGTCTGATGGTTTAATTTTTGCATGGGTGCCCAAGCCCTGAGTCTTTTTTTTTACCCTTAGGTTTCATTGGACAATGGTATTATATGTAATTTGTAGAAGAGACTAGTCTTGCTTTAACCAAAAAAATAATAAGTTAAAATAAAGTTACTATTTTAAAATAAATATCAATATCAATAATTGAGTTGTTTTTCTTTTGAATCAGTGTACCTTTCATTTTAATCTATACTTCTGATTTCCATATGACATATATGCACAGATTGTTATGCCAAAGTTCCAGGAAGCCCCGACAAATCAGAGCATACTTAGCAGACGGAATTGTTAAACATTTATGCTTCCTCTTAACTTGATGTTAAATACCAAAGAATTATCATATAAATCCTCTTAGCGCCCCCCGACAAATCAGAGCATACTTAGCAGACGGAATTGTTAAGCATTTATGCTTCCTCTAAACTTTATATTAAATACCAAAAAATTATCATATAAATCTTCTTAGCGGCTCAATCGTATTGTTGCCGCCGCCGCCACCCCCCTTTATGTTCAGTTGGAGCGGAGCAATGAGAGTATATTGTGACGAATTATGCGAGGAAGACGTGCAGGGAATTTCCAATGTACGTTGCCAGGCTCTCGAATCCAAGATGTCCCAGCCAAAACTAGTGGCGCAGAGATCACACAATGTTTCCAATGTACATTGCCAGGCTCTAATATCCAAGATGTCTCAGCCAAAACTAGTGGCGCAGAGATCACACAATGTTGCGGCACTCTGGTTTACTACGTGTCATGCTATCTGATGATGTGGATCTCTGGTTTACTACGTGTCATGTTATCTGATGATGTGGATCTGGATCTTTTACGCAATGGATAGAATAAATTTTGAGAAAAGATATACGAGTTGTTTTTAGTGAGATTTTTTGGAAGTTTTTCTAGTTGTTTTTAGTGTAATTTCTTTGAGATTCTGCAGAATTTATTGAAATTACAAATTTGACGGGTAATCCTTAATGTGCCCAAGAATTTTCAGATGCTAAATCCATATATACAATCGAAAAAACAGTTTAAATAACACAAATCAAGATTTCACCTTAATTTTTCCCACATTCTAAGTAAGTTCAAAAAGTAACATTAAAGACAACTCCAAAAATATATGCCCAGTATCGTTTGACGTGGCATTGGTTTTGTGGCTGGTTATGAGTCTGCAAGTTGATTAGAAGTTAGGCGAAATTTCCTTGCCAGATCATGGTTCAAACATATTTGAAACCCAATTATTTTAACAAAAGAAACCTGTGATTTTGAAACCCGAGTATTATGATAAGAAAAATGTATGATTTTGATATTTTAATAAATAAAATATATGATTTATTTATATTCAAATTTAAGCTTTTGTGATCTATGACTTGTTAATTTATGAAAAAATTTGGAAAAAATCACATAGAGAGTATCCCTGAAGTGCCCTAGAATTTTTAGGTGCTGAATCTATATATACAATCAAAAAAATAGTTTAAATAACACAAATCAAGATTGCACTTTAATTTTTTCCTACATTCGTGAACCGCTAAGTCCAAAAAGTAATATTAAAGGCAACTCCAAAAATACATGCCCAGTAAGTCCAAAAAGTAATATTAAAGACAACTCCAAAAATACATGCCCAGTAAGTCCAAAAAGTAATATTAAAGACAACTCCAAAAATACATGCCCAGTATCATTTGACGCGGCATTGGTTTTGTGGCTGGTTATGCGTGTGCAAGTTGATTAGAAGTCAGGGGAAATTTCTTTGCGGGATCATGTTTCAAACATATGTGGAACCCAATTATTTTAACAAAAGAAACATGTGATTTTGAAACCCGCGTATTATGACAAGAAAAATGTATGATTTTGATATTTTAATAAATAAAATATATGAGTTATTTATATTCGAATTCAAGTTTCTGTGATTTATAATTTGTTAATTTATGAAAATTTTTAGAAAAAATCACATAGAGAGTACTTTTCAAACCAGTTAGTGTAGTTCATCTTCAAGACAATGGAATATATATTTGGGAAAAAAATTAGGTATATTTTTACCATTATAATATTTTAGCTAAATCTCTCATACGTCTTTTGATGGAATTTTTTGTTTCGACGTTTTTTTGGTTCGGGATACAGTACCAAAATTTCCTCTCTTTTCAATTGTGTTATTTTAAATAATTTATTTGGGGTAAATCTGTTCATGTAGTGTTTAGTAATTATGTAGATAAATAATTTCTAATAGGAATAATTTAATGGCCTTTTTTATTGTTAAATTTTGTAGAGTATATTTTTATTTTTGATATTTGTGAGCAATATATCAAATATATTTTTTAATTTAGATTATATAAAACTAAAATAACATACTTATCATTTATATATAAATTAAAATACGTAAATAAATTTTAATTAACTTAAAAATAATAATTAATAATATCATTTAAACGTAAATTTTATAATCTAATTATTTTAATTAAATTTAAATAATAGTGTCTAATACTCATTATTCTCTATTTTAATTAAATATATCAATTATACTAGGGAAGACCTGCAGTCACAAATTTCCGATTTCCACCGCCAGGCTCTGGAATCCAAGATGTCTCACCCAAAACCCGTGGTGCCAAGATACCGCAAAGCTGGGGCAGTCTGCTTTGCCACGTGTCATGCCACTCGATGATGTGGGCCTTCCACACAATGGGATAGAATAAACTTTGAGAAAAAGTATATGCCGGATATTGTTCGACGAGGCGTTCGTTTTTGGCTAGAGCTTCGTGCGCAAGTTGATTAGAAGTAAAGCGAAATTTCTTTCTGGGATCATATGTCAACAGTATTTGAAACCTAACTATTTTAACAAAATAAACATATGATTTTGAAACGCAAGTATTATCATATGAAAAACATATGATTTTGATATTTTAATAAACAAAATATATGACTTGTTTATATTTTTTGGGGCATGGAATACATATTTGGAAAAAAAATTGGGTATCTTTTTGCCATTATGGTATTCTCGCTAAACTTCTCATGATGTATTTAATTTTTCCGGGGTTCGATTATGTATTTTGATGGGATTTTGTTTTTCAACGGTTTTTTGGTTAGGGAAATGGTACCAAAATTTCTACTTGTTTCAATTGTGTTGAAAATTTGTTATTATAGTGTTTCGTAATTAGGTTGATAAATAATTTTTGGTAAGAGTAATTTAACAGTTTTTTAATTTGTTTTTATTTTTTATTTTGGGTATTTTGTGAGTAGTGTATCAAATCCGTGTTTGGGATTATATATAACATTAAAATATCACAATTTATTATTTATATATAGATTAAAATACATTGTAAATAGATTTTAATTAGCATTTGTACTCGATGTTGCAAAGGAAATGTAGTAAAGCATAAATTGAGGAACAATCACGACATGGGAATGGGAAAATCTAAATAAGATGCAAAGATTGGTTAACGTTTTTTGTGTTTCCTCATATAGTTGATGCTCGCAATTTTTTTGACATGATGAATATATTAGACTTTGCTAATAAAGCATCTGAACTATTTAGGTTGTCAAATGATTCATGATGTTGATATTAGGATATTTACATATTTCTAGATGATATAAGATATAATAATAAAATACAAAATTTTTGTGGTTGTCTTTATTACATTATGTAGATTATGATCTGAATTATATATATATATATATATATATATATATATATATATATATATTCTAGCTGTCATCCTGTAAGTGTTCTATTTTGTTTTTTAGGAAATTAAGCTAAATAATTTTTTGATGTTATTTTTTTAATTTATAATTTATTTTTGAATTAGGTGAAATAATTTATTTTTTTAATTAAGTGAAATGATTTTCGATTAAATAAAAACAACCACAATTAAGATAAATTAACCATAATGTCACTATGTAATATTATAGTAAACTAGAGTTAATGTGTTAAATTTATATTGATTGGAGAAAAGACGCGTCCGGACGGTCTGCAACTCGGCTCCCGCTCTGCAAACCCTCAAGATCTGCATCTCGTGCGTTTTGTAGACAACGAGCGCGCCCGCTCTTTGCCACCCTGATCCCTGCGAGCATGTCCGCTTGGGGCTCTTCTACAAACTACGGTAGGACTGATCCATGGAGGATTGCACCGCTGCTTGCTAGTTTTTGACAGGCCCGTTCCCTAGGACTTGCGCCCATGGAGGTGCTGGGCTCTCCCTAGGCACCTCTTCCACCTCCTCCTCCGTCAATCTCATCAGCTGAGGCTTTTAACCGGCTTTTGGCAAGACTCCCAAAGAAGAAGAATTTTGAAGCTGCGAAATTCGTCAAAAAATTGGATGATATTCCAGAGATCTCCCTTCCTCCTGAAACCCCGATTCAGGTTGCATTGTCTTTGACCGAGCGAGCTCTCATCGACCAGTTCACTAGACTATGGCCATCCCCCAAAACCACTGAGAGCTAGGTCAATAGAAACTGGGTGCCGTTAATCAAAGAAATTGTTACCTCTTACTTTCTGGGGAGAGGATTCTTCCTCTTCAAATTCACTTCAAAGGATGACAAAGATCTAATCTTTCGAAACGGCCCCTACTTCATGGGCCCTCAGGGTTTGTACCTGAATAAATGGACTCTGGACTTCTATCCAGCAGTAGATGTACCCAAAGCAGTCAAGGTGTGGGTTAGGCTTCCAAATCTCCTAGTCCATTGCTGGAATTGGGATTCTTTGATGCACATTGGAAATGCCCTCGGGAAATTCATAGATCGAGCGAATAATAAGGATCAATATGATTGTGCCAAGATTTGCATACAAGTAGATCTGGAGGTGGGGCTGCCAGAGGCCAACAGAATCAATGTCAGAAGTTGGACGCATGTGCAGAAACTGGACTATGAACAGTTGCCCTTCAAATGCCGGAAATGCCATGTTTATGGCCACTTCGCCAGAAACTGCCCGACCAACAATGAAGCTGTGCAAGGGAAGGAGGACGGCTGGAACCAAGTCAAACGATCCAAAACTTCTTTCAAGACATAGAAGTCGAGAGGCACTAATGGCAAAGGTCCTCACAAGGCCTCTGCTCAGCTGAGCCCGCCCAAGCCTGCTCCAGAAAACAAGTTCGATCCTCTTAGCTCACAGCCAGAGGACACCCATGAAGTCGTGGTCCAAAACATAGTGTCTCTAGAAAAAGGTAATATGCCTATCTCTTCCAAAGATGCAACTGTTGCAGAAAGCTCAAAAGGAACCCCTGTCGAAGTTGAGGAAGAGGACCAAGAATCGGAAGACTTGGAAGAGGAAGGAGAAATAGGCGATTCCCAAACCTTTGTAAGGAGATCCGCAAGAGCGCGCAAAACAGATCGGGAGAAAAGAGAGCAAGAAACGTACAAGGACAAGTTACAGGGCAGTCAACCAACTCAGGAGAAATTGTTAGCAAAAAAGCCGAAGATGGCAAGAAACTAGCATCAAGGCTCCAAGGGAGCCCAGCAAAGCAAAGGTAAATAATGAAAATAATCTCCTGGAATTGTAGGGGTATGGGGAGCAAAATCAAAGAAGAGGCCATAAGAAATTTAATAAGAATAGAAGCCCCGGACATATTCCTTCTCCAAGAGACTAAGATGGAGGATTCAAACTTCCTCCAAATAAGCAAAAAACTCTGGAATAAAAGTAAAGCAACAGTTGTCTCATCCCGAGGAGCCTCTGGAGGGTTGGGTACTCTTTGGAATGATAGCAGGTTTTCGCTAGTGTCTGAGATTTCAAATAATCACTGGCCGATGCTAAAAATGCAGCATCTTGTAACTAAAGAAACTTTTTGCCTCTTCAATGTTTATGTGTCGATTAACGCTGGAGAAAAAAAGGCCTGTTGGGACTCAATAAGAAGCCAAGCAGATATGGGCAATCTAGATAACGTCATTATTGCAGGAGACCTAAACCTCACGTTGCACTCTTCAGAAAAGCAAGGAGGCTGCATTGTGTGAGATCCAGCAAGAGAATGGGCAGAGGATCTCCTGCAAGACTGGGACCTATTAGATATCAAGCCCGTTTTTGGTAAGTATACTTGGTCAAATAAAAGAGTAGGCCCTGTACACATTGCAGCAAGGCTGGATAGATTCTTTGTTCAAAGTTCCTTTCTTTTGCTTGAATTGGACGCTAGCATGCAAATCCTTTCTTGCAGCACCTCTGATCACAATCCTATCAAGCTTGATCTCTGGGCTCATACCAATCTTGGCCCCATCCCCTTCAATTTTAGCCCTCTCTGGATCAAGGAACCCAATTTTTTGCAGATATTCAAGGAAAGTTGGTCCCAGCCAGTCAACAGATCTCCATTCTACGTATGGGAAGAAAAACTCAGAAGAGTGAAATCTGCTCTAAAGAGTTGGGCCAAAACTCTTCCTACTCCAGCAGCCGAAAGGAAAAAGCTCCAAAGTCAGCTAGACGCCCATCATTTGCTCTCGGAAGAGGCATATGTGTCTAAAGAAATTCTTGATAAAGAGGTCCAACTTCAACAACAATATCATAAAGCCTGCTTGGCTGAAGAAGAATTATGGAGGATTAAATCTCGTTGTCTTTGGCTCAAAGCAGAAGACAGAAATTCTTCATTCTTACACAGGCAAGCTCAAGCCAGAAAATGTTTCAACTCCATAACTGAAATCAAAGAAGAAACTATCAAACACAAAGACTTTGCAAGCATCAAACGAGCAGCCTTTCTCCATTTCAAAAATCTGTACAGCGAGGAGGTGAATGCGACTCAGAACTCTTGTCTTTTGGACGGGGTTCTCCCTTCAATCTCTACTGAGATGAGTCACCATCTAGAAGCCAAAGTCAACATGGCCGAGGTCAAAAATGCTCTCTTTGCCATGGACCCAGATAAAGCCTCGGGTCCTGATGGTTTCCCCGCCATATTTCTTCAAACCTGCTGGCACATTGTGGAAAAAGATCTCTATAAAATGGTCCAAAAATCCCAAGCCTATCAAAAAATTGGAGGAAGTACAAACTCTTCGTTCCTTGCACTCGTCCCCAAGGAGAAAGGCACCAACTCCTTCAACAGATTTCGTCCCATCTCTCTTTGCAACATTGGCTACAAATTGATCACCAAATTTATAGCTAACAAGCTGAAATATATTCTCCCTAAAATCATTCCAGAGAATCAAGGGGGCTTCATTCATGGTAGACAGCTAGTGGACAACTTCATTTTAGTTCAAGAGGCAATCCTTTCAAGCTAGCAGCGCAAGGAAAAAGGTGTGGTTATCAAACTGGACTTGGCAAATGCTTTTGATCGTGTTAGACATAACTTTCTCTTGAATGTTTTGCAAAAGTTTGGATTTGGGGAGAGCTTTATAAACTGGATCCGGGCTTGCATCTCAGAGCCATGGCTTGCTCCTCTAGTTAACGGTAGAGCTGCTGGTTTTTTTAAAGCTTCAAGAGGATTAAGGCAGAGTTGTCCTCTGACTCCTCTTCTATTTGTTCTTCAAGCCTCCGTTCTCAGTTTCCATCTAAATAAAAAAATGCAAGAGCAGGAGATTCCAGGGATTCGCATTGCTAGGGGAGTCCAAAGCATCAACCATGCCCTTTTTGCAGACGATACCCTACTACTTGGGGCTGCTTCGATCCGCTCGGCCAACAGATTCAAAGAAGCTCTTGATGAGTTTTGTATGGCATCGGGAAGCAGTCTCAACAAGGGGAAGTGCCACATTTACTACTGGAACATCACACCCATTTTGCTTAGCTCCATTTCCAGATGCTTTGGATTCGCAGCCTCTTCAGTTTGGATCTCGTTTAAGTATCTTGGGCTCCCTATCTTTCTCAAGCATGCCTATAGCATGGATTTGCTCCCTCAAGTAGAAAAATTCAAGAACAAGCTCCAGGCTTGGGGATTCAACTAGCTAAGCATTACGGGCAAGTCAGTCCTCATCAAAGCCCTTCTCAGCAGTCTCCCCTTATTTCAATTCTCAGTGCTCCTTGCTCCAATCGGCATTCTTTAGAAAATGGACCAACACATTCGAAATTTCTTTTGGAAGGGAGGCAAACAAAATGAGAGGAAAATCCCTCTTGTTAATTGGGATACTATCGTCAAGCCTCAGTCGGAGGGAGGTCTAAATTTCAAGAACCTATCCCTGCAGAACATTGCCATGGAGCCAAGCTTCTCTGGAAAATTATTGCGCCCAAGCCTGGCTAGGCCCAACTAGCGTTGTGGAGGAAATATTTCAAAGGCGATAGGGTTAGATGTCTGGATGGGCCTCTCCTCCAAGGCGTCTCTCCATTTTCTAGACTCTGCTCCAAAGCATCCCCTTTTATCCACTCCAAGACTTACTGGATCCCTGGAAATGGGAAGAAAATTAACATTTGGGCCGATTGCATC
>Ga0068628_1000455_pt1 | contig 14403 bp, 17 predicted proteins | sample InSIn2gowninarea_FD_77431 | JGI IMG/M metagenome (GOLD analysis project Ga0068628, IMG submission 77431) | Clean room microbial communities from NASA Spacecraft Assembly Facility at Jet Propulsion Laboratory, Pasadena, California, USA -... ... | reverse complement strand
GCAGCGCTCTGGACGAATTATTAATATTGCCTCAGTTTCCGGGCAAATGGGCAACCCCGGACAAGCCAATTACAGCGCCGCTAAAGCAGGGGTGATTGGTTTTACCAAAACTGTCGCTAAAGAACTTGCGGTACGCGGAATCACCTCTAACGCGGTCGCTCCGGGCTTTATTACTACAGATATGACAAGCGGCGTACAAGCGGAGGAAATTTTAAAATACATTCCTTTGGGGCGTTACGGTCAACCGGAAGAAATTGCGGGAATGGTGCGCTTTTTAGCTGCCGACCCGGCGGCGGCATATATTACCGGACAAGTATTTAATGTAGACGGCGGAATGGTAATGGCTTAAGCGCCTTTTAGCACTGCCCGGAGTCTTTGCCAGACGGTAAAACTTAAAAGTAGGATAATTGCGATCGCTGTTGCAAAAATCACTCCTAAATTCATACCTTGAGTTCTCATTGCCACTAAATTACAAACCAAAGTCACAACCCAAAGAGTAAAGGCGGTGCGGCGTTGAGATAAACCTAGAGCCAGCAAACGATGGTGGAGATGGTCTTTGCCAGGAGTGCTAAGAGGATTTTTACCCGCCATTAAGCGCCGCACAAATACTTGAGTTGTATCTAGTACAGGCAAAAGTAAAAACAGCGCGGTAGGAACGATCGCAAATACGGTATTTACTTTCAAATTACCCAAAATACTCGCGGCTGCCAGCACGTAGCCAAAAAAGTAAGCCCCCGCATCGCCCATAATAATATGAGAAGGATGGAAATTGTGGCGTAAAAACCCTAATGCTGCACCGCCTAAAGCCGCTAATAGAAAGGTTGCCGCAGCACGACTTTCAAATTGCGCGGAGACTGCCAAAAGGCTCATTGCTGTAATAAAGCTGATTCCTCCAGCTAAACCATCCATTCCATCCATTAAATTTACGGCGTTAGTAATTCCCACTACCCACAACAAGGTAATCAATGTTGATAATAGGGGGTCGATGGGCGTACCTAAAGTAACTTGAATCTGAATGCCATTCGCGATTAACAACATTGATGTCAAAATCTGGGCAAGTAGACGAATGTAGGGAGGTAAACCATACTGGTCATCAATAAAACCGACTAACACCAAAATTGAGCCACCTAGCAGGATTGTGAGAACTTCTGCCAAAACATTTTCTAAAACAATCGGGCGCAAAAATGTAGCGAGAATCAGCGCCGCCACTACCCCCGCATAGATAGCCAATCCGCCAGCATTGGGCAAAGGCTCGTGGTTGAGCCTCCGGGCGTTAGGCTCGTCTGCCCAACCTACACGCAAGGCAAAAGAGCGCACGGCTGGAATAAAACGGTAAGTTGTCACCCAAGCTAATAAAAAAGTGAATATTACCGCCAGCCACCCTGTACCGCCAGGGTTGGCAATGCCAAGGGATTGAAGCAATCCGTACAGGTTCATGAGCAATTCCATCACTACTATCAAAGCTGACGATCAGCATCAACAGTATATTAATCAATATTTTTAGATTTCACTCGGATTTAGCAAAACTTACTTTATTCACGCGGAAAGATTATTTTTTAGGAAATCCTGATTTTGGCTTGCTTCCCAGCCTAACAGCACCTTCTTCCGCTCCAGTCCCCAACGAAAACCACCAAGTTCGCCAGTTTCCCGAAGCACGCGATGACAGGGAATTAAGTAGCCAACGGGATTATTACCCAAAGCGTTACCAACGGCTCTAGAAGCGGTAGGACGACCGATCGCATTTGCTAAACTTTGGTAAGTTGCAAGTCCTGCAAACGGTACTCTTAATAGCGCCCGCCAAACTTGAATCTGAAAATTAGTGCCTTTAACAAAAAGAACCAAAGGCTGATTAGTAATGATATGGGTAAAAATGCGATCGCAAATCTCTTTAGTTGCTTGCTCATTCTGTATAATCTCAGCCTTTGACCACTCTAAGCGCAGCAGGTTTTCAGCATCTTCGCTAGTTTTATCCAAAAAACGTAGATTACAAATGCCACGCGAAGTCATAGCAATTAAACATTCACCGAAAGGGCTTTGATGCACTCCATAACTAATCTGTAACCCTGTACCACCTGCTTTAAATTCTCCGGGCGACATTGCTTCTAGCTTTACAAACAAATCGTGCAAACGCCCCGGACTTGATAACCCCACATCGCCAGTAAGATTTAATAGGCTTTTTGTTTCAGCAATTTTTGCTTTGGCATATTCCACGGTTAGATATTGCAAGAAACGCTTGGGACTAATACCCGCCCATTTTGTAAATAACCGTTGAAAGTGATATTCGCTCAAGTTTACGTGGGCTGCAACCGTTGCTAAATCTGGCTGGTGCAAGTAATTTGCACTCATAAACGCGATCGCACGAGCAATTAATTCATAGGTTTGGCGATCGCAATTATTACTTTGTTCTAAAGAAATCATAAATATAGTTCTATCCCACGTCTATCACTGTATTGATAGTGGAGGCGCAAAACCACCCATTTCTTGCGGATTTGTGAGTAGTTTTGAGCCAGTGAAATCAACCCCCCAATCCTAGGGGCTAATATCTTAGTTCCCCCAAACTTGGGGGCTGGGGCGCGAAAGAGTTTTGCTTTTTACGAGTGATTTGGAATTGCTCAATGCGATCGCTTAGTTTAAGCTTGATTCAGCAACTTTCGCCGAAATATAAGGCAATATCGCTTTATTTTGACTTGCAGTGCCTTCAATAAATACAACTAATAAATAAGGTTGCTTCCCCAGAATCTCAATATAAGCTGCATCATGGCGCACCTTGCTAGTCCAACCAGCTTTTGACCAAAGTTGAGCATTATCGGGCAAACAGCCGCCTAAAAAACCTGTAACTTGATTCTCCTCATCATTACCTAGCTCTGTAAGACTGCGTTTGAGTAATCCCATCATGGCTTGACTTTGCGTAGCCGACACCGCCACCCCACCAACAATACTATGCAATAGCCGTGCTGTAGCGTTTGTAGTTAGCATATTGCGGTTATCCATCAACTCACCTACAAACATTCTTTCTCGCCCATAAGGGCCATCACCCCAGGTTTTTTGATTAACGTTGATTGTTTCTAACTCCTCCCATCCCAAAGATTGAAAATAACGATTAACAATATTACGCTGTATTTTCCAAGTCTCAAAAGGCCCTACTGGCAACTCTGGCCCGCTAGTAGTACCGCTAAGAATGTCTACCACTAAGCTCGTTGCATCGTTACTAGAATCGACGATCATATCTTTAATTGCCCGTTCTAACTCCTTAGAAGTCTGACTCATGCCTTTTTCTAGCCATTCGCAAATTGCCACGAGATAAAACAATTTGATTACACTAGCTGCATAAATCCGCTCTACACCTCGGTAGCTAAAACCGCGCACCTCATGACCCCAAAAAGCTAAAGGACTAAGCGCACCGCCAGTATTTACAGGTACGGGAGCATCGTAAACAATCCACGTTAAAGCAATCGAGTTTCGGGCAAGAGAGGGAAATTCTGCCCAAGTATCGGCTAAAATGCGATCGCCTAAAGTCTCAAGTTGCGGGTCTTTGCGGAAAAATGTCATAAATGGCTTAAATAATGGGATAAAGTTTTGAGATACCAAAAGATTACTGTGTATGGTGGTATCCCTTCAGGAATTTCTGACAAATGAATATGTTTGCCAGACGAACTTAAATATTTATAACAATCCCAAAGGTGAAGGCTTAGTAACTCAAGCCGCCGCCAGAAGACATTTGCAAGTTGTCTCTGTAAGCGCAAACAGGGCGATAGAGGTGTGTTTATGCGAAGACGATTACCGAGGATGGTTATTATCGCAAGACTTGGGCAATTTACAACTAGCAAGTAGCAAGTATAATGCGATCGCACTTTCGCACTCAGAAATTAAATCCCGTCTCCCCCAGGTAATTGGCTTTACAAACCAAGCCATGCAACAGCCCAATTATTACCTCTGGGGGGGAACCGTAGCGCCTAATTATGATTGTTCGGGATTAATGCAAGCGGCGTTTAAATCTGTAGGAGTTTGGCTCCCAAGGGATGCTTATCAACAAGAAGCTTTTACCCAAAAAATTAGCTGGGAGGAGTTGCAACCAGGAGACTTAGTATTTTTTGGGACTGCCGAAAAAGCAACTCATGTAGGATTGTACTTAGGTGAGAGTCGTTATATTCATAGTTCTGGGCAAAAGCAAGGACGTAATGGAATTGGTATTGATAAACTCTCAGATGGAGAAGATGAGGTTAGCAAGTCCTACTATAAGCAACTGCGCTGTTTTGGCAGAGTAATGGGGAGTTATGGGGCGCATTAAGATGGGCGTATTAATTGATGAAGGTATTGGCAGCAGACTTTTGGAAAGAGATGAAAGTCTAGCAGTTTCAGTCATAGTCCCTGTTTATAATGAGGTGGAAAGCTTGCCTCATTTAATTGCCGAAATTGCTAAAAGCTTAACCGAAAGCGGATTGAGTTACGAAATTATTTGCGTTGATGATGGCTCAAAAGATGGTTCGGCGCAGTTATTAAAAGCAGAAGCCCAAAAACGCCCGGATTTAAAGGCGGTACTATTGCGGCGCAACTACGGACAAACCGCCGCAATGGCAGCAGGATTTTATTATGCGCGATCGCATTCTATCGTAACTCTGGATGGCGACTTGCAAAACGATCCCGCAGACATTCCTTTATTACTAGCAAAACTAGCTGAAGGTTACGATTTAGTTAGCGGTTGGCGACAAAAAAGGCAAGATGCGGCTTTAACTCGCTTACTTCCTTCTAAACTTGCTAATTTACTGATTGGGCGCGTCACTGGGGTAAAGTTGCACGATTATGGTTGCTCTCTTAAAGCCTACCGCGCCGAAGTTTTAGCAGACATGAATTTGTATGGCGAATTGCACCGTTTTTTACCCGCGTTGGCGTACATTGAAGGCGCAAATATTACCGAAATTCCAGTACGCCATCACGCACGCCGTTTTGGTCAAAGTAAATACGGCTTGAGTCGCACTTTTCGGGTCATTATGGATTTATTGACTATCTACTTCATGAAGTCATTTTTAACCCGTCCTATGCACGTTTTTGGACTATTTGGCTTGCTTTCTACTGCTTTAGGTACAATTTTAGGGCTGTATTTGACCTTTTTAAAACTGGGTTTGGGTCAAAGTATCGGCAATCGCCCTTTATTAATTCTGGCGGTATTGCTTGTAGTGGCTGGAGTGCAGCTATTTAGTTTTGGCTTGCTTGCTGAATTACTCATGCGTACCTATCACGAATCTCAAGGGCGACCTATCTATCGCGTGCGAGAGGTCGTGGGAAAAAATATTAATTAAAGTAACAATAGAGAAGGTTAGTGTACTAAATATTTAATTACTTTGAACGTTTTTTCGGATCTCGATCTTCAACTGCGGCGGAATTTAACAATCTTATTTGCTGCCGGACTGTTATTTTGGTCTAGTTTGACAGCTTTATTGCCTACCTTACCTTTATATGTAGAAGAATTAGGCGCATCGGAGCAGCAAATTGGTTTTGTAATGGGCTGTTTTGCAATTGGTTTATTGTTATTTCGTTCGGTATTGGGACGATTAGCGGATGAACACAGCCGCAAAATTGTATTGATAATTGGAATGTCAGTAGTAGCCAGCGCTCCTTTGGGTTATTTGGTAGTAAAGTCAATTCCTTTACTAATGGTAATTCGGGCGTTTCACGGTATTAGTATTGCAGCTTTTACTACAGGTTACGCAGCTTTGGTTGCGGATATCGCGCCACCTCACAAGCGCGGCGAAGTTATTGGTTACATGAGTTTGGTAAATCCAATTGGTTTAGCGATTGGCCCTGCTTTGGGTGGGTTTCTGCAAGCGGGTGCGGGTTATATTCCTTTATTCCTTTTATCTTCGGGACTGGGCATATTGGGACTGATTTTTACTAGCCAAGTAATCAATCCCCAAATAGTTAAAGACTCGCGCAGTAAGCCTGAAGGTAACGTATTTTGGAAATTATTATTTAGTCCCCGCGTCCGAGTTCCGGCTTTAGTGTTGTTAATGGTTGGTTTGGCTTTTGGGACGTTGAGTACCTTTGTGCCACTATTTATCAAGTCTGCGAATGTAGAGTTAAATGCTGGACTATTTTACACTGCTGCTGCGATCGCAAGTTTTAGCGTTAGATTAGTAGCTGGACGTGCCAGCGATCGCTATGGACGCGGTTTATTTATTACTATTAGCTTAGTTTTTTACACTGCATCAATGCTGTTACTCTGGGTAGCAAATAGTCCCAGTAGCTTCTTAATAGCGGCGGTAATTGAAGGAGTGGGTGCGGGGACTTTAATCCCCATGATTGCGGCGATGATGGCAGACCGAGCTATGCCCACCGAACGCGGTAAAATTTTCGGTGTATGTATGGTAGGTTTTGATGTAGGAATTGCGATCGCAGGACCAGTTTTAGGTTCCGTCGCGCACCAAGTTGGCTATCGTCACATCTTCGGCTTTGCTAGTGGTTTGACGTTTCTAGCCATTATTATCTTCCTTACCCAGTCCAGTAAAGATTTACCCCACTCTTTGCGGTTTGCGTTAGGTAAAGGTAGAGATGTTTATGCTACAAAAATGTAATAGAGACGCTGTAAATAACAACGTCTCTATTAATAACGGGCGAGGAGGGATTCGAACCCCCGACACCGTGGTCCGTAGCCACGTGCTCTAGTCCACTGAGCTACACGCCCTGGCAGGATTCCTATAATAACACACTGATTTAGATAATGCAAGATATCAAGGAACCAACTTTGACTCATTTAGATGCCCAAGGACAAGCCCAAATGGTTGATGTGTCTGGCAAAGCGCCAACTATTCGCCAAGCGGTAGCTGAAGGCAAAGTCAGAATGCTGGAAGCAACTTTTGCAGCAATACAAGCGGGAAATGTACCAAAAGGGGATGTATTAGGAACGGCGCGCCTAGCGGGAATTATGGCAGCAAAACAGACATCGGCGTTGATTCCCTTATGTCATCCGTTACCTATCCAAAAAATAGAAGTACAAATTACCCCCGATTTGGCATTGCCAGGTTATGTAATTAGAGCCACAGTAAAAACAAAAGCCGAAACCGGAGTAGAAATGGAAGCGTTAACGGCTGTATCGGTTGCCGCGCTCACTTTGTACGATATGGCGAAAGCTTTAGAAAAGTCTATAGTAATCGAATCAATTTCCTTAGTTAGTAAAACTGGCGGCAAATCTGGCGATTATAGCTAGTATTTGCAACGCGATCGCCTTTAAAATTATCTTTAGTATCTAGAAATCTAATCCATGCCTCCTCGTTGGCCACGCAAACCAGACCGCAAAGACCCAGTTTATCGCAAGCTAGATGACCGAATGACTTTTGCTACTCATGTAGCGACTTTTTTAGCCATTAATTCGGGCTTGTGGTTTTTTCACAACTTCAGGTCTGCTACTTGGGAATGGTTGCCTTGGTTTACAGCCATTCATCTTGTAGTGTTACTATCGCATTTAATTTACATTAGTGCGATCGCCGATTACTCCCCCGATACACCGCCTAAATCCACCTAAAGAGAGACTACAAGTAGTAGAAGAATCTTAGTCAAATAAGCGATATTAGAAAATAGAACTATTATTTACTAAATATCATGGCTATTAACACTACTCAAGCAATAGAAGAACTCGCGTCAGAAATTGGCGAAAATGTTTATTTAGATATTGCGAAGTGGCATTTATATCTATCCAATGCCCATTTACATACCCTGCTTGCCGAACAACTATATCCTATTCTTAGCGCCAAATCTTTAGATGAAGATCGCGTTTTACACATCTTGCAGTCTATACCCGTCAAAATTGGTGGGGGCAAAAAAGAAGTACCATTAATCGATTTTATGCCCATGCAATGTCAAGTTACTTTAATGGATATTTTAGAAAAATATCAGCGTAATTTGTAGAGGTATAAAACTGGCGTTGCCAGTTGGATATTATGAATAGCACGAGACTGTTGCATTTGTTTTTTGACGCATTCAACATTTTCGCGTCCTGAATTGGGCAACGATAAAACTATTTTTAGCAAAGCAGACGTTTTTAATAAAAATCAAAAGCTTTATAGTGACTAATTTTACTCAATATAGGGGCGTAGAGCGGAGTTGATGAGCGATTGATAATCTTTGCCTTTGCTTTTAAACCAATCTAATATATCTCGATCTAGTTGAATTAATGTATTTTCTTGGCTAACTGGTTTTACCATTTTGGCTGTCTCCCAAAATTGTCGATATAATTCAGGAATATCTGAAGTATCAATTGCTGTATCTGGGAGATTTTGGATTTCTTTAAATCGATTGGGCGAGATGCTCAGAGTAGGTTCTCCTTTCTTTGGGAGTGGCTTTTCGAGCAGATATTAAGCGAATTTTACCGTTTCTATCTGTATGGGCGACGGTAATAATTACAACGCTTTGGATTTAACCAACACTAATTTCTTCATAGTTGTACCGTTCATCAATAGAGGAGAAAACAACACCGTCAAATATTTCTGTAGCTTCTTCAAAACTGATGCCGTGTTTCTGAATATTTTGTTTGTTTTTATTTTCGTTCCATTTAAAATTCATTCAACTATACATAATCAAGGGTAATCTTCCCAGTTTCAGCTTCCGTAACACTACTAATGCAATTCATCATATAGCCTAACTTTGAGGCATCGTTACGTTATCTACCAAGTTTTTGCCGGATTCTAAATACAAAAACATCAACTTCTGGTAATTTCATCTGCAAGGCAATTAGCGCAAAAATACCAATTCCCACTCCTCCAGCCAAACTAAGTTGAAATAGTTGCGCTAACAATCCGTCACTAATCCAAAACTGCTGTACTCCCCAAAGAGTTCCCCCACTAGCTAAACCTGCCACAAAACTGCTCCCAGTTAAAGCCAAAATAGGTAAACTCCATTCTAGCCAAGGTAAACCGTGCAGTTTGCGATTGAGCATCCAAAACAATAACAACATCGAAATTAAATTTACTACTACTGTTGCTAAAACTAAACCTGGTGCGCCGAGCAGTTTAAAAAATAGATAAGCAAAAATAATGTTAAAAAAGATGCTCACCATACTGATACGGAAAGGCGTATCGCCATCACCCAAAGCATAAAATACCCGAACTAAAACATCGCGCCCTAGGTAAACAAACATGCCAATTCCGTAAACCACCAGTAAAGAAGACACTAATTGAGAAGCATTGCGATCGAATGCTCCCCGCTCGTAAACTACCCGCACTATTGGTACAGCTAAAGCGATCGTTATCGCTCCTAACGGCAGCATCGTAATTGCTGTAAGTAATAACCCTTGACGAATGCGCCCTTTTAATTCATCCCAATCTTGAGGATCGGCAAGTCGAGAAAAAATCGGCAGCATTGGCACTAATATCACGTTAGAAAGAATGCCCAAAGGCGTTTGAATCAACAAACCCGCGTATTGCAAGGCTGAAGCCGCTTGAGGAATATAAGAAGCTAAAATTAAAATCACGTATAAATTAATATGCGTCATGCCCGACGAAAACGTCGCTGGGGCCATGATTTTTGTAACTTCCTTCACTCCTGGCTGATTGAAGTTAAAACGCAGGCGCAAAGTACCCATCCCCGACTTCCATTGAGCTGGGACTTGAATTAGCCACTGCAAAACCGCTCCCGCTAAAGTCCCCCAAGCTAAAACCGCTCCCCCCAGCATCGCGTATTGGGGAGTAGTGACTTTTTCGCCTAGCTGCAACGCTAAAAACCCCAAACCAATAATTACAGTAATGCTGGAAAATAAAGGGCTAACTGATGGTAGCCAATACAAATTAGCCGCGTTCAGCGTACCGAAACCTATGCCAATTAACCCCGCAAGCAACGCCATCGGAGCCATAATTTGCATTTGCCCGATCGCAATTCCCCGAACTTCTAAGCCTTGAGGTGTAGTATGCAATCCTGGTGCTACTAAGTCGATAATTCCCGGCGCGAGAAAAATTAGCGCGATCGTTACTAGCAATAGTAACCCACCCACAAAGGTTGTTACCGTTTCTACTAAAGGCGCAGCTTCAGATTTGGGACGCTTGGCTAAAACGCTGACAATGGCGCTATGAAAAGGCCCGTTAATGCCGCCTAATAGCACCAAAAGAAAGCCAGGAATAACATAAGCGTAGTTAAAAGCATCCGCCACTACACCTACACCAAACACCGCCGCGATCGCTTGAGTGCGTACTAAACCAAAAACTTTACTAATTAACGTTGCCGCCGCAACAATTCCAGCAATTCCAGCTAGAGAGCGAGAGGGGGTTGATTTTGACACTGAATATCTTTAAAAATACCTTGATTTCTATCCCCATTGGGATTTATAAATAATACCGCTCTCTAGCCAAAGAGTTTGAGATAGTTAATTCAAGGTTTTGCTCAAAATGTTTTGGTGCATTCCCGAACTAAAATAATAAAATATCTACATTTTTCAGTTGCAACGAGCAATACCAGCAATAAAGCGCTGCAACAGTGTGAGTATACAAATCTGTGGCGAAGGCAGTCAGGTTTGATGATTAGTAATAACGGAACTTAACAGATAATGATGTTTGGCAACCCCCAGCTTGACGGTAAAGAAAATAACTGGCGATATCAATTGAATAAATTTGTTAAAGCAAATCAACGTGAATTAGCAGCTTTATCTTGGGGTTTTTCACTGGCAAATGGCGATCGCCAAGATACACTAGCTATCGATCTTAAACCCACACCGCATTTTATTTCTTGTCCAAAAGCAGAATTAGAAAAGCTCAATCAAAATTTAGATAATCATATCCAAGAAATTCTCGGTTTGATTGATGGATATCAAGCAGATAAAGAAGTTGTAATTGTTGCTATTGGAAATAGTCAAATTAAGCTAATTCAATTTCAAAGCGAAACACCGCCACCAATTTGTTACGCAGAAATTGCCGCCGATCTAAATACTTTAGTACAGTTATTAGAGCAGCGTATGATCGAGCAAATTAAGGACTAAGATTCAAATAAACAAAATACTCCGTCTCAGGGCAAGCAAGCGAGAATAACCTACCCAAGTTGAAGAAACTTACTTTGTTGGGTAACGACTAAATGCCCGATCCATCAAAAAACTCTTGAATTGCTTTATCTCTAATTTGACAGCTAGAGACAATAGCGGCGGAAACATCCTTTGCTTCTAAAATAGCCTCGTGAGAAGACAACTGTTGATGATGCAGGTTATTTACTTGTTGTTCTAATGCTTCAATGCGATCTAATAGAGTGCGAATTACTTCAGCCTCAGAGTCAGGTAAACTACCGTGTTCTAAGGGGTCTACTCGCACTCCCGCACGATAAATAATTCTACCTGGTACGCCCACTACCGTGCAGTTAGAAGGTACGCTTCGCAGTACAACTGAACCCGCCCCAATTCTCACATTGCTGCCAACTTCTATATTGCCTAATACTTTAGAGCCAGCACCAACAACAACATTATCGCCCAAAGTTGGGTGACGTTTGCCGCTTTCTTTTCCCGTACCGCCGAGGGTGACACCTTGATAAATCAGCGCGTAGTTGCCCACAATCGCCGTTTCACCAATTACAACGCCCATACCGTGATCGATAAAAAAGCCTTTGCCAATAACTGCGCCAGGGTGTATTTCAATTCCCGTTACAAATCGAGCAATAAACGAAATCAATCGGGGGATGAACGGAACACCTAGACGGTAAAGCCAGTGAGAAAAACGATGCAAGGCGATCGCCTGCAAACCAGGATAGAAAAACAACACTTCTAACCAGTTACGGGCCGCAGGATCGCGCTCAAATATAATGTGAAAATCAGCTTGCAGTGTAGATAGCACGCTATTGTACCCACCTTGGGCAAATACTCCATCTTTTATTTTAGCGTTAAGCGCGACTACTCTTGCACGGAAAGAGTGTATTTATACTTTGCTCCAGTATCGATCGCCCCTACCCAGACTTGATAAGTTCCAGCTTGCCATTTAGCACTCTCGATACTAGCATCCTTATTGCTACCGCTATCGTCACCGCAACTAATAAAACCCTTTGGCCCTTTAATCGCTAAAGTAGTGTCGTTTCCTTCACTATCTACTTGAATTTTTAAGCGTTCAAAGTCTTTGTCAAGTACCAACAGATGATCGGGGTTTGTATCGCCAAAGCCAATACAAGGGCTATTATTGCGATCGCGGTTGGCTATGGTAGATAAGGAATAAGACCCCCCGGTAAAACCTGTAGCTGTTCCGGTGGCAGGTTTAAAACCAGGACTCAAAGATAAAGTACCAAAATTAGCTGGTTGTGCCACTACAGGAAGCGCGCTAATAGTTGTAAGTAATGCTAACAAATAGCTGTTTCTAAATTTAATTAACGGGCGAATAAACTCGAACATAGCCCTAAGATTTTTTTGCATAAAGTATTTCTATTACTACTTTAACCAATAGCACTAGAAATTAATTTTTCTTAGACCACAGATTGTACTGTCCTACAGCAACTTTTAGTAGAATTAAGAGAATCAATTATTATCCATTTACCTTTACAGCAAAAGTAAATCTATTTACCTACAAATAGATTTACTTCACCTAAACTTTATTTAGTTCAGTTAATGCCTCCATTTCTCTTGATTATCTTTTTATTAACTTTGGGAACTTTTTTTACTCAAGTATTTGTGCTAACTCCCCTTGAATTTTTACGCAGCTTTAACATACCAGGAGGAGTATTGTTAGTTTTGCTAACCCTAGTGCTATGTTGGTGTTTCGGCGAATAAATTATTTACCATTGAATTTGAATAAAACACCACCTGTAAGCAATTGGTCTTTATTGTCGTAACTGCTAATAGTTAGCGATCGCAAATTGCTAAAAAATGGCTTTCCCGCTACTTCTAGCAAACTAATAATCGGCAATTGACGCTTTACCATTGCTTGATTTGCCTGCCAGTCAATATATACATAGCCTTCGTTGGGCTGTGGAATAGCACCAATACTCTGTTTGAACTGAGCATTATCAGCCAACGAGCCGTTTTTATTAGCTTTTAAAACCTGTTCCATTGCATCGATTGAAGTGGTAAAAACTTCGTAGTTATCTACGGTAGTATGTACGCCTTGAACTTTAGCATTGAGTGTAATTGATGTGGAGGAATTAGCCTCTGGCGCTGCTACTGGAGTTAATTGCGTCCATGCAGAAACTTTTTTGTTTTCTAAGGGTAAAGAAGTAATACTTAATTCTTTAGTCGATGCGATCGCATTTAACTTTTCTATTCCTTCTAAAGCCTGATCGGTTCTTTCTACAGCAAAAATCCAATCATTATTTGGTAGCCTTGCAAGGGCATATTCGCCCTCTACCCAACTAAAAACATCATTTTGTAAATTTATTCCCCATTTTGCTTGCAGGTCGGCTGTGGGCTTTTCCACTAATTTAGTTATCGATAATCCTGGGGATACTTGCGCCCAAAATTGCTGCAAATTACTACTTGGTAACTTACTTAAATCTACGCCAGAAATCGCTAAACTAACGCTAGTAGGAATATACTCTAAAGCTTTGGCAGGTAGCGATAAAGTAGGCAGTGACGGGAAAATTTCTTTATCTAATCCTGCTACTACAGTAGTTTCGGCAAGCAAGCCTTGCGGATGGAGTTCTAAAGCAACTATTTGACTTTCGTAAGTTTGAGGCGATGTTTCCCCAGACAAACTAGGATAATTTAGAAAAGCTAAACCTACTTTTTGAGTCGGTAATTGAGTAAGTGCTTGCTGATATTGGCTAGAAGTTGTGAGATTGAGATCGGGCGCTTGAACATTGCTAATTGCCTCTTTTAAAACTTGTGGATGATTGGCAAACAAAACAAAATCATTGCCTACTACCGCCCCAGAAAAACCCCCGTCACTGTTGATTGACAAGTTTTCTGGCTGCAAACGGGGACTATTACTCAATAGCCGAATACCGTTGTATTCTTCAATAACTAAATTTGCCCCAGCGATCGCTTTTTTGGCAAACAACAATTCAACAAAGTCTCGGCTTTTTTGTGCGTCTTTAGTAGCCACAGCTAATAAATACCCCGGTTGTTGCCCATTACTTGGATCGCGATCGCGATCGCTAGCCGTTACAGCTACAGTAATTTCCTCTCCTACCCAAGGCTGAATATCTTGCTCGTAGTCAACGCCAGTATTAGCTAGTAAACTATTTTTGAGTTGATTGAGTTCCTCTTTCGTTTTACGTCTTTCTTTCGGGCTTGCTACCACCTGCGCTAAATCTTCCAAGCGATCGGGATTTACTAGCATTGACACCATAATTGGCGCTTGTTTGGGTACAAATATCGCGGCGCTGGGGGTGTTTTGGCTGCCAATTAGCTCCCCGCCATTCAATTTGCAACCACCTATCCCTGTTAGAAATAAAACTAAAACAACTAATATAGAAAAAAATGACTTTTGATTCATAGCCGAAAACCACTTAAAAATTTAATAT
>Ga0068628_1000454_pt1 | contig 14405 bp, 11 predicted proteins | sample InSIn2gowninarea_FD_77431 | JGI IMG/M metagenome (GOLD analysis project Ga0068628, IMG submission 77431) | Clean room microbial communities from NASA Spacecraft Assembly Facility at Jet Propulsion Laboratory, Pasadena, California, USA -... ... | reverse complement strand
TTCAGTGTCGACCAGACTGTCCGGCATGCGTGTACTTAGTAATCTATGTTGATTTTCGGTATCGTCCCATCTTTGCTCAGTCACCTGCTTTTGCTATTCCACCGACTTCAGCTCCTATCAGTTGGCTGAATAGCTTTGCTACTTGGTAGGATTGACAACTGAGTCCTCGGTCCACTTGGTGACGATGCAGCATATATCTACGGACTTAATTGGTAAGGAGGACAAGAATTGCGATCCATAGACAACCATGCCCACAAACATGATCTCATATCATAATTCAAAATTCCCCATTGGCTCTGATGGTGAACCGGGGCCTTAGTTATTTATCCCACCAACTACATAGATAGGACTGCTAGTAGCCCATAAACATCTAACAGGTATCTACTATAATATCAGATATACAAAACACTAGCTTTAGTCATTCTGTTTAACAAATTCTCCGCAATTATATACTAAACGCTACTTGTTCGACGTTGGTCGTACCACCACTGGCTCGTGCTATGGCATGAAACCACTTGAACAAGCTGAGATGGCATTAAAGTGCCAAAGATGATCGCTGTTAGTGGCAACCAAGGGTCCCTTGATTACCCATAGGGTTGAGAACACCTGACGATGTTTGGACGTCATTAGGACCGACGGACTGTCCACTAGCTAACTTGACCCAGTACTCGGGGCTGACATGTCTGTAGTCCAAGAGGTAACCCGGAAGCTTGGATACCGCATCATCAGCATGTGTTCCTGGTAGTTCCCACCCTTCCGTCCTGTCGCGAAATTGGGAAAGGCCGTATTACCGACCATAGGTGACCCATACGTGTACTGCCTCTTTCGCATGACGAGTGCGTCCTAGTATGGTACGGTCAGATTACACAGGGAAGTGCCGGGGCCAGGACCTATTGGTCGGCAGGACTGTGCTATATGAATCTTATTTATTGTATAATCCGCGTCATGTTTGGCGAACCTAGGCTCTGCCTACCTGCCAGTGTCAACCTTTCCTCTACATGCTCATCACGCTTCATTGCTTCCATGAGAGCAGGACGCATTCACGCCAGATCACAGCCCCAGATACCGTTATTGAGGGCGCATCCAATCTTGGTGTATAGTGTGGAGGACAGGATCTCGGCGTGACCAGTCTGGCCTTCGTAATCCCAGCCTGCAGACATGGTGCTGCAGATTCCGTCAAGACCAGGGAGGGATGGAATCTCGCAAAGCCAGCCACCAACAAAGACGTTTTCGAAGTTGCTGGTATCACCTGGGGCAAGAACTTGGGCCATGGAGCCGGGATTAAGCTCATGGACCATCTGGCCTTTGCCGTCTGTCACTGTCTTGAGAGCGTTGGCCTGGAGCGTATCACTCTCACTCAAGCCACCCACGCCCATCTTGGCTCGCCATTCACTGACGACGCTCATGTAGTCGGCGCCGTCGCTCGAGCCGTTGGATGTAACAGTAGTCGTTGTTGTCTTTACTGTAGGTGCGGCGGTCGATTGCACAGCTTTGGTCTGTGTTTGTCGTTGCTGTGAGATCGACGAGTAGGAGGATGCTGCGGACGGTCCAGGTGTTGAAGTTTCGACTAGGATAGAGGCAGTGGGTCTAGGGACGACTTCGCCAGCGAAGTCGTTGTTGACAAAGTTCAAAGTTGTAGCAACGGTTTGATGGGCCGTCACGGCGGCAACTCCTCGTCGGCTGTCCGCACTGTGTTGCCAGTGGTTACCGATATCCCACGGTACTGCCAATGCGGACCCCACAACCGTGAGAGAGGAGAGAGTCGTGATTGAGCGCATTCTGCTCACCAGTGAAAGGTCTGTCTGATGGACTCCGAGTCCGGCTGCTCGATGATTTGTTGACTGTCTTTGACGAATGACGACTAAACAAAGCAATAAGGAGTGTACGGTCCCGAAGGATAAATGAATGTGGTTGGAGAAGGGAGAAAACGACGGAGTTACAGGCATGTTCATATATACAGCTGATCTTCACACTGAACTGACCGGTCGACATTTCACGGCCACAGCAAAAGTGCCATCCAGTCGGTCTGCGACGCGACACACACACACTTCCGTGTTTCAAGCCCATCGTTAACGCATTCTTGTACATGATTTAGGCGTGATAGCTCACAGATCGAAATGTGGTAGTCGGTAGTAGCTTGCCCACCGTCCAGACTGGGCTGGTCATGGTTGTCGGAGTGTCAGGATACTCAACTCCCAACCCGAACCTTACCTGTTGTCTGCTGTCGGTATTACGAGTACCTGTGCTCTGAGTTTCGTAGCTCAGGCCGATTTCCATACAGTACGTACAATAGATTATCATTCGCTCCCTCCACATTTTCGGTCATACTCTCTGATGTCTGGAGGCTGATTTATACTATGTGCCCCGTGATCTGCCCATTAATCACGTGTCAGTAACATGTCGACATGCAATCAGGCTGCCCACGTATGTTGCGATGTCAACCAAGATTTATACGATTTCCTTAGGAATGTTAACTGCAATCAAGACAAGTCTCAGTTCATCCTAACTACCAGCTTTCAACCTATGGTCAACTGACGACAATCGAGGCTGTCCACGCGCTGTCACTGGCACCACACTCGACACACCTCTAAATAATCGAAAATCATGACATCATTGCTACACAGTCTTGGCATGGATAATATTATCTAGTGCAGGACTTCACGGAGATAAAGTGGAAGGTGAGGCCAAATCCACGACGAGATTTTTTTCGATGACGTTGCTTGATCACGCCGAAGACACACCAAGACACACGAGGTAAACAACAGAACTGGAGCGGAACACTTCCCTCAGTCTTTAAGAGGAAAGTGTCGGTTCTGATTTTGATCATTACAGTACATCACTTCAAAACACTCCTGACATTGTGTTGAGATGATATTAGAAAGATGTTGAAACGCTTTTTAAAGTGCCGCTAACATGTCACGGGTCGCAAATCAATTCTAAGGCGGACAGCAGCCTTTCGAAGTACTTCAAGCATGCTAACATCATTTTGAAGCAGTCTAACATAATCTTAGCAACATCTCAGCACAATGTACTAGCTATTTGTAGTGCTTCGAAATGCTGCTAACATCATTTTAAAGTGCTTTCCAACGACTAGCTGTGGGCGAGATCGTATATTAGCATAATATCAGCACTCTTCAGCATCACGTCAATATCACTCAAGAGCAATACCCGCCATATTAGTTATCCTCAAAGCTATTACGACCTCAAACAAAACCAAAATCAAGCTGAATGAGAATGTGGTCGATGCTGTAACCGCTTTCGACGCGAAACAGAAAGAGGTTCCATGTGGTCAAGTTTTGCCAGATTTGTTAGGCCAGTTTGCGGGCGGACTGACAATTCGGAACCACAGTAGAACTACTTAGGTAGTGAGTGACGGGATATTTTTAACACCCTCTAATCATACTATACTTTACTGATGCTGGGCCTAAAGCATCTATGTGTCGCATTGTGCTAGCGTACGGGTACTATGCTCCCTATCCCGCATTTTGTGATAGTGTTAACACGGATTCAGGACCAGCAAACACGCGATCCTCAGTTGTGGGAGTCCAGTACTACATCATCAAAATGGCTTGGATATGTGGATGACGATTCCACAGAGGAATAAGAGTACAGATTTGAACGAAGCGCGTTGTTCCTCAATCACAAGATGGTAAGCGTGAACCTCCCTCCGAAGCCAAACGAGTGCTGGCAACCTACACAGCGTCCCGTGAGCGTAATGTTGTTCCATATGTGCCTCCTACCTTTTCGCCCTCCCAGAGCTCATTGGGAGAGTTGCAAGTGGAGCGAGAACCCGCGTTTTTGGCTGGGTCCTTTAGTGGCCAGGTTGCGTTGGACCTATATAAAATCGGTACTGCCGTACAGTCGTAATGTGTTGTTAGTTCAGCTGAAACATGTGTCTCGACTCTTTGGAAACAGCGTGAGCATATGCTCTTAGTGGTACGGCTCCAAGCATGATACCAGGCAGCAGACTCGGTAGAATAGCAAAAGCAGGTGACTGAGCAAAGATGGGACGATACCGAAAATCAACATAGATTACTAAGTACACGCATGCCGGACAGTCTGGTCGACACTGAACAACCTGTACTGTGCCAACCACCACGACATGGTTGGTGAGACCTGAGCCGCTGCATGACGTGAGCAGATTGGAGCTTTGTAGTGGTGCAAGAAAATCTCGATACTTGTAGTAGCAACTTCCACAAACGATGTTCGTCGCCTCCTGCACCTGCCGCGAGGTTAGAGAAAGATGCTCGCTCGTCTTCGCTCGTCCGGTTCTGGTATGGTGTTGATGTGTCGTTACCTGATCCAAGGTTTGGAGGCCAGACGAACGGTGGTATCAAAGCGAGCGTTGCTTGTGCTGGTGTAGTCCACTCGTCGATAGAGTGAGATTCAACACCACTTGCTCCAGCGTCCTGTCATCCATCACTGCTTCTGACATAATGTATTCGGAGGCCGTCGTTGGATGGTCGCGCATCATAGACCAGCAATCCTGGACGAGCCAATAGCTTTTTCATCCGTAGTAACAGCATGCTGACTGCACAGTACACCGTCGTAACTGAGTCCCGCATGACTGTACTGTACATATGTCGAGAGCGCCTGATGCAGCAAAGGAAGCCGAACGAATCGTAGTCGCTCCTTAGTGCCGCCAAGCTGAAGGTACTGTACGTACCACGATCCTTTTAAGTCGAGCCGGCTGGCAGAAGTACGTGATCGACGGTTCAACCACCCCACCAGCGATGGGGTCTTGACATGAGAACAGATTTTGCTACTCGTGTGTTTCTGGCTCGATCGACGTGTCCTGTTGGTGACTCGCCGACACATCTACAGTACAGTACTGTACTTGGTACGTCGAGTAGTTACTCTGCGACCTGCTGCAAAGGCAAGAATGTTTCTCTCGCACGCGAGCACCCCCTCCAATGAAAGCGCATTCACAGCCACGGAATACAGTTTGGCGGACCCCGCAGTCCCCCCATGATCGCGGTGGATCGCGCAAAATGCATCCTAAACAGGCGGCTCGTATTGTTTTTCGACTGCAAAGCGCGGATCCTCTTGCTCGTTTTTTGTTACTGTAGACACGCCAACGTCCAGACGTCCAGACGAACATGTGACGTGGATGGGTAGCGGACGGGTCGTTGTGGATCTGTGGTAGTCCGGTTCGTGGAGCGGTCGAGGAACCAAAACATGAGCTCATTCCTTGTACGATTTCAAGTTCAGCAACGAGCTAACCTGAAAAGCACTAGTTCAGCATAAATAATAGTGGATTATCCGAGTAACTTTGTTGATTGCACGACTGTTCTCACCCCATACTAATCGAGGTATCTCGAAGTCTAGTGCTCAGACAATTGGTGCTCAGAAAACCGTGAGGATCACCTACATTTCGCACCTAGAGCTTGCTGTATTGGGCAGATGTAGAGTAGTGGAAACATGTAAACTGTTGTTTTGACATCAAAAGAGTTCTACGGTACTTACCAGGTAGGGAGTCTTGGCGGCTTAAAACTTCTAAGCCCGGGGGATTACGGTGAATTGGAGTCCCACTTCACGCGCGAACCTTGGATGAAACTTGCCACAAGCGGGGTCTAACGGGTACTGTATTGTATTGCACATACTGTAGAGTACAGTGTAAGTACAACAGAAAGATGTGTAAATAAGGTGGGTGGCGTGACCTACATTGAAGGCGGGGCATGCGGTCCAGTAGTGCAAGAGATGAAGAAATAACAAGACAGCCCACCAATCTGCTGACTCTATCGCCATTTGGACACCGTTCATTCAACTGATGGCATCATGCTTATGGATCACACATATCGGGTGTGTGTCCAATTATATCAAGAGTTTATGCTTATCTTGCTTGTAGGGTATGGTTTTGCCGAGAAGGGATTACTTTGTCATTTCCTGGCCTCACCAAACACCTATGGTCCAGCGACTTGCACTTCTTTTGACCAATAAAACATTCCTTTTTGATGCTCCTGGCGTCGAGCTTACCAATTAATGTGACGGTCGGACGTATTGGAGCAAAGATGTACGAGTATTGTGGTCTATGAAGCGGTGGTATTGAGTATGTCTAAAGACAGCACCGAAGTGCAGGTTTTAGGAGATAGAAAGTGGGTGCTCGGCACACCTGCCGTTTACGGCCTGACAGTAACACGAACTAACATCACTTAGTGTGATAAAGGTCGTGTGAAACAGGCCACATGGGCACGGAACTATACCGAATACAGCACGATTCAGCACCCTTCCAAGATACGATTCGTGGACTTGACTCCTTTGTAATCCGTACTCTCAAGCGGGAAGTGAATCAATGGCCGTTCCCACCACTCAGACGATGTCCCATATCGCTCGGGGCCTCCACCTGTTGGACTTCACAGTGCATCTTTCCTTCCTCAACTCTTCAGAAGAGCGGTACAAACTCTGACTATGGTGGCTAACCATGACCGACCTCCTCCAGAACCCGTTCACAATCTACTTGACCTTCTTCGAGAGCATCGTCACCCGTATGCCAAGAAGTGCTCCGTTGCTTACTAGGCGCGATGGTTTTGACCACGTTTTTTTCAACAAGCTCCTTCTACACGTCCAAGTCGACTACGTCGCGTCTGAATCTCCTACTTCCGCGCTCGGGTCGCCTTTTTACCTTTTGTTGGGCTTAGGCCAGAAACAATTCAGTCTCCGTTGCACCTGCACATGTAAGACCTCTTTGATTGAAGCATCGATACAAAGTCTGGGACCGCCGCGAAAACATCACGCATCGGTTCCTGCGCTCCCCAGACACGACCGCTCCACCGACCAGATTGTTGTTGTGCTGATTCCGTCCATCGTCACTTACAGAGATAGCAGCTCTGCCCTTGCTTCTTATCTCCCTAACGCTCGATTCTGAGCTGGCGGTCTTGACAACTTCGATCTACCAGGCTGGTCACTCTACGTTGTGCGATTCACCCTCCATGATCGTTTAATCGAAGTGAGCACCACTTCGACAGGGGTGCGGCACCAAAACATGTGCTTCCGGCAATCAGGCACGACCTCCCAAACAGACGTTGTGATGATCACAAAGAGAGCTTGACTTATCCAAGCGCTCGAAGATGCATCGAAGATGTCGCTCAGGTACGGAAGACCTCGGATGGGGCAGGGCGCGCCACTGATCGATGATAGGTTGCTTCACATGTCGACTAAGGAAGAAAAAGTGTCCGGAAGGGAGGCCACGCTGCGAGGCTTGCCACAATCTTGGCCTCGAATGCGCATACAAACGACCAATTTGGTGGAGCAACAATGACACACGGAGAAAGCAGAAGGACCTGATCAAAGGAATCACCAAGCGAAATAAAACTGAGAAGGCGACACTACAGCAGACTGCGAAAATCCCACCCAACATGCGACGTTCCATAGGACCGCCCAACATGTATGAGGATCCGTACACCCATCATAAGCGAGCAGGCTCGGAGGACTCGGGCGAAGACCTTTATGACCCCGCCATTGATCTGAAGTTTGCTGGTACTCCTGGCTATCATGACCCTCACGCAGCCCAATACCCCGCGACACCTTTCCTTCATCCTGAAATGCAGAGTGCAGGCTATTATGAGGTAGATGTAAGGACGGAGCGACAAATGTTCGTGAACGGCATTTCTACTCGGCGTGATTCATCGATCTCAACGTTTAACACATTCGTACCGCCTCCACCTCATGTAGTGCTTCCGTCTTTCACTGGCGACGAATTCTTACAACCAGGTTATCTCGTGACTCCAACTGCGATCTGGATCAACGAGGTCGAGCTTGACATTCACTTTCTCGGCCTTTCCCATGGCCCACTGCTGCCACAAACGACACCCGCGGCCAACGTGAAGGTAGACGCACGTGATCGGGAGCTTCTCACTCACCTGATTGAGCATGTGCTGCCAATGGTCTTCCCCATCCTCAATGCTAACCAGTGTGGAACTGTCATGTCTGACATAATCCTGCCAGCCCTTGAAAACAACCAAGCATATCTCCATTGCTGTCTGAGCGCAGCAGCAATTCACTCGAAGTCCCTTGGACTCAGCACAACCAGAAACGTGAATGGCGATGTCCTTGGACATAAGTTGGCCTTCGTCCAACAAGTCGTAACCAACCTCAATGCTGACTCGAACCACGCGCAGGTCCTGGAAGCAACACTCGGCATGATCTCCATGCAGTGCGTTACTGGTCATGCCGACGACAGGGAAAATGACATTCCATGGCATCAACACTTTCTCGCCGCCTCTGAGCTGGTAAGAAAACTCAACTTACCGACCATGCTCGGGCAGCTACCACCACAAGCACATGCTGCTCGTCTATCATTCAATATGACATTGACAGCATGGATCGACATCCTTGGTGCAACGATGCTAGGCCGATCTCCGCTGTTTGCCGACACGTATCGAAACCAATACCTTGCTGCCGGCAGCACTGGTCTGACAGAGCTCATGGGATGTCGGGACAACGTGATGTACCTGCTCTCCGAGATTGCGTGCCTTGACTCGCTACGACTCGATCAGCGACTAAACCACAATAGCGTCTGTTCGCAGGTGGAGTTTCTTGGTCACCAACTCGATGCTACGGAGTTTGTCAACGACACTTTGCAACAACCTTACTCGAGCTCCGGCAGTATTTGTCCTCGACTGCTGTCGAAGAACATCACGGCGATCTTCCGTAAAGCTGTCTGGCTGCATCTGTGTTCGATCGTGCCCGAATTCGACCGTTCTAGCCAAAAAGTAGAAAACCTGGTGCAAAACATTGCCGACATGATGTCGTTCATTCCCGGTGGAGCTGTTGGGTACGACCGATCTTTGGTATGGCCCCTCCTGATTGCTGGCTTCTGCTCGATGCCCGCGTCAGCATTTCGCAAGGTGTTGGTTACTCGGACCGAAGCTATGGGCTTTGGTGGTAAGCATGGCAATTTCGGGAGAATGATTAATGTTGTCCAAAAATGCTGGAAGAGAAACGACGACATCGCTCCGTCCGCAGTTGCTCGTGAGGCCGTACCTATTACAACAGGAGCCCTCGTTTCACTCGATAGCTCACTTCGGTCGCTGGTGAATACAGATCTTGGTCCTCGTTCGATGCCACAAACAGCACTGAAGGAAAAGCACTGGAGAGAGGTTATGAAGGAAAACAATTGGGAATTTCTGCTCATCTAAACACCGCCCCGGTAATTATGTGTCACTAAAACTAAGTTAGCATGTTTCGTGTTGTTTTGCTGGCCAGGCTACAAGCTGCGTGCCCACGCTTCCGTAACGACATGTATTAACACAATGGTGACTTATTCGGGGAAAGTGCTCAGGATTCAAACTTTCGACGTAGTACTGTAGCCATGTAAAAACACCTATCCTTCAGCCGCCTCTTTGTTGACACCAAGCATGCCTCACACTCCATAATATCCCTCCTGTGTTGAATTACAAGTAAGCATTTGAACATTCGTCCAATTTCTCCTTCAGTAGCCCTACTATCTTCAAATACAATCCTCATGAACACGAACCGACCGATTATCCAACCGATCAATGATCACTCCAATCCTTCACCAGGGCCCCTCAGAACGTCCCTCACACTGAATCCGGCAAGCTTTATTGCTTGAAGTTGACTTAGCCGCTACCACTGATAAACATTACCTCGCTTCTGCTGGGACTACAGCTATTTACCTACAGTAGGTTACAATACTTGTGTAGTGGGTAGTTTCACTGTTGATATGTACTATAGCCCTTCAGGTGGGTCTCGATGGTCCACAGAGTATCAACATCACGCAACGGGGATTCTTGACTCGTGTGTTAATCTCATCACTGTAGTACGAGTAAGAGCACAGATCCAAACTGGCCTAAGCGCGACCATGACACTCCACGGACGACTAAGACCCGCTCGAAGGCGGAATTACAGTGGCGGCAACGTCGACTGCAACATCCGGTCAAGAAGCCTGTATGGGTGTGGTTTTCCATCTGCTTATAGACTGGTGCCTGCTGCGCTTCACTTGATGTCACTGATGAGACTGAATAAAATGGTGCTGTTTTGCCCTAGCATTTTGTCTTTCTTGACCCATCGCTACATTTACTTGGACGTACGTCCATGTGGTCTGGGCTGAGACAATGGGGGGTGGAGCCACAACAACTGCACTTTTTTGAACTGTACACTGCAGTAAGTACTGTACAGTACAACCAAAATCATCCACGACCGACTACGATTGTTGCAGGGGTTGACACAAGGATTATTTCGGGGAACATAACTAGTGTATTGTGAATCAACACTTCCCTGCACACCGCCGCCTGCGCCGCCTGCACCGCCTGCACCGCCTGCACCGCCTGCATCACTCCTGCGCCAAAGGTCTGGATCCATTACGTTGCTCATTGAACGTTCCTGAGCTGAACTCAGTACTTTTCGCTTCGGGAAGAAAGCAAGGCAGACGTATCACAGACGTGTAACTACTAAAGACACATCGGACCATGTGAAGCAAAAGCACCCACGTGAATATTCTGCGCAGGAATCAAAGCGTCATCGGCTTCGAAACGACATCTCATCGTCCAGCACGAGGCAGAAAACAGAACCAGAACATCGAGAATTGTAAAGACAGCCCTTCAACGCAGATATTGGTCGACTGAACAATCTGCAAGTCCATGTAATGTTCGACGATTCGAAAGTGCGGGACCAACAAGTGCAGCTGAGACGTTGTCTTCTGATTGGAACAGGTGTAAGATCTACAGCAAGTTTGCTATGTTTGGTGGAGGCTGGACCAACTTTGGCTGCGACCTGCAATCTGGAGTCGTCGGGCACTGTGGTGCAATGCTCGTATGGAATCAGGTCATCAAGAGTTCCAGACAACAGGGCGTGGCTACTCATCGACAATTCCTGGTCTAGTGTATCAGCTGGATGCAGGTACTGCAGTACTGTAGACAGAACTTTCCTCTATCAATCTTACATCTCTTGCAGCACAATAGTCGAATGCGGGCTTCCCTTTGACATTTGCAAGGTGATGTCTGGCCAACTGAATCGGAGTTACCAGACCACCCACTGACAGTTGATGTTTCATCCACACCCATCTGGACTAGGCTGACACGTCCTCGTGGTTACATTCCCATGCGGGTTATGTGTCGAAAACTCTTATGATGCAAAACTCCAAATAAGCCTGAAAGAAAAGTCTCCCATATCCTTTTTCGCACCAATGCAAGTTCGTTGGGGCCACCCATTACTACACACGCGACACAGCTGCAGCACCACATTTGTTTCTCGCGTTGTGCAAGATGAGGTCCGCTCCACACCAACAAATATTAGTACGCCTCTCCATCTTTCCCTTCTTGTGGCTTCTCACCGCCAGTATTCACTCCTTAACATCACATCGTGGAGCAGGTCTCCTCAACACAGCATCAATCCTTTGCTGTTTGGTTCTATCAACCAAAACCACATTCTTTCGAAGACTAGCGAGCGACAAAGCAACCAACCACTCTATCCAGAGACATACTATCGTTGGAACAAAACAAGATGATTTTAGTACCCATCACGGCAACTCTTGCTCTGCTCAGTTTGACTCCGGCAGCCCTGGCCGTTGGCTCAGCCCATGTCGTCAACAACTGTGGAGGCACAGTCTATTATGCCTCTGTTTCTCAAGGAGTCGCCTCGTCCATGAAGGCCCTCCCTGCCGGTGGCTACTCTGAAGCCTACACTAAGTCAAATGTTGGCATCTCTATCAAGCTTGCTCCTACAGCTACTAGCCCTGTCACTCAGTTCGAGTTCACCTGGTCTGCTGGCCAGGTAGCCTACGACATCTCGAACATCGATGGCAACCCGTTCGCCGACCAAGGCATGTCACTCACTCCATCCATGATTGACGCCTCCGGCTTTCCGACTTGCCAGCCTGTGAACTGCCCTGCTGGACAGTCTACGTGCGAGGCTGCATACAACCAGCCTGATGATGTCAGGACCATGGTCTGCCCTGATGCCAGTGATCTCGTCTTCACACTTTGCCCTGGGAGCTCAAGCAAGCGAGACTCATTTTTCCACCACATCGCTCACCGAGTGCATTCTCGTCATTTCGAGTGAACGGCATCCCCATGTGCGCAGCCGGTTCTGCGGCCAGTTTCAATTCACGACTAGTTTTCGAAGTCATTCTTTACGGAACACTAACTTACGGCCAACTCGTAACGGTTACTGTTATATCCGTTGTTTCCTGAATATTTTGCTCCTTGATTACGACAGACGATGATAAAGTTAGTTGCTTGAGGGAACTACAATGATGATGTTTTGAGGAGGCGCCGGTTCAATGTGTCTTCCCAGATTATGACGACGACTACTACCGATACGAGGGTTTTACACAGCGCAACCTTCCATGGGGACCTCAATCTGTAGCCTTCATGTCTACCGACCGACATGATGCACGAGGCAACTCTCACTATGCCAGACTTTTTTTCTGAATAGACGCCAAAGATAATATGCGGACTCTGATAAAGATGATTTCCCGGAACCGTTCTCGAGTCTACTGTCTTCCAGCCCTTAGTAAAGATAGTGGAGATTTATCGATACACCCTTTAAGTACATTCTTCATTTGAATAGTGAAATATCAGCAGGCCAAGCTTTAAACAGACATGAAACCAGGATATAGAAATCTTGTCGGTAATCTCTGTGCAGTTCAAACCCCATTCCACTCGTTCTCTGCTGTCTGTTTAGACCATCTACCAACAACAATCATCGAGATCTGTGGCCGCAATATGACTGTTTGTTGGCAAGCTTGCGGCTATCCCCGAGTTATGTGTCAGACTTCGCCGTCGTAGCCACCAGGTTCATCCACTCTAAGTGCCATTCACCTTGTGTCCAGCTCCTATCAGACGCGCTGCCCATTTCGGCTGCCGAAGGAGATCAAGTGATGATCGCCATTGTTTTCGTTTTCAGTAATACTAGAGTACACTGCTGGACGTATTCACAAATAGGCTGTACTGCGTCTCGCTTATTTAACGCCTTCGTTGAAGTGCCTAAACCGTAATTATGGTGCTTATTATCCTATTATTTTATGGTGTTCTTCACACCGAGCTATCTAGAACCAAGACTCGATCTTCGATTGCAGACCTGAAACCTACGACATACAGACTCTAGCCACTTACATCTGCATCAAAGACGATAACAGAGTATAGTTGTATGTCGGTAAACTCCCTGCTATAACCCCTCGGTGAGCATGTAGTACTGTACAGTAGGTCCTGGGAACTCCCATCGTCATATCTGAGGGGCCTGAGATGATAAGGAATATGCCATTGGCTGTAACCACTATTCAATTCATCCATTCACTGGTATGGTTGATAAAATGTTAGCTACCAATACGATTAATGAACGGTCTGCGCTCAGACATGAGTGAGAACGACAGAGACTATTTTTCACTGTGTTTTGATGTCGTCTTCCTGGCGTCTCTGTCATCTGATAGATAAAGAGATGAAGACGACCTCTCCCGGGCCGGAGAAATTACGCATATCGGTGGTTGTTGCGTCCGACGGGGGAATGCTAGCACCAAAGATTCGAGAGACCTTTGGTATGGAGTGTGGCACACTCGAGAATACGGTGCAGTCCCCCGTAAAAGCTTGCAACCAAGTCACCGGAACATGAAAAGCAAAAGCGTGGCTGGCTCAACGACTTAGATCGTTACTGTCCTAAACTTGCAGCCGATAGTCTTGTGTCCACCAATAATACATGGGTGCTTTTGCATGCAAGTGGTAGATGAAGATCCCGTAGGTAACTTAGACCTGCGGATCAGGTTGTTTTCATTTCTTGAAATGAGAAAAGTATTGCCAGCTAACAGTAGTGGCTTTGTGTGGTCATTGAGTCAGAAATGGTATTGTTTTCAAAGTCAGCCATCGTGGCCCGGGAAAACTTGGCCGTCAGAGTCTGCGTCGTTAAGCACAATGGGGACTGGTGAATAGGGACAAGCGGACTTTGTCAAAATTTGTAAGTGGCTACCTACCTGCTCTGGACCATTTCTCCTCGACCCACCTGATATCCACCACTCGATTTCCCTCCAATGACCTCATCATGCTCATCTGCTCATGTACTGTGGTATATAGTATATCTGCTCCACTCTTGGACACCTGCCTTTGCCTTTCACGAGTTCGGCGAAGCACATCTTACTGACTTGGCTTGACTGTGTTCAAAATGTGCACGTCCATCTTCTCTACTCGTTGATTACAGCTAATGCTCTTCGCCAGTGGCTTCTCTTTAACGTTAAGGTTGGCATGTGTCTCGCTCAATCTCATCTTCTAGCTACTCGTGGTTACGCCGGTTACAAGCACTAATAGGTATTGTTGTACCACGTTGTGACCAAATTTTCGATTTTGCACAAATCCATCCATTTTCACCAGCCCACCACGATCACGTCTGTCTTCATGCCACCTGGTGCTGGCTGTACTGACCTTGCTTGATCGGCTTTTGGTCGTCAACTCGCCATTGGT
>Ga0068628_1000453_pt1 | contig 14408 bp, 14 predicted proteins | sample InSIn2gowninarea_FD_77431 | JGI IMG/M metagenome (GOLD analysis project Ga0068628, IMG submission 77431) | Clean room microbial communities from NASA Spacecraft Assembly Facility at Jet Propulsion Laboratory, Pasadena, California, USA -... ... | reverse complement strand
CTTCTATTATTTCAGGAATTTACCTTTGAAGTCATTGTCAAGCCAGGACAATCGAATGTGGGTCCAAATCATTTATCTCGCCTAGAATCACGAGAATGGGGAGGCTCAAATGATGATCAATTGTCGGATGCACACTTATTTAAAATTGAAGTAGTTCCAAATTATTTGGAGGATATTGCATTGTTTCTCCCGACAAGTGTGTGCCCTGATGATAATACATCCACTCAAAAGCAGCATATGGTTGTTCGTGTTGTTGACTATCAATTCATTGCAGGACAGCTATATAAAATGGGGTTCGATCACATTTTGCGAAGATGTGTACTGGATCATGAAAGGGACGACATTATATGGGAATGCCATGCGAGAGTTGTAGGAGGCCATGTTGGCGGAAAAACTATTGCTCAGAAAGTCTTACAAGTTGGCCTCTAGTGGCTAACCTTATTCAAGGATGAGAAAGAATATGCAAAGCAGTGAGATACTTGACAACGGGTTGGTCGAATGTCTTGGCGGGATGAACTACCTCTGCATCCGATTAGGGCACTTGAAGCATTTGAAAAATGGGTGATTGATTGTGTTGGATTGATCAATCCACCTGCTCGTCATTCGCATTCCAGGTATAACATTACCACAAAAGACTATCTAACACGTTGGGCAGAAATTGCTCTAGTTAAAGATTGCACTGTTGATACAACTGCACAATTCATCTTTGATAACATAGTCACCAGGTTTGGTTGTCCTAGAAGCCTTACTAGTGATCAGCATTCTCACTTTATTAATGACACGATTCAGTCGCTACTACAACCTTTTATGATCCAGCATCACAAGAGAAGCCCTTATCACCTGCAAGCAAATGGAACTGTTGAAGCTTTTAATAAAATCTTGGACAAGGGTCCTACCAAAATCTGTTCTGCAGATAGGGATGATTGGGATGAAAGGATTCCAACAACATTATGGGCTTATTGCACTACAACTAAGCGGTTGCATAAGTATACACGATTTTGATTGGTTTATCGCAAAGAAACAGTGGTTCCAGCAAAATTTATGGTCCCTAATCTCTTTATCGCTCATGCTACCAATATGTCCGAAGACGAATCTATCCCAAAGAGATTGCAGGAGTTGTGGCAACTAGATGAACAGTGGTTCCTTGTAGATTTCCATCAAACTGTCAAAAAAGAAAGGCAAACGGTTTGGCATGACAAGCACATCAAAAAGTCATTTTCAGTTGAAGATCGAGTATTACTTTATGACAGCAAATACTTGAAGCATCCTGGTAAGCTACAAATGCATTGGCATGGCCTGTTTTATGTTGCGAAGGTTCGAAATTCGGGAACTGTTAAACTTGCTCAATTAGATGGTATCCTTTTGCCTAGTTGGGTGAATAGCGCACGCCTAAAACCCTACTTTGGTTCATGAACTTACTTTTTGAAATGCTCTCCAAAAAGGGAGTATTAGTTAGGTTTTTACATTAGGATAGTTGTGTCAATTTTAGTTGAAGTATGTTTCTTTTGTCAGTGGCGTCAGTTTTAGTCAGAATTGCCCTTTTTTGTCAATCGCGTCAATAAAACCTTTTAGTTGCAACCCACCACAAGTAATTGTGGTCGGGGAGGTCTTGTCGTGTCTAATCTGTCACTTCATTCATCATTAATACCTATCTCTTTAGTCATTAAGTCCAGTCTTGTGGCAATTGTTAGCAATCAGATTTGATCGTATTTTTGTAGGATTTTCAATTAATTCTTGATTTTGTTAGTCAGTCATTTAAGTCTTCTAGGCAAGTTGAGTGATTTCCGTCATAATTGTGGGGGATTCTGGGTCCATAGCGAAATTATGAGATAAAGGTCCAATCGTTTCAAGCTTCCAATGCACATTTCTAGATAACCCTTGCTATTTGTCATTTGTATGTCATTCCACCTGTGAGTTTCTAGAGTCTTTCATCCTATCTTCTGTGTCATCTTCCTCTGTGTCTCCACCTTGCTATCACCCCCTGTTCACTTAGTTTATAGTCATCATTCTGCTACCATGGGTCGCCCGTCTAAAACTGTCGTTTCTCTCTTTCCTATAGATTCCCGTATTCATACCTTCAATGATCTACTGGAGAAGTATGATAAAGCTACCCTACTCGATAATTCCATGTCCGACCATGTTCTCTTCCCTACACTTCGCACAAATGTCTTCATGGAACCCAATGTGAGACCCGATGCCCGCACTTCTCTTAAAATCAAACTTGACTTTCGCCCGCTGAAGCAGTCATCATTGTTATTTTTGCACAAAATCCCTGTTTTTGGTGCCATAAAAGAAGTTATGCGTTGCACTAAGTTTTTAATTAGCTGACTCCATGGAGGTTTGTTGTGGTTGAATCAGGGATATTCAATCTATGTCCACGATATTTACAGGCTCACCGAATTGTCAGCATATGGCTCTGATGTTGCTACGATATTCCAGCGTGTTTCGAAATGGGGCAAGAAATCTAGCACTAATAATCTTTATACAAAATATGGCACTCAAAGAAAGGGTCGAAGAGCTGTCATTGAAATGATTAATAATCAACCAATCAAGCTCGCCTGTTATATCATCAACCAATCAAGCTCGCCTGTTATATCATTGCTAGTAAGCTCATGCTTCATTACATAAGGGGGGAATGCTCACTCGACGCCATATCTGTCAGAGAGGCCTACGTCAAGGGGGAACAACTTAATTGGTCTAGTTACCTACTTAAAGAGTTATTTGAAGCCTATGAAGATGTTCATGCAAGAGCGAGATATTTTATTTTCGGATATTTGGTCATTCCTCTTGCCATGCTGAAATGGTGCCCGCCCGAAGGAAGAGATCTAGCACCCATCCTTGATGATGAGCTACTCACCTATGCTTATGCCCTGGCGAAGCACTGAAGGTCAAGCGAATAGAAATTGTAATGAGCATGCCTTTGAGCAATGGTACAATAAAATGGTCGCCATCACCCGTAATGTTTCCAAAGTGCCTCTTACATTGCTTGACCGTTACGCTCATCCAATATGGTTTGGAATCAGCCATAGTAATTCCTATGTTTGGCCTCTAACTATCAATCCTACAACCTTTTCGATGCGCAAGATGTCATTTTATCTGAATGAGAATGCCTTCCACAATGAGGTACTTTCATGGCCTGGAATCATCACTATGCAAAAGGATGGTGAAGCTATATACTTGTTTGATGGAATGCACCCTAAGGACTCTGTTGATGACGCTCCATCATCATCCTGGAAGTGCTCTGTTGATACTAATGAAGACCTACAACCGATAATGAAGAAGGTGCAGGAGCGTATTTCTTTTGCGCACATGACTTGGTCGGAGGTAGGTTTTTTAGTTCATAAAGTCACTACTATTCATGTTGTTGCAACTGTGTCTCTTGCACCACCAACCGTTACTTCCACTCTTCCTTTGTTCACCAACGCCACACCGCTTTCCCCTCAGCAGCCCCATAAAAATCCCAAACCCTCCACATCTAGCCTGATTGATCGCACAGACGAAGGTGTTGCTGCTACTTCTCAACCCGCCATTCCCGTTACTGAAGAACAACCCCTTCATCGCATACTACCCCCAATTCCTCGCCTGAGACTTCTAAAGAAACAATCTCTAACCGACCCAATTTTGATATTGTCCTTGATGAGAGCGCGGAGATGGGAAATTGAATCAGTCTTCGTCAATATTGTTGTTCCACCTCCATCCGCTAACCCTCCTCCACCTCTGCCAGTTGCAGAGCCATCTGATCCCAAATCATTTGTTCCTTCGTCACCACCCAATTCAATTGATTCTGCTAAGCAAGTTGCTACCTTTGTTAGTGACCCTAAAAACTATCGTCATGTCCTTTCTCTCGGTGCACAGCAGCAAGATATAGTTCCTCTTTTGTCGACATCTATTATTGCAAAACTCCGCCAAGATATACATAAGGAGCACAACCAGGATCAAGAGTCATCTCCACAAGGCCAATCAGAAAAATCGGTTGCCAACAGACAACCCTTACAAGCTAGATTTCCACTGTCGGATATCCTCTCGACGGACGATCTCCAAACATGGTCTAGTCTTCAATTGTTTCAGTTCATTCGAGCCTCTACTACCCAGCTAGAAGACTGCTTGGTTCATGTGGAATGAAGGTGCACAAACCTCTCTGCCACTTGTGAACAGCATCAGCAGCAACTCGCCATGGTTACAAGCAAGCATGATCAGTTGCAAGAAGACAAAGCCCAATTAGAGAAGCAGATTTCGAATATGAGTTCTAAATTTCAGTCCATGTGACCCACCCTTGCAGGATTTGTTGATGAGTAGCCAGAAGACTTTGTCACCTGTTACCCTGTCGAACATTGTGAATTTGTCGAAGCGGCATGCTTAAAATTGGTTGCAAAGGATACATAATTGTAGGATGTTGTTAGTAAGATTTCTCAGGCAATCCCAGATCTGTCAACCCATTATCATGAGCAGATTGCACATGAGATCGTTGAAGAATCATTTGTGAAAGAGAATCTCCAACACTTCATGAATGACTCTCAGTGTATTTTCAGTGAAGTCTCGGACTGGAGTGGAGTCCTTCCTAGAAAGAATCAGCCCATGTATCTGCTCCGAGAAAATGTTAAGCAACTCTTTGATCGGGCTATGAACACTTCAAACTTGGAACAACAGAAGGAGTTGTTGGTGCAAACAGATGCATTAGATGCTCAAATTAATCAAATTGAAGAAGCGTCACAGGCCACCAAGGGAGTACTCCAAGACCTTTGTCCAGTCGCGCAGCGACATTTTGTCACTTCGAAGACTCTCAATTCGAATGTTGATGGCCAACTTCAGGAGGTCATTAAGCCCTGGCCCGCAAAACTCAACACCGATACTATAGAACAGTTTTTGGGTGAAGTCTCTATTATTTTAGAAACATGGAATATTGTTGTTTCTGCCTATACAAGTTTTAAAGATGATGTGTTGCAATTGGTCCCAGTGTTGGGTCCTTCATTTGAAAGATACCTCCATAGACTGGGTCCTTTAGTACTGTATGCTCATACCCCCACAGAATCTTCTTCACATTTGTTCTTGCTTGCTCAGAATTGTGACATAGACGAATTCAAGCAATCTATCCAATGCAAGAGTGCAACATACCTCTTTTATGTCTAGCATTAGCTTGATGAATGACCAATCATAGAAAGCTTCGGTTTGCACTATACGAATCAAATGATGCAAGAGGAGATGTTGTTCTACTGTTGTTTTGATTCTCCAAACCACAAGCCACAAATGTATAGTGCACAGAGGTTGGCTCAACTCCTTTTATAGGGTCGTAGGCACATGTATAGGCATACATATAATTCCAATGAACTCAAGATCACACAAACTTCAGAAACCCATCACTGTAGTATCATCAACAAAATTAAGTTTAGGCATTCGCTACTTTAGGATTGGTTAAGATTCAGATTGCTTTTATTCCTTGTAAAGGAGTTTGCATTATTCCACAAATGTATGTCCAAGTCCACAACAATTAGGTCAGTGGTCTTGGATACTTCTTCGTTGGTCCTGAAACAACTCAAACCACAGAAAAAAGATCTTTATGCTTAGAACTGCAGGCCTAAACAAGTCTCTTATTCAGAAATTAAACATCAAGAAGAGCCACAGGCACAAGACTTATGCAAGGTATTTGATATTCAATTGTGTGTGACTTTAGATGTCGTAAACCAAGGTTGCAAGTATCTCCAAACATTACCAAACCTCAAAGATAGATTGATCTGTCCACAATGCCCAAAAGAATAGCCGTAAGAGAGCTGAGACTTTGTTCTTTGAAAATACTTCAAGGCCGCAAATATTTAGGGGTTTACAAGCCTATCAAACTTTAGAGATAGACACTCAGAAATCAAGGCCGCAAACAACTTTAGGAAGTCACTTTCTTGAAGCTACAATTCAATGAATCCTCCTTCCGAACTATTCTGGAATTTTGGATCATAGTTTATCATGCCAACAAACCTCTGTCCTTTTCAAAGGATGGCAGTCTTGTACCAAAAGAAAACTTCACTATTCAGATAAGCCACAGAAACAAGAGGTCGAGCCTCATGATTAACCCTCTGCCTGCAAGATGAACCAATAAATCCCAAGCAAATATCAAAAACAAGTACAAAAGGCCTGCTGTCTAATCTAGCAATCCTCCACAAGGTTGAAAAACTATTTTAGAGCTCAAACACTAAAACGATATCCATTCAAATGCATGGCATGGAGAGGTGATCGAGTGTCGTTATATAGATTTTGGATCGCACCAAACGTGGCAACCGACTTAATATTTTAGGAGGGAAAGCCACATGTAAATTTCAAATATTGTTGGAGGGAAAACCCCTATGAGGGTTATTTGCTAAGTCGCAGGAAACGTTGGAGAAGGGTCCGTTTCCGGCCGAAAACAAAACGAAAACAAGGAATCTCGTATCATACGGCCTGGAAAGTACTGGCCCATTTCTCGAGGAGGAAATGTGGTCAGTACAGCCAGAAACGACTTTCCAGGCCGTATGGCGGAGTTTCCTCTTCTAACTTGACTTTTTCTTGTATTTTTTATTTTATTTTTTGGCTTCTAAATTTTTTATTGGGTGACTAAAATATCTTATGGATGCTTCTAGATGCCTCTCAAGTTATAAACAAAAAAGGATTTTTTTAGTGAGACAACCTATGGCCCTAGTGTTGATATGCAGTTCATGGTAATGTTAAATTCTTAAAGTAAATGAAAAGGATGAAAATGAAAAAAAAAGGAGAATGTCACTTTTACTTACATTTTTAACGTTACCATGAAATGACTCAGGATGTTTGACAGTGGTTTCGCCCTCATTGGATTTCATATGGAGAAAGTATAATTTTAGATCTCACTCAAAATCCAGCAGATTTATCTGTTTGTCAGGATTTCAGGATTGGGGGGATTGCAATGTTTCCATTGGATTTTATAATGTACTAGGGTATGGTACTCGTATTTAATCAAAAGAACCAACCCCTCTATGCAGGGGAGACTCCCAATAATCAAGAGCACATAGGGTGCTAGGGTATGGAACTTGTATTTAATCAAGAGCACTAAGGTCGTTTGACTATGTAGGAGGAGACTCCCAATCAAGCACAAGACAAGAAATTAGAAATTTCTCATGGCTGATTTTGGATATTGCTATTTTCATTATGTGATCATTCATGAGTAAATGTGACGTAAATTTAGAGACTTATAGTTTATGCATTGACAATTGACAATTTAATCATAATGTAATAAATTAGAATGTATCATATATGCTTTATGATTGCACATTATTTCTTAAATGTCCTAATATATATATATATATATTGCGTTTCCCCATTTCCAAAATTTGGGGGGGTCACATTTCGTACGCGTTTCCCTGTTCCGTGCAACTTAGGTTATTTGTATTTGAAATCAAATTGCTTTTGGTGCCAAAACCCTCTTCTAAATTTTGATTTTTAAAATCGATTTCAAAAACCCTCCAAAAATAACCTTTTGCCTTGAGAAGGATTTTGGAGAAGATCTCATTACTTAAACATTTGTCTTGGCCAAAGAAGAGCTGCCACATCACTATCCTTTGGGGTTTTTGCCCACAAGTTGGGGGCTTCATCTTCAAACTAGTATAACTCCCAAACCATGAAGGCTCTTGTGGCATGCCACATACCATTGGAATCGGCTCAATGAGAAAAATCCAACAAGGATGATTTGGACTCAAAAAGCTATGATTTTCCATGTAATTTTTCTCAACAAAGGCGGGGCATCTTTTGGTGTTGCTTGGGTTGACATCAATGACAACCACATTTCAACAGAAACTATTAGATCTAGAGATGGCAGCAATCAATTTGAAATTTGAAGATCAGTTGGATGGAGCATCTAACTTCCTACCTTAAAAGGGAAGGGTCACCTTGCTATTGAAGGAACATGACCTTTGTGAGTTTGCAGAAAAAGTTTTTTCTTAACCTACAGATCCAACAAATAAGGTGATTCATGTGAAGAAGGATTAGAGCCCTGACAATTATCATGGATGTCATGAAGGATCGTTTGATCCCTCACTTGGCCGAGAAGAAGTCAGCCAAGGAGATGTTCAAGGCCCTAGTGGACCTATTTTAGATTAACAACATGAACAGGAATATTATCTTGAGAACAAGCTCAGATCCATTCAGATGTCAAGGTCTGATAATGTTACTAGTTACTTTATGAGGATCAACCACACACAAGATCAACTTGCAGCCATTAGGGAGAAAGTGGAGGATGTAGAGCTTGTAAATGTGCCATTGAATGGATTGCCCAAGTAATGAAAACCATTTCTCAAGGTGATCTGCACTAGGGAACACCTTCCCAATTGAAAAATGCTTTGGGATGACTGCACCCAGGAAGATATTTGGGAGGACTTTAAAGCTAGCAAGCAGGGAGATGGAGAAGAGAACCTGGCCCTAGTCAGTATGGCCAAGAAAGGTTCCAAAGGTAACAATGAGTGGGTAACTTCTCAACCAAGAAAGAAGGACTTGAGCAAATGCAAGTGCTTCATTTGCCACAAGAGTGGGCTCTATGCATTACAATGTTCAGAGAAGAAGGGGAAGGAGAAGTCACACCAAATAACGACATTAACAGAGGTTTGCCTTGATGAGTTTGCAATGAAGTTTGAGGACTTCTCATTTTTCTCCTATCTATCTACCACTGCCATCACAATGGGTGCTTGGTACTTGAATAGTGGTGCATCACATCATATGACAAATGCATGGTGGTTATTTAGCAATCTTACAGAGAGAGACTCAAATTTACATGTCAAACTTGGTAATGATGCCAAGTACGCAGTTACAGGAGTTGCAACCATTAAGTTCCTATTAGAGTCTAGAGGGACATTGAAACCCAAGGATGTGCTATTCATACCAAGACTGAAGAAAAACTTGCTCTCACTTTCTATTATAGAGATGTTCAAAGCTCTAGTGGACATGTTCTAAAGTGACAACATAAACAGGAAGATGATCTTGAGAAACAAGCACAGATCCATACAAATGTCAAGGTCTGTATCATTACCAGTTATTTCAAAAGGATCATCTAAACATGTGATCAGCTCACAGCCATTGTGGAATAAAGTGGAGAATGTAGAGCTTGTAAATGTGGCACTAAATGGTTTTCGTAAGTCATGGGAACCACTTGTCAAAGAGATTTGCGCTTGGGAACACCTTCTTAATTGGGAAATATGACAGAAGCACAGGAGCTATTTTGCAATCTTACAAAGAGTGACTTGAATTTATTTGTGGAGCTGGGTAATGATTCCAAGAAAGCAATGAAGCATGGTGGAAGCATTAAGTTCCAGCTTGAGTTAGGAAGGACAATGGAAGCCAAGGGCGTGTTATTTGTACCAAGACTGAAGAAGAACTTGCTCTCAGTCTCAATAATCGAGGACATATGTTATGTAGTCATGTTCAAGAATGGGCAGGTGCTCACTCGTCCAAAGGAGTCCAACCCAAACACAACAATGGCTATCGAGATTAGAGAGAGCAACTTATAAAAATTGATGGGAAAACTTGTACAAGAACTGATACATGGTAGTGAGAACCTATGTGAGCTATGGCACAATAAGATGGGACACTTGCACTATAAGGCATAATTGATTCCAAGGCAGATTGTTAGTGGTCTCCCAAGGTCCAGTATTAAGTAGTAGGGCATGTTAAGAGGGTGTACACTTGACAAGAATGTCAAGGTTGCTTTTCCAAGCAATGAGAGTAGGTACAAGTGTTAGTTTTTGTAGATCGGATAGGTGTTCTAGTCTCAGGACATGTCAATGAGGCTAAGGGCACAAGAGGATTAATTATCTCCAAGCCCAGTTTATTTTGTAAGTGAAAATGTTTTAATTAAATTATTTATTTTCCAAAACTTAGGAAAAATGGTTAATTGATCAAAATCAATTGAGACAAGTTAATTTCTCTCTAGTGACTTCTAGAAAGGTGACTTGATGGAGTCAAGGTGATCTTAGCCATCGAAAGCGATTAGACCTTGGTCGTTGATTGTTCAATAATAGATGATAAGAAGCAGTCGATGGGTATCTTGGAGACACACAATTCGATTGAGCAAGGCCACAGTGATAGCATGGGACACCAACGACAGTTTCAGCAGTGATTAAGGAGATTTGCAGAAGAGATTTATTTACAGTGATGTCCAGTTTCTTTATAGGGAGGTCGAATTATTCTGTAGAGGGCCAAATTTTTGTAGTGGTGTTAATTGCCAGAAGGAGGTGCCTTTTTGCCAGAGAGAGGACAAATTTGCCAGAAAGGTCAATTTGTGGGAGGAAAGTCCAGTGTGTCAATAAGGATCGATTTTCCAATGGAGGCCGAATTATTTCTCCAGTGGGTACGAGTGGCCAGTGGAGGCCAAGTTTTCTCTAGGCTGCATGTGTGGGCCAAGTTGAAATCGTACAGGAGGGCTGAATTGATTTTGTGAGGTCGAATTAGCTTGCAAAAGTCAAGAAAATAATGTTGGTGTTTTGCCATTTTACTGTAATATTCCTAAAGGAAAAATTTACAGTGATAACAAAAACATGCAAGACAATTCAGCATAAAAAAATTCAGTAAACAACAATACACCATAAATGCTCCCAAACACGCCAAAATGGGCAATTTTATTATATATAACTGCTGGAGTACAATGCGAAATAGAAAGAGTGCACCTGGGCCTGCACAAAGCAAGCTAAAAGCCTCAGGTTGTCGATATATCAATGCCCAATTGCTGTAAGAGTTTCTCTTCTAGAAATTTGCACTGGCCCTAGTAATTCTACACTGCTAGCTGTGTTGAGACCTTGATTTGACCCCTCAAATCTACCCAGAAAATTCTGCAAAATTGGATTTGAGATGCTTGTCAAAAACCCAGAAAAACCCAGATAGGGATTCCTATAGGTTTGACGCTCCAAAATTGACCCCAATTTCTCAACACTTCTCCACTGCTTGTAAATTTCGGTCTGCAGAAGATTTTGTCTTTGCTGCCCTCCAAAATAGTGGCAAATCTCCCCTAGGCTCCCTTCTAACTCCCACACAACAACCCAGCTCCAAATACCTTTGACCAAGACCACCCACAATAGCTCCTCCTCAGCTACTGGGAAGTATTGCGTAAGCTTCAGCAAGGGAAGCTCGTACTGATGAGATGGCTCCTTCTGCTCTGCAAATTCTCTCCTATCCTCTAGCAAATTCTGAAATGCATTTCCCAGCAACTATGTGGCTTCTAATTTTCGACGCCAACTCCCAAATGACAACGTAGCTCTAATTCAGTGTCCCAGCTGAGCTCAGAGATTTCGTGGTACCTGTGTTATGCCTCTCCCTGCCTCCTCAAGACAATAGTGAAGCCTTTCTAGGGTGGCACTCATAGTCCACCGAAGAGAAGGGTGAATTTCCTCCTTGGGAAACTCTGGTGCTCAACAGCACTTTGTGACTCAGTTGAACAGCCTGAACAACAACGTAGTTTGTCAAATGATCAAAGCCCCTAAAATGAAAGTCTCGCCTCCAATTTATAGCTAGCCATCCCTCATGCTCCTTATGGGATCCACCCATCAAATTCCCTCTCTCACCCAATTAGAATTCCTCCAAGGGGTGTGTATTCCCTTGGAGTGGCCCCCACTCTCCACTTCCCATCGAATTTATTGGGTTTTCTAATGTTTGGGGTTGGCACCTTTATAATGTTTGGGGGTGGCACTACAAACCAAGAAGAAGAAGGACCAAGTGAGCCTATACAACCTGTGATCATTCCTAAAACAAGGAAAAGGCCAAATTGGTTAAAAGCTACACTTGAAGATGCCAAAGGACATGGAGCTACTAAAGGAACCTTTAGAGAAAGAAAAAGATCAAAGAGATATTCAGAATAGGCAGCATATATGACAAAATTGATAGAAGTTGAACCAACTCATTTGAAGAAGTTTCTCATCAAGAAGAATGGAAGAAGGCGATGCAAGAAGAATATCAATCCATCATGAAAAAATGGGGTTTGGGAAATCGTTCCTAAACCAAGTGGCAAATCAGTTGTCACTTCAAAATGGATTTTCAAAATCAAACATGCGATTGAAGTAAGCATAGACAATTACAAAGTGAGATTCATGGCAAGGGGTTTCTCACAAAAGGAAGGCATAGACTATGAAGAAACCTTTGCTCCTATCAAGTATACTACTATAAGATCATTGGTTTCACTAGCTGCTACTATGGGATGGAATATCCATCAAATGGATGTCAAACATTGTTTCTAAATGGAACCATTGATGAAGAAGTGTACATTGAACAACCAGAAGGTTTCGAAATAAATAGCAAGGATACACAAGTTTGCAGACTCAAGGGGCATGGTATGCAAGAATGGATGCATGTCTCTTAAGAATTGCGATCATCAAAAGTTCTCCAGACGCAAATCTCTACATCAAGGTGGTGAAAAATGAACCAGTCATTATACTACTATATGTGGATGATTTGTTTATTACAAATGTGGAGCGCAGAATACAAGAATGCAAGAAAATGTTGGCAGCCAAATTCGAAATGAAAGATCTGGGACTTGTGCACTATTACTTGGTCTTGAAGTCTGGCAGAAACCCATAGAGATATATCTGGGTCACTAGAAATACATAATCGAGATATTGCAGAGTTCAGTATGATGTATTCCAAGCCTATGACTACTCCCGTTATCACTAATCTCAAAGAAGTTAAGAAGCTCTGACCCTAGTCTCGTTGATCCTACTAGCTATCATAAGTTATCGGGTTCCCTGATGTACCTGGTAAATACGAGACCTGATATATGTTTTGTCGTAAATGTTCTTAGTCAATTTCAAATGGAGCCTCATCATGACCATTGGATAGCTACCAAGCATATTTTGAGATATCTACGTGGCACCATACATCACTGCCTGAAATAATGGAAAGGAAGTTAGATGACAGGTTTTACAAATTCTGATTCGAGTGGCAATGAGACTAATGGAAGAAGCACTACTAGTGGATGTTTCAATTTGGGATTTGCGATGATTTCATGGATAAGTAGAAAACAAGATCATGTTGCGTTAAGTAGTGCTGAAGCACAATAGTTGTTGCATGTGAAGTAGGAAAGGATGTTGTCTGGTTGAGAAAACTTTTGTCATATTTGTTTGGAAATCCTATGGATCCTACAGTGATAAATTGTGATAATCAAAGCAGCATCAAGATGTCTGAAGACCCCATATTCCATGAAAGGACGACGCATATCAATAACAAGTACCACTACATTAGGGTCGTGAAGCTACAATATATTCTGACAGATGAACAAGTAGCTGATATACTAACGAAATCTCTTCCAAACAAGAAATTTGAATATTTTTGAAGCCTGCTTGGGGTAGTTGATATTACAAATTTGGTCGATTATTAGTATTATCCAATTTTAAGGTCATGACGAAGCCAGACACCAAATTGGTGTATGAGACCTCCTTGTTCGTGGGACAAGGGACCCACCTTCGCAAAACGATTTGACTGCTAAGTCTACGAAGGCATACATACTCTACCCCATCTAGTTTTGAACCTGCAACCTCTTAGGAAGAAACACATGCTCTTAACCATTAGGCCCACTCAAGCTGAATGGTGGATGCTTGGGAGGACATATGGTTGCCCTATGTGTTAATGTCTAGAACCCAAAGAGGGAGGGCAAAGTTAGTCATGGAGCTCCGACCTTGGATACGCACCTAGATCCCTAGGTTGATGGTTAGCAAGTAAGCCTGATTGTACCTAGACTGGCTGAAAGCTTGAGTTCATCTTAGTCCCACCCGGATAGATTACCCTGGCCAAGTATCTAGTCCGAAGCAATGAGTGTGGTAGAACTCTTCGTAGTTCATTTCATTTTGAAATCTTCCATGTACTATCATATGTATGTAATTATGAATACCTCCCTAATTAAAAGGGAGTGTTGAAGAATGTAACTAACTTCAGTCTTCATAATTGTACTTGTCAAGAAGAAAATTTATTATTAAAGAAAATGACTTATTAAAGCATGTGTTTCATGCTTGGGTCAATGTTTTCTAGGTCAAAGCCTCCATTGAAGGCTCTAGGTTTTGTCTTGAGTCATTGTCATTTTTATTAGACCCTTGGGATTTTGCATCATGTAAAAAGAATTATTTTTGAGTCAAAAAAGTATTTTGTCACCTCCACACCAAGTCGGCTTTGTCCCCAAGAAGTTGACCTACATGAGGTCACTTTGACCCAGCAGAAAGGCTATATAAGGAGAGGCAATTTGACCTATTTGTCACGTTCACTCAACAAGTTCAATCTTCAAGCAAGAGAGGCAGAAAAAGAGTGAAGTAGCTGGAAGAGGGCGAAGTTTGCTGAGAAAACCTAAGACAAGTTTTGGGCTACCTTTCTCTCACATGTGTGAAGTTTTCTGGGGCCAAAAATCTGTCTATTGTAAGTCCAGAATTTTGACGCTAGGGATCGAAGTTTATTGT
>Ga0068628_1000452_pt1 | contig 14417 bp, 18 predicted proteins | sample InSIn2gowninarea_FD_77431 | JGI IMG/M metagenome (GOLD analysis project Ga0068628, IMG submission 77431) | Clean room microbial communities from NASA Spacecraft Assembly Facility at Jet Propulsion Laboratory, Pasadena, California, USA -... ... | reverse complement strand
TTGTCTATAATAGTAGACCAAATATTAGCAATGTTAAATTATGCTAGTGTAACTCAAGTGCTTAGTTCATTCTTTGCACAATCTAAAACCCTTATGGGTAAACCTAGCTACAAAACTATGCCTAACGGTAAAGTAGTAGTTCAGGTGACTTACTATGTTCCTAACAGTGTAGTCCCATTAGCAGACAATAAAATTAATGCTTTAGGTGTTGCTATTGCACAGCTGCTAGGTAATACTAGAGTGGAATTAAGATTAGTACGATTACAATACCCATACCTTGAAAGCTCTATTCTAGCTCAATATGTAGCTATTAACGCAGGTAAATTTAATTTCTTACGAATGCGGAAAATGGTGATGAGTAAAGGTAAAAGCGGTTTAGGTAGCGGGCTTAAATTAGAGCTTGCTGGACGACTAACTACACAACGAAGTATTCCACGGAAAACAGTAGAGAATGGGCATACAGGTTCATTTTCTGGTAAAGCATTAGATTTCAGTCAATACGCATCTAAAAACAAACTAGGTGCCTTTACTATCAAAGTATGACTAAGTTCATAGTACTCCCCTAACTATGATGCAGTACCTATAAGTATCGATTACAATATGGAATTATTATCAAGTATTCAAAGTGAGTGTTAAGGATGTCTAGCAAACATGCTTAAAAGGACGTGTAAACACGAAAAGCAAACCGTTACTATCTCTGATCGTAATGAAGGTAAACTTTGCGATCCTAGGAGAAATCCAACCTCTCCGCCTCCTGAGTCTAAGGACCGGGCCCGGCGTATTGGACTATGATTACCTAGTGAACCAAAACATTGTAGTAACTAGAGGAAAGGAAATCAACCGAGACTCTATCAGTAGCGGCGAGCGAACGTAGACCAGCCAATTATAAATCAATATCTAAATACCTTTGAACAGTTAACCTTAGAGGGTGATAGTCCCGTTACATATTAGATTTGTATGATAATTCAGTAAGACGGTATATATACTGTTTGAATTTAGGAGAACCATCTTCTTGGCTAAGTACAGCATGTTTAGCGATAGTGAAAAGTACTGTAAAGGAAAGATGAAAAAGTAAGTAGTTAACTGATGAAATAGAACCTGAATTAGCACTCATATAAGCAGTCAGAGTCCTCTTGGATGATGGCGTACCTTTTGCATAATGGGGCAGCAACTTATTTTAGCTAGCGAGGATATACATCGTCGTGGAGGCCACTCCGCGATAATCCATAGCGAAAGCGACTATTAATGGGATAGTTAGTTAAAATAGACCCGAAACGACGTGATCTTACTATGGCCAGGCTAATAATGGGCCGAACAATTGAACGTTGAATAGTTCTTTGATGAGCTGTGGTAAGGCGTGAAATGCGAATCTAACGTTGTGATATCTGGCAATCCGCGAAATATATTTTAGTATAGTGTTTTTAATAATGTGACTATAGTCTGTACAGCACTGATTTACATGCATTAAGCTAAATGGGGGGCTGTGACAGGTCTACCTTTGTAAGTTAACCTCATAAGGACTATACAGCATATAAAGACAATCAGTCTGTTCATGATAAGGTGGATAGACGAAAGGGAAACAGCCCAGAGTGTACATTAAGGTTCCTAAGAAAAGTTAAGTGAAATTAAGGATGTTTATTTCCTAATACAGCCATGAAATGTGCCCGGTAACAGCAATTTTATTGTGAGTACGTAACAGTACAGTGGTCTAAAGGAGATTTGCGCCGAAGATAAGCGGATCTAAGCTTTTCACCGAAATTACACCTAATTATCATCATATAATTATGGGTAGCGGATCATTCGGTACGTAAGAAGAGTAGTGTTTCATTACTTGGACGTAACTGAAGAGATAATGCTGTCATGAGTAACGAAAGGGAGATTGAATTCTCCTCACCGAATGCGTAAGGGTTTCTACTAATCATCAGCTAGCTGATGACGAGACTATTCAACTAGGGGTAGTCTGGAAAAGGCAAACTTCCTAGAGTTAACGCGGTTTCTAAGGTATAAGCGAAAGCTATGACTGATGAATGTAACTACAGAACGTCCAATGGGCCAAGAAAATAATGTAGTTATTATATACCGTACCCTAAACCGACACAGGTGCGCAGGTAGAGTATACTAAGGTGAAGAGCTAATGTGTGTGAAGGAACTCGGCAAACTGTACCCGTAACCTAGAGGATAAGGGTAACTTGGTAATGCCAAGTGTCAAAAAATCGGAGAGTGCGACTGTTTACCAAAAACACAGAGATTTGCTAATACTTACGTAGTTGTATAAGTCTCGAATTCTGCTCAGTGCCACTGAATAATGTTGGACCCTCAAAAGTCTGGCCTAACAGGTGGTAAACAGCGGTCTTAACTATAAGGATCCTCAGGTAGCGAAATTCCTTGTCCAATAATTATGGTCCTGCATGAATGAAGTAACGATGCTCTCGCTGTCTCCACACACAGCTCAGTGAAATTGAATTGGCCGTGAAGATGCGGTCTGCCTACAATAAGACGGGAAGACCCTATGCAGCTTTACTATAAGCAGTTATTGTGGATGTCGATATTCGGATACAGGGAACAATGAAAAACCTTGACTGAACATTGATGACCACTAACCTTCGGGAACAGTGACTGCCTGGTAGTTTCTCTGGGACGGAGTTCTATAATAAAGTATCATAGAAGTCCATAAGGTCTGCTTAGATTGGAATGAAACCAATTTGTTAAAGTGCAATAACAGAAGCAGGCTTGACTGCAAGACCGACAAGTCGAGCAGGTACGTAAGTAGGGTATAGTGATCCGGTGATTCATTATGGAATGGTCATCGCTCAACGAATAAAAGCTATGAGTGAAGAAGCGTGGCTTACTCTTACCAAATTGCTGGAAATGTAGTACACAATCAGCAACTGTATAATCAGTTAAGAGACTAGTGTAAGAGGTGACTTGTTTACAGAGTCATATGGTATAGTCCAAGATAACGACGCTAGGGATAACAGGCTGATACCGGACGAGAGTTCATATTGTCTCCGGTGTTTGGCACCTCACATCGGGGAGTTAATTAATGTTAACTAAAATTGGTCATTTGCTGGAATAACATAAACCAGCAGGGATATAATCCTTCAACGATCAGAAACCAATGGTATATTATTACCGTGATATGATCTATATACGCGATGTCGACTCATCACATCCTCCCGCTGTAGTAGGTGGGAAGGGTCCGACTGTTCGTCGGTTAAAGTGGTACGCGAGTTGGGTTCGTTATTGAGCCCTAATACTTAATCTAAAATGCAAGAATGGTAACAAGACTGTTAGCAATTTGCACCATATTACACGATAATATGTTCAACGACTACTCTAATGATATAGTCTAATTTATGTAGCAATGCATATCATTATCATGTCAATACGACGTAAAATGGCTTGCGTCTAATTAGGAAAATATTGCTTAGATACAATTATAAGCAGCAGTACACGAGATGTTCTGTTCAGAGACTATGTGTTTCCAGCATATGATATAGTCCATATAAAAGGAGTCAGTATAGTCCCTATCTTTTGTAGGAACGAATAGTAGAAGGGAGACATCTTCTCAGTACGAAAGGACTTGAAGGTACATACCACTGGTGTATCTGTAATACCAGCAGAGTAGCTACGTATGGAACGGATAAGATCTGAAAGCATCTTAAGATCGAAGCCCACTCTTGGATACTAATTGGTTGGAGAAAGACTATCTCTTGTGAATAGGCTACATGTACAAGCATTGCAAGGTGCTAGCTAAGTAGAACTAATAAACCAATCGACTTGATAATACCATATTGTATATACCACCCTTGAATAATCCGTAACCGCTATATAAGACAGGTGGGAAGCTGGCCTGGTTTGCTGCCTTCTTTGGGAGAAGGACTTTCTGCGTTCGAATCGCAGTCACCTGATAACTTCTGGTTGTTATAGCTCAACGGTAGAGCGAAAAGCTGTTAACTTTCAGATCTTGGTTCAATTCCAAGTAACGACTAACAACAACGGTTAATCCAGCATATGTTCCGATCTTTGATCGGAATGCTATGTATACAGCTCTAAAGATAGAGTACAATATTATAATGAACAACTTTTTACTAGATGTACTTGCATTCGGTGCGGTACTATCAGGGATCTTAGTTATTACTGCTAAAAATCCTGTTATCTCAGTACTATTCCTAATCTCGGTATTCATTAATGCAGCCGGATACCTTGTACTATTGGGAGTAGCTTACTTAGGATTGGCCTATTTAATTATTTATGTAGGAGCAATTGCAATCCTATTCTTATTCGTAATCATGATGCTTAACCTACGACTGGTAGAGCTAATTGATACTGGACAAGAATATACTCAAAACTTACCATTAGGAGCAATGATTGGTCTACTATTCTTCTTTGAATTACTATCAATCTTACCTGTAAGTCTTAACATGCCACTATCAAACTTCTTGTTCGACTTCTGATCAAAAGCTAACTCTACTCTACTAGGTATTGATGCTGCCGAAACTGCTACTTCAGATGTACACGTGACATTTAATCCAGTAGTAGCTGACAACAACTTTACTAGCTTCCTACAAATCGAAAGTATTGGACAAGGACTATACACATACGCATCTCTATGACTAATCCTAGCTGGGGTAATCTTCCTATTAGCTATGGTAGGTCCTATTGTGTTATGTATGTCTCCTAGCGAAGCATAGCGTATCCTCACCGGAGGCCAGATATCACGATATCTGGGTTTATTCACTGTAGGTGAATAAACTGAGGAACAAAAGTAATTATTTACACCCCTATATCTTATCGTATAAGTATAGTAATTCATTTGCATCTCCTTAGCTTAAGGGTTGAGCATATTACTTCTAATAATAAGATTCTTGGTTCGAATCCAAGAGGAGATATAACATTTACGTACGAGAGACGAGTCGGCAGAATGGTTGTGTCCGGAGCCTGCAAAGCTTTCGTATTAGGGTTCAATTCCCTCTTGTCTCTTAAAGAGCATAGTTTAATGGTAGAATCGCTATCTTCAAAATAGCTTGCGTATGTTCGATTCATACTGCTCTTGAAATATCTGTTTACATGGTTGCCCTTTACCATAGTATCACCAAATATGTTACAAGCTGCAAAATACATTGGAGCAGGATTAGCAACTATCGGGTTATAACAACTGCTAGCCCGATCAACCTTCTACAATATGCTGGAATACCAATAATCAGCAAGTATATCTATATACCTCAGAGACTACATGTAGAACAAGTCATTACACTTGATGAAATAGTCCATATATAAAATGTAGCAGGGGCTGGAGTAGGGATCGGATTAGTATTCTCATCACTAATGTCAGCAACAAGCCGAAACCCAAGTATGCGACCTTATAATTGGGGTAGCAACTATAACTTATTTACCGATTGCTGGAACGCCTAATATACAGGTAATCAGCAAGTGCTTAACTTACTATAGCACCTCAACGACTACACATGAAACATTGTAGTATAGTCTAACTCCTACTGAAAAGTAGGGCTATGTTACCGCAATTATTCCAATACGCTATCCTAGGATTCGCTCTATCAGAAGCTACAGGACTGTTCGCTTTAATGATTGCTTTCTTAATCCTATACTCATAGGATTCCCATTCATTAACTGGGAAAGTCTATTACGAACAATTTTATCTCTCATCTATACACCCCTATAAGTAGATTCAATATACAAATATGCTGAAATGGTAGACAGGCTGCTCTTAGGAAGCAGTGGCGTCAAGTCGTATGGGTTCAAGTCCCATTATTTGTAGGTGAAGCGCATTGCTATCTCAATGGTAGAGAACTATACTTCGGATATAGGAATATTGGTTCGATTCCAGTGCTGTGCTTAAATAACAGAATACACAGGTCCATTCACGAGTATAGTACAGTGGTTAGTATGGCTACCTTCCAAGTAGTGGACGAAGGTTCGAATCCTTCTATTCGTATTTCTCGACGTCCTGTAAATTACTGAATGCTTTTAATCGGACTAACTTCATTATTACTAGCGATCCCGCTATATTCATCAATTACACCTGCATTATTAACAAGAATTACTGCTATCATTTTACTCTTTAGTGCCGCCTTGTCTTTCAATAGCTTATATGTACAAGCCATTGGGTCTGGTTTAGGGTTATATAGCGGTCTATTCCATGTTACAAACGTAACACAATTTATGGAAGTATTCCTATTCACCGTAGGAGCAGCACTTCTATTACCTTGAGCATCATCAGCAAGTAACGTAAAAGGACAATCAGCAGTACCAACTATTGCGGAATATCCATTACTAATCTTATTCACTACAATTGGAGCATCATTCTTAGTATCAAGTACAGATCTTGTTTCAATGTATCTATCAATCGAGCTACAGAGTTTTGCTGTATATATCTTAGCAGCAGTATACCGAAATTCAGAGTCAGCTACATCAGCAGGTCTGAAATACTTCTTACTGGGAGCACTATCATCAGCACTTATCTTATTAGGATCAAGTTTAATCTACGCCTATACTGGATTAACTAACTTCGAAAGCATCTATAGTCTGGTATCTATTGCAGGTACAAATGACATTTCAGTTGTATTAGGAGTGTTAATCATTGGAGTAGGATTCTTATTTAAAGTAGCAGCAGCACCATTCCATAACTGAGCTCCTGATGTATATGACGGAGTACCTACAATTGTAACAACATGACTAACTGTAATGCCTAAAATCTCTATCTTTATCCTACTGTTAGAGGTATCACAAAGTATTACATTAGTACTTGACTACAACATCTGAAAAAACCTATTACTTACTACATCATTACTATCATTGGTAATCGGTACAGTAGTAGGACTAGCACAATACCGAGTAAAACGACTATTAGCTTACTCAACTATCTCACACGTTGGGTTCTTACTATTAGCATTATCAGTTAACAGTGAGGAGTCAATGTCAAGTTTCCTATTCTACCTAATGCAATACTCAGTAACAAACCTGAACGCATTCTTTGTAGTACTAGCATTCGGTTACCTAATGAGAGCAAGTGATCTATCATTCATCTCACAACTTAAAGGACAATTCTATGCTAACCCAGTATTAGGACTAAGTCTAGCATTATGTTTATTCTCTATGGCTGGAATTCCACCACTAGTAGGATTCTTTGCTAAATACTTTGTTCTATATTCAGCTATCGAAAATGGATACTACTTTCTATCATTTGTTGGTATTCTAGCAAGTGTTGTAAGTGCAGCCTACTACCTACGAATTATCCGAGTCATTCACTTTGATAGCTCATCCCTGCAAGCAGGGACCGGGCAAAGCCCGGCCTTCGGTGAGCGGCCGTCGGAGACTAGCGTAAGTGAGTCAGCTGATTCATTAGAGACAACTACATTAACAAGTACACACAGTTACGTAATTGCAGTGCTAACACTGTTCATTATGTTATTCATTCTATCACCATCATTAGTATTAAATAGCAGTAATCTACTTGCATTATCACTCTTCACAGCATAATGACAATGACAGTACTATTCCTATTTGTACCTGTACTGGTAGCCATTCTATTAGTGCTTAACGTATTACTAGCTGTGCATAAACCTGATACAGAGAAAGTAACTCCCTATGAGTGTGGATTTAACCCAATTTACGGTCAAGTCCGAGCACCCTTTGCCATCCAATACTACCTGGTAGGTATTCTATTCTTAATCTTTGATCTAGAAATTGCAGTATTCTATCCATTAGCAGTAACATTATACCAAGTAAGTACCTATGGTTTCTGAATTGGAATGTTGTTTTTACTAATGTTAACAGTAGGTTTCGTATACGAAATGGGTTATAATGACTAGCCCTACATAGTTAAATTGCAGGAATAGCTACGATTAACATAGCCCATCTGCATCACATTACAGGATGTGTCCAACGACTGCATTAATGACATAGTCTGATTTTAGTGGAAACACTATACAATTATTAACACAAATGAAAGGTGCATTATACTTTACAGATCACCGATCTTCAATTGCACGAGCTGTGATTGAACGACCAACAAACTAATCATATCCCCTATCTACATCTATAAGAGGTCAATATAAAACACTAATTATGCTTACATCACTACTACTTATTCCTATTATTGGAGTCTTAACTCTAAGTAATATGCAGGATGAAGCCCGAATGAAACAAGTTGCCTTGTCATTTACTCTACTTAACTTTGTAGTATCATTAGTACTATGAGGTGAGTTCGATAGTAACTCAAGCCAATACCAGTTTACCGCGGACTTCTACCAAATTAGCTTCTGTCACTTCCACATCGGAGTAGACGGGCTATCACTATACTACGTTCTATTAACAACATTTACAATGCCTATCTGTATCTTAGCTAGCTGAGACAATGTAAAACACAATATGAAATACTTCCTAATCGCATTCTTAATGGTAGAATCACTATTAATTGCGCTATTTGTAGTACTAGATCTATTACTATTCTACGTATTCTTCGAATCAGTACTAGTGCCACTGTTCCTAATTGTTGGAATCTGAGGTGCAAGTGAAATGCGAATCCGAGCTAGTTTCTTACTATTCCTATATACACTATTTGGATCATTATTTATGCTACTGTCATTCTTAGTGATCATCTACAATGTAGGTACATCAGATCTAGAAATGATCTCATTTGCTGACATTAGCTTCGATAGCCAGAAAATTCTATGATTAGGTATTTTCCTAAGTTTTGCCATTAAAACTCCTTTAATCCCAATGCATGGTTGACTGATTCGAGCTCACGTTGAAGCTCCAGTAGCCGGAAGTATGGTGCTAGCTGGGTTAGTGCTGAAATTAGCTACATATGGTATCTTACGAATTCTAATTCCTATTCTACCTGAAGCTACTGCTTACTTTACTCCATTAGCCTATACATTTGCTATTATTTCAATCATCTATGCTTCACTATCAGCTCTACGACAAACTGACTTTAAATGTTTAGTTGCTTACAGTTCCATCGCGCATATGGGAGTAGTTTTAATTGGATTATTCTCTAATACTGTACAGGGTATTGAAGGAGCAATCGTATTATCTATCGGTCATGGACTAGTTTCACCTGCCTTATTCTATATTGTAGGATCTGTAATCTACGATCGATATCACACACGAGTAATTCGATACTACCGAGGACTTACACTATACATGCCAGTAGCTATGCTATTTTTCTTCTTATTCACACTGGCCAACATGGGCACTCCTGGAGTTTCTGTTAACTGAGTGGGAGAGTTCCTATCACTATCAGGAGCATATCAAATGAATGCTTTCGCTACACTACTAGCTGCAACTACAATTGTACTAAGTGCAGGATATTCAATTCTATTATTCAACCGGTTAGCATTCGGAAGCTTTAGTCCTTATCTATCATATACTACTGATCTAACACGACGAGAATATATGATCCTACTGACACTGCTTATTCCTACAGTAGCCTTCGCTATTTGACCTAATGTAATCTTAAACGATCTACACTACAGCGTATCTACTCTGCTATACGCCTAGGTTTATTTTCCTTACACACACCCCCCATATCACTCATATAAGTATCGATAATAATATGGAGTTAATATCACAAATTGTGTCTTAGTATAATTGGTTAGTACAACTGCCTCATGAGCAGTAGATTCCTGTTCAAATCAGGAAGACGCACTAGGGTTCAATCGTGTCCTCTTTTCAGGGAACCTGAAAACCAGTCGACTTTGTTGCCTAGATAGTCTCTTCACCAGGGTTTTTCTCGGAGAGGTCTCCTCGACGTCGGTTATAGAAGTATAACTACGCGTTACAGTACGCGGGGGGCAGACACCTGGGATTAGTAGATTGAATCCAATATCCTCGTTTTTCTTGCACTAAGTTTGCATAGTTGTTTAATATGGTTAAAGCCTCTGAATACCTACGGTATTCTTGACAGCAACAGCACGTCTCCTCTACGCCTTGTCTCGTATTGGTTAAAAGAAAATAGTCGAAGCAGACTCGGGCGTTCACTTTGAATCTGACTGGGGTAAGCTAAATGATGGTAATAAGCTCCTCGTAGGCAAAACACATTTCTATAGACGCAATACCCGGTTCAATGTGTTATATGTAGTGTCGTGGGATTTAATTGTATGTCAGTCCGGGGTAAGGGATGTACATGCTAGCGACACATAGTCAGTAACGACCCATTGGCCCCTTGGTGAGACAAGCTCAGTCGGGGTAACTCCGACTAGCGTCGTCGAACTCCTGTACTATGCCTAAGCCAAAAGGTGTTAGTATTACCTAGAATATGTAGCGGCCCCTTTAGTAGAGATTTGCTTGTGCAAGTGGTTAGCACTCCACTCTTTCACTGTGGCAGTACGGGTTCGAGTCCCGTGCAGATCATTAGCCTGATTAGTACAACGGTTAGTACGACTATCTTGTAAATAGTAAATTTTGGTTCGATTCCTTGATTGGGCATAGGGTATAAGTATAGTATTGAGTGATAGACTAATAGGCAAGTCAACATTTTTTGGGAGTGTGCGATGCTTGTTCGAATCAAGCTCACTCAGTCATTCTATAATATGCTAGCATATTATAGAACCAGCGTAGCTGGCCTCCGGTGACTGTATGTCGGAGACTCAGATAATACACATGGGGTTTATAGCTCAATGGTAGAGCAAATAGCTTTTAACTATTAGGTTGGAAGTTCGAACCTTCCTGGACCCATATACATATAGGACTGACCGCCATAGGTGAAGTAACACATTTGCTAAATGTCTGGATGATGAATCCTTGTGAGTTCGACTCTCACTTAGTCCGTTACATAACCCGAATACAGTAATTTGTATTCTTAATCAGTTAATTATTGATAATGAACCCATATACTTTTTTCTGCGCTAAGGAACCTATTGATTAAACAACTATGCAAACAATTCGATGATGTTTCTCAACTAACGCGAAAGACATTGGAACACTATACCTAATCTTCGCTATCTTTGCCGGTATGCTAGGTACAGCTTTCTCAGTGTTAATTCGAATGGAATTAGCTTCACCAGGAGTACAAATTCTTAACTCAAACCACCAATTATATAATGCAGTAATTACAGCTCATGCATTCCTTATGATTTTCTTCATGGTTATGCCAGCCTTAGTAGGTAAACAGATCTGCCTACTATAAATATTTAACATGCTGAAACATAGACAATCAGCAGGGTATAACGAATACCTTCAGAGACTACAATGATAAACAAAGATATAGTCCATTCATTGGGATTTGGTAACTACTTAGTACCAGTACAAATTGGGGCTCCGGACATGGCGTTCCCTCGACTAAACAACATTTCATTCTGATTACTACCACCTTCACTAATTCTATTATTAGCTAGTGCTTTCGTAGAGCAAGGAGTTGGTACAGGATGAACAGTATATCCACCTCTAGCAGGTATCCAATCACACTCAGGTGGGTCTGTAGATCTAGCTATCTTCAGTCTTCACTTAGCAGGAATTTCATCTATGTTAGGTATGTTCAAGTGCTTAACTTAAACTAAAACGAATGCTAGAATACACCAACTAGCAGGTAATTTATATTACTACAGAGACTATACCTTTAGAATCTATTATATAGTCCGAATCTATTGGCTATGAACTTTATTACTACAATCTTAAACATGCGAAACCCAGGTATGACATTACATAAATTACCTCTATTCTGTTGAGCTATCATGGTAACAGCAATCTTATTACTATTATCATTACCAGTATTAGCAGGAGGAATCACTATGTTACTAACAGACCGAAACTTTAATACATCATTCTACGACCCAGCGGGAGGAGGTGATCCAATTCTATACCAACACTTATTCTGATTCTTCGGTCACCCAGAAGTATACATTTTAATTATCCCAGGATTCGGAATCGTATCACACGTAGTATCAACATTTTCAGGTAAAGCCGTATTTGGTTACCTTGGTATGGTATATGCTATGTTCTCTATTGGAATCTTAGGATTTATTGTATGAAGTCACCACATGTACGCAGTAGGACTAGACGTAGATACCCGAGCTTACTTCACAGCAGCAACAATGATTATTGCGGTTAGATCTTAATTGGAGCCGCATAACAACTATTAATAATATATGCTGGAAAAGTCATTCCACTGATCAGCAGGGGGCGAATTCTTCGCTTACTCCAACGACTATACTTATTCAACCAATGATATAGTCTCATCAATAGCGCTAGTTATTGATATAACATACTATTTGATATTTCATGTCCTAAGGAGTCTCTACCAAAATGAATTACTGGCTTTTGTGATAGATCAGCTAGTTTTGGTTTGACTATGTACAAACAGACTACAACTAACAACTGAGCTTTTAAGATCGTATTTGAGGTATTAGTTGATATTAAATATGTAGAATATCTGAATGTACTGGAGAGATTCTTTGGAGTGGGTAAAGTATACTTAGGTAAAACGACAGCAACATATAGAGTAACAAAACTAAAAGATCTTAGCACTATTGTAGCTCATTTTACTCAATATCCCTTAATGTCACCTAAGTGTATTACCTTTACATACTGAGCTAAGGTTATTAAACTTATGGCAGCGGGTGAACACCTTAAATCAACAGCAACATTTAACCACATTATGAGTGTTTACGCCGCCTTAGGTCGAGGAGCCTCTTCAGCAGTAAAGACAGCTTTTCCTAATCTTGTACCTATTACTTTACCTAGTTATACTGTGCCTATAACAGTAGATACTCTTTGTCCTTGATGGTTATTAGGGTATCTAACGTTGTACTGTACATTCAACTTGTGACTTGATGCTGCAGGATGAGGAAATGATATCTACCAGAAATTCCGAGCCTCTTTCACCTTTTCTACTATTAATTCATACCATTCATTTGCCAAGGTTATTGCTAAATATATGGGACTATCTGTATACCTTAGAGAGGACGGTCGGGTAGATGTTATGTCTCAGTCTAGAGAACAAGCACTAGACGTTATCCAGTTCTTTGAGGAATACCCACTGCAATCTCATAAAAATAAGCAGTATCTTATTTGACGTGAGTGTGTCTGTGTTCTTGATCAGAAGAGTTCAGGATGAAAGGATAGCCATGCTAATGCTATGATTGCTCTAGACAACCTGAAAAAAGGGGACCAGGAATAATCTCATAGTACAATGTCCAACAGGAATTAAAATCTTCTCATGAATTGCTACATGTTACGGAGGTTCAGTACGATACACTACTCCTATGTTATTCGCATTAGGATTCATCGCATTATTCACAATCGGTGGGTTGACAGGAGTTCTATTAGCTAACGCTTCACTAGATGTAGCGCTACACGACACATACTATGTGGTAGCTCACTTCCACTACGTTCTTTCAATGGGAGCTGTGTTTGCTATGTTTGCAGGGTTCTACTACTGAACACCTAAAATCGTAGGTAAAACATATAACGAAGTATTAGGACGAATTCACTTCTGAACAATGTTCGTAGGAGTTAACGTTACATTCTTCCCACAACACTTCCTTGGATTAGCAGGAATGCCTCGACGAATCCCAGATTACCCTGATGCATACGCAGACTGAAACTACATTAGTAGTGTAGGATCAATCATTTCTGTAGTAGCTACAGCAGTATTCGGATATGTAATCTATGACATCTTCGCTAACGGTGAAACAGTTACAGCTAACCCTTGAGCAGTACCAGCATTCTTCACATCAACACCAGAATTCTACAACGGTGCTCAAGCTGCAACAACTCTAGAGTGAACATTAGATTCACCTACTCCATTCCATAGCTATATCATGTTACCAGTACAATCTTAGTAGCATAGATTAGCATATACAAGCTATTCTCTCAAACCCCTATATAAACTCTTTTTCCTATATGTCATGTCTATTAATAAGATAGCTCTTATGTTAGACGTCGAGGACTAGTGAGCTATGCTCACTTGCTCTCCGAGAGCAGCTACTATACACTAATATGCCACAATTAATTCCATTCTACTTTGTTAACCAATGAACATTTACATTTGTAGCCTTAGTAACAATGGTATACGTATTCTCAAAATACATCTTACCTATGTTCACTGAACTATTCTTAACTCGAATGTACATTACTAAACTGTAATAATTCGCTATCATTATGCCATACTCCAAGTAAGAGACTATAACAATCAATCAAAATGTTAAACACAAATATCATCATGTCATCACCGTTAGAACAATTTGAAACAACTAATTTCATCAGTCTAACTGCACCTATCTTAGGAGATTTCGTTATCTCATTAACTAACGTAGGTTTCTATACACTACTAGTATTAGCACTAGGTATCGGTTACCATGCTGCATCAGCTAACAACCACCTGTCTGTATCCGGAGGATACAGAGTCGTACCAAGTAAATGAAGTCTATCATTAGAATCATCATACGCAACAC
>Ga0068628_1000451_pt1 | contig 14420 bp, 10 predicted proteins | sample InSIn2gowninarea_FD_77431 | JGI IMG/M metagenome (GOLD analysis project Ga0068628, IMG submission 77431) | Clean room microbial communities from NASA Spacecraft Assembly Facility at Jet Propulsion Laboratory, Pasadena, California, USA -... ... | reverse complement strand
TCTATGCCAACGTATGGTTTGAGAATACAATACTTAAAATAGACCCGCAGAGTGGTAAAGTAGTTGGACAATTAGATATGGGAAACCTGGTGCAAAACAGCGGTATAACACTTAACGATCCAAATGAAGATGTCCTCAATGGTATTGCTTACGATAGTACCAAAAACGCTTTATATATTACAGGCAAACGCTGGCCGGCATTGTTTGAGATAAAGCTGAACGGTCATTAATCAGTGGAGATTCATAGTTCAATTCTCTACAAGAGATTGCAAATACTTTTGATCCCGTCCATGTATAATTGGTTTAGCTGCTCAGCAGAAACTGACTATATATTTCCATATCCATTTCCATTCTATTCCCAAGAGATTTTCACTCCACCTTTTCGTAAGTCCTAACTTTATTGGCTTAAATGACTAAAATAGTCATTTAGTAAAGAGATTAATAAAAATCACCAATAAAAACAGATAATATGGAATATCTTTCTAAAACTAACGATTATAGTTTCAGTATAGGCACTCGGGATGCATCCGTAACTCAAGAAAGTAGTTATGTTCCAAAGCATGATAATAGAATAGGCAAAAAAAGTTTCCTTGTCTTCAAACACAATAAGTATAAAATTATACCTACAGAAAATATTGCAATTTTCTACATTAAATATGATTCTTCAGTAATTGCGTGTTTTGACAGACAGGAGTATTCAGTGAACTACTCATTGGAACATATCCAACACCTCTTATCAGACCTGCAATTTTTCAGGCTAAACAGGCAATACCTGATCAATTTCGATGCAGTAAAAGAGGTGGAGCATTATTTTGCCCGAAAACTTTTAGTGAAGCTAATTGTCCCCGTCACAGAGAAATTGCTTGTTTCAAAAGAAAAAGCTAGAAGTTTTTTACGATGGCTTGAAAACAGGTAATCTTTTTAAATACCCTTGGAGTTTATCTAATACGTAATATAGCCTCTTTGAGGGCATAATTTAATTCTACAATCAATTTAGTGTAATGCACTAATATTCATAACTGTTTTGCTTAGCAGTTAATGGATATATAGTACAGGAATATTGCCAGACTAACTAATAGCATATACAACTGTACTAGTTATAGCCACTACATTCCTCTTGGAAGCTCTTCCAATTTGCCATAAAAACTACATCCATTTTGGTCATTTTGAATAACCATCAGCTTCAATTACTGCTTCGGCAAAGGCTTTTGGTGCTTCCTGAGGCAAATTGTGCCCAATGCCATTATTAATAACTCTGTGGGAATATTTACCTGAAAATTTATTAGCATAGGAACTGCTTTCCAGATGTGGAGCACCATTGGCATCACCTTCAAGCGTAATAGCAGGTACGGTGATAACAGGAGCTTCGGCAAGTTGCTTTTCCAAAGCATCATATCGGGGCTCACCATCTGCCAGCCCAAGTCGCCACCGGTAATTATGAATAACAATTGCTACATGATCAGGATTGTCGAATGATGCTGCCGTTTTGTTAAATGTGGCATCATCGAAGTTCCACTTCGGTGATGCAAGCTGCCAGATTAGCCTGGCAAAGTCGTGCCTGTATTTGTCGTAGCCTGATCGTCCACGCTCAGTGGCAAAATAAGATTGGTACCACCATTGAAGCTCACTCGCTGGTAACAACGGCATCTTACCAGCGTTCTGATTGCCGATTAAATAACCGCTTACAGACACTATGGCTTTGCAGCGTTCTGGCCAAAGTGCAGCAATGATATCTGCGGTTCGTGCTCCCCAATCAAAGCCTGCCATGACCGCTTTCGTTATTTTGAGCGCATCCATAAGATCGATGACGTCAACAGCAAGTGCAGACTGCTGACCATTCCTGAATGTTTCATCTGATAGGAAGCGGGTTGTGCCATACCCACGCAGATATGGAACTATGACACGATAACCCGCTGATGCTAACAAAGGCACAACATCTATGTAACTGTAAATGTCGTATGGCCAGCCGTGCAGAAGGATTATTGCAGAACCATTTAAGGGGCCAGCTTCTGCATAACCAACGTTCAAAAGACCGGCATTAATTTGTTTTAATGGACCAAATGAGGTGTGCGTTTCATATTTGGACTTCATGACTTCACCTTTGTTTTCATCATTGGTAAATTGAGCCTTTCCCAAACCTATCATTGCCAGTTCAGCAGCACCCCAGGACATTGCAGCCGTGCTTAAAAAGTTGCGCCGGGTATATTTTATTTTCTTCGACATTTTCCTTTTGTTTCACGTTTTAGCAATGGGAATTAATTTTTACCCGAAAGAGCAATAAATGGGAATGTAAGCTAAGATCACGTCCCATTTCAAACTGGTACAGCAATTCTTTTCAATCAGCGAAGTGATTTAAAAGCTGAGCGGAGTTCTTCAGCAAAAACCAGAGGCTGCTCCCAGGCTGCGAAGTGACCACCCTTATTCAGCTTGTTATAATAGATAAGTTTGGGGTAAGCGCGTTCTGCCCAGTTTTGCGGTGCAGCATAGAGCTCATCAGGAAATGCGCTTACAGCCACCGGGATAGTAATATTACGGGGATCAAAAAAGCCTGCCTTTGAAATTTGCGCGGTCTCCCAATACAGGCGAGCCGAAGATATTGCCGTGTTCGTGACCCAGTACAAAGTGATATTGTCTAAGATATCATCCCGCGTAAGGCCTTCAGGTTGTCCTGCGAAGACACGTGCAATGAGTTCATAACTGCGTGCATCGTGATCCAACATCCAGGCTGCGAGGCCAATAGGTGAATCCGCAATTCCGTAGAGCGTCTGTGGACGGAGCGCCATTTCATTAGCGTATCCCAGGCCCTTTTTATAGAAGAAGTCCAACTGCGCGTATGCATTCTTTTCATCAGCCGAAAGTCCGGATGGTACCGGACCGCCGGACATGAGTGCTTTTTCAATCTCAGTAGGAACACTGGCTGGCATGTTGGTGTGGATGCCAAGTAATTCAGGAGGTGCGATCAATGCCATTGTCTCGGAGATAGCATTCCCCCAGTCGCCTCCCTGCGCTACAAATTTGTTGTACCCAAGTCGCTTCATCAGCACGATCCAAGCCTTTGCAATGTGAACAGGCTCCCATCCTGTGGTAGTCGGCTTACCCGAAAAACCATATCCGGGAATCGAAGGTATTACCACATCAAAAGCATCTTCAGCTTTTCCTCCATAGGCAGTTGGATTAGTGAGTGGGCCGATGATCTTCAACTGCTCGATGATCGAGCCGGGCCATCCGTGCGTGATAATGATTGGCAGCGCGTTTGGGTGCTTGGAGCGCACGTGAATGAAATGGATGTCTAATCCGTCGATCGTCGTTATATATTGCGGTAAGGCGTTCAGTTTCGCCTCGCACTTGCGCCAATCGTAATCTGTCGCCCAATAGCGTGCAAGAGCCTTCATCGTTGTAAGCTGCACGCCTTGCGATTCATCCGTGACTATTTCGCGTTCAGGCCACTTTGTTGCCAATATACGTTGACGCAAATCCGTGAGTTCTGCCTCCGAAACGTGTACCTGGAAGGGACGGATTGCTTCACTGGCTACAGACGTGTCGGAAGATGCCATTTGTGCATTACTTATTGTGCCTTGCGCAACAAAGGCTCCTGCTACCATTGTACTTGCAAGAATACTTTTACTCTTTTTCATTGGTTAATTTTAAAATTTTGAATTTGAGTAGTAAAAGTATTCTCCACATTTATCAGTTCCCAAGTACCAAATAGGTTAAGCGGACTAAGTTGATCTTGAAGCAGTCATTTTCGAGCTTGAAATTTTTAAGATGTGATTCAATACCGATGAATACTGGCCATTTTTAATCACATTCATTCACATATTAGGCAAGGTGATTAATAATGGCGCCACAATCTTAACATCAGGCATCCAGATAGAAGCTCAGTACTAAATCCCAACCTCCGCCGTATCCAAGCCTATGCATTACTCAAATTTTAGTGTTGTAAGTAAATGCATGATGAAGTAAATAGCAACAGCCAGATAGTTGTTTATACCCTTTCTAAATGAACAGAGCTGCTCTAAAAACAAAAGCAGGCAAATGCTTCCATATCCCACCCCTTTATCATGCACCTATTTAACTCCTTATATAACTCCCCTATTCCATCCACTACTTTCCATATCTACTACCAGCACGTGTCCACCCCAAAGCTGCTATAATACAAATATCAATAGCACTCTATTACACACTACCAAACACTACTCAACATCCCCTTCTATGTACACCAGCATAGGATTACCCTGTCTAACTCCCGATGCCGAAGGCAACAACCCATACCATTCTGTATCCTTTAATATCACACATGCACTCTTGTTAGCCAAACCATCCTCCTCAACCTAAAAGATGCACCTTAGGCAATGTGGAGGCGCTGGCACGCACGAACTATTCTCACTGAGACCAATAAATAACATTATTGACGAAGTAATGCGCGGAGCGATTATGCCGTGCTTGAACTAGCGAAGCGATTTCATGAATACCATTGAAAAAACATTAATTCATTCATATTTTTTGGTTACCTTTTTGATCAAGCAAAAAGGTAAAAACAAGAACTTGCTGTTAGCAAGTACACTAAAAAACACTTATCACTTATATAGCATCTTTAACACATTTACTTTTCCCTAACCATATCTGAACTCTATACTTAATCCACTATCAATCATTAGCAAAATGTAGGTAAAGCATAGGTATCTAAGCCGTATATCCTTCGATGATTCTTCATTCGTCAATTCTTTGTCCATTCCAATATAGAGTAGTTAAAACAGGTATTAAGAGTAGTTTTTGGCTGCAGGGGTGGTGTGCCGGGGTGTAAATATATAGCACATATGCTGTTGTTATCAAACACTGCCAATCCATATCAAACATTTGTAAAAAAAGGTTACAGAAGTAGCGCAGCAGCCGCATAGGAAAATAGAGATAGTGCTAAATACCTACCTTCGCACACCAAATTCTGTTTTTATATGCAAATAATAGAACTTACACGTGAGCAACTGGACTATGGATTTGTAGCAACTGATACAAACGGTTATCATGTGCAAATAGATACGAGCCCCGAAACTGGCGGCAAGAATTATGGTGCACGGCCTATGCAGTTGTTACTGATGGGACTTGCAGGCTGCAGCGCTATTGATGTCGTTAAGATATTAAATAAGCAACGTCAAAACATTACTGACTATAAAATGGTTGTACGCGGTGAGCGCGAAAAGGACAAAGAGCCTTCTTTATGGAAGGAGATTGAAGTAGAATTCCATATATATGGTAATGTAGATCCCGCTAAAGCACAGCGTGCTGCTGATCTGTCTATAGAAAAATATTGCAGTGTAGCCGCTACACTGCGGGCAGCCGGTGCCAACATACAATATAAAGTGTTGGTGAATGATAATGCAGTTACGCAAACAGCATAAATGTGATTTGTGATTGATGAAGCCTGTGGAAGGCTTTCACTTACTACTCACATTGCCCTATCATTCATTATTCAAAAACTCACAATTCACAACTCATACTAAAGAATGGAGAAAAAGAACTGGCATCCGCAAACAAAAGCTATAAGACTGCGTTCACCCAAAACGCAACAGATGGAACACTCGGCACCTATGTATCTCACCAGCAGCTTTACATTTGAGGATGCAGATACGATGCGCAGGGCTTTTACGGAAGAAATTGATTCCAATATTTACAGCAGATATAGCAACCCAACAGTAGATGAATTTGTAGATAAAATGGTTGCACTTGAAGGTGCTGAAGCTGGGTTTGCTACGGCTTCGGGCATGGCAGCAGTTTACGCGAGTATGATTGCTTTACTAAAAGCCGGGGACCATATATTATGTTGCAGCTCGGTATTTGGCAGCACATTTACCATTGTTACCAAGTATTTCCCTCGTTATGGCATTGAATACACCCTGGTGCCGGCAAATGATAAAGAAGCATGGGAAAAGGCAGTAAAGCCTAATACCCGAATGATATACCTGGAAACACCAACCAATCCGCAACTGGAAATCATAGACCTGGAGTGGATAGGACAATTTGCCAGGCAGCACAATATTATTTTAAATGTAGATAACTGTTTTGCTACCCCCATTCTACAACAACCCATAGCTTACGGAGCGCACTTAGTGGTGCACTCAGCTACCAAGTGGATCGACGGGCAAGGTCGTGTGTTGGGCGGTGTTGTCGTGGGTAATAAAGATTTAATTAGAGAGATCTATCTATTCTGCCGCAATACCGGCCCCTCTATGTCGCCGTTTAATGCATGGGTATTGAGCAAGAGCCTGGAAACTTTGGATGTACGCCTGCAGCGACACTGCGAAAACGCAATGAAAATAGCGGAGACTTTGGAAAAGAATAACAAAGTGGCCTGGGTAAAATATCCGTTTCTTCCCAGCCATCCACAGTATGAAATAGCCATTAAGCAGATGCAGGCAGGCGGTGGGATATTATGCTTTGAAATAAAAGGCGGTATTGAAAGCGGCAGAAAGTTCATGGATTCTCTGGAACTACTTTCTTTAACACCTAATCTGGGTGACTCCCGCAGTATTGCTTCGCACCCGGCAAGCACTACGCACTCGAAGCTTACTGAAGATGAAAGACTTGCCGTAGGTATTACACCGGGGTTGATAAGAATCTCGGCTGGTTTGGAACATGCAGACGATATTATTGAAGATATTACACAAGCATTAGATAAGGCTTAGATCAATAAAAAAGCTGCCTCCAAAAGGGGCGGCTTTTTTATTTGATGAAACTTCCTCAAGGCTTGAGTTTAAAAGGAACCAGACGTCCAGGTCGAACCCATTCCCGCTTTCAGCTTATGTCAATGAATCTGTTTGCACCTGGTTTAACATAGTAAATAGTATTCCCTAAAATCTGTCTAACCGCAGGCAAGGTGGTACATCCTGATCCTGCTTACCCGTCAGGCAAGGTCGTATACCGTTAATCCCTATTTTCCCCATTCACAATCTTGGGACAATTGAAGTTATACCTAACTTATACTGAAGTTACACTGATCTTATACTGAACTTATACCGAATCTACTCCCCATCTCCCCCGTACAAACTCCTAAGCAACTCCATAGATACGCTCTATCTGTCTCTTTGCATCTAGTTCCTTTGTATTTATCTGTGCTCATTTGTGTCATCTATGAGAAACGCATTACTCCCCTTTAGGGGCCGGGGGCTTTCATTTGTGTTATCTGTGAGACCTCCACCTCCCCTTTAGAAGTCAGTGGCTTGTTTAACAGCGCCTTTACAGTTTTCTACAGAATTGCTTCATAAGTCCATTTCAAATTTGGTGTACAAAACAAAAAACTATTAGAAACATGACATTCAAACAAATGATTGCTGTATCCATGATAAGTGCAGCTACTGCTGTAACCGGCGTTTGGGTATATGGTAAATATGAACATGGAGACTTACTGGCTGCTGTAAAACCTGCAGTTAACTATGTCTTTCAACCTGCAAAGTATTCAGATAATAATGCTGCGGTACCAGGTGTAGATTTTGAGAATGCTGCTGCCAGCGCAGCGCCTGCTGTAGTACACATTAAGGTGATGCAAAAGCCAAAGCAATTAGGATCTAACCCGTTTGCGCAGTTTGGTGACGGCTTCGGCGGCATGTCGTACAACGATGGCGATGATAATGCCAATGAAGGCAGCAGTACACCAAGGCAGGTAGCTTCCGGCTCCGGCGTGCTTATTAGTGCGGATGGCTATATTGTAACCAATAATCACGTAGTTGAAAATGCTGACGGGTTACTGGTAACTTTGAATGATAAGAAGGATTATAAAGCCAAAGTAATCGGCACTGACCCCAGCTCTGACTTGGCAGTAATTAAGATAGAAGGAAATAACTTCCCTTACCTCTCTTTTGCGAACTCTGATGATGTACGCGTAGGTCAATGGGTATTGGCAATTGGCTATCCATTAAACCTTGAGACTACAGTTACGTCTGGTATAGTAAGTGCCAAGTCGAGAAGTATTGGGATCAACGGTCGCAACAGCGATGCACCTATTGAATCATTTATTCAAACAGATGCTGCTGTTAACCCCGGTAACAGTGGTGGTGCATTGGTAAACACTAATGGTGAGTTGGTCGGTATCAATAGCGCTATAGCTTCACCTACTGGTTCTTATGCAGGTTATGCTTATGCTATTCCTTCCAACCTGGTACGCCGTGTAGCAAATGATATTGTAAAGTATGGCAGTGCTAAAAGAGCTTATTTAGGTGTAATGTTTGGCAGTGACCAAATGAGTGATGCTGATCGTAAGAAAAACAATATTCCTGATGGAAATGGCGTATATGTGATGGATGTAGCCGAAGGTAGTGCAGCCGAAAAAGCAGGCATACATAAGGGAGATTTTATCACTGGTATCAACGGTGCAACGATTAACACCGGCACCGAGATGGTGGAAAAGATTTCTTCTCTTCGTCCGGGCGATAAGATAGAAGTTACTTATACGCACGATGGAGCAGTGAAAACCACAACCGTTACATTGCAAGGTTCTTCAGGCAAATATCAGCAAGAGCAGCAGCAACAGCAGGATGACTCGGATGATAATAATTAATCAATAGCAGTATTATAGTTTGTTTAAGGCATTAGCATCAGTATCATGTATAGGTAAAATATAGCAATATTTGGTTCTATTATTCAAACAAACGTACTGCACTACAGAGCCCGCCTTATAAAAGGCGGGTTTTTTGTTATTAAGAACCGTGATGTTTTAACAATGAAAATCCTGATAATAGAAGATGATAAAGTCTTGCGGGAATCTATGGTGCAATACCTGGACCATCAGGGTTTTGTATGCGAGGCAGTAAGCGACTTTAAGACAGGAAAAGAAAAAGTAAATGAGTTTGCATATGACTGTATTGTAGTGGATATAGGATTGCCCTTCGGTAGCGGTTTGGACATAATAAAAGAATTGAAGTATATGGAATCCAAAGCCGGGATCATTATCGTTTCGGCTAAAAACTCTTTGGAAGATAAATTGAACGGATTGGACTTAGGGGCGGATGACTATCTTTCTAAACCCTTCTATCTCTCCGAGCTTACCGCACGTATCAATGCCATTATCAGGCGAAGAACTTTTAGTGGCAATAAAGCCATAAAGTTTAATGAAATAAGGCTGGAGCCGGAAGCGCGGCGTGTTACCGTGAATGATAAGCCTGTTGACCTAACGGATAAAGAATATCAGTTACTGGAATACTTTATTGCCAACCAACGACGCTTGCTTACCAAGGCAGCCATTGCCGAACATGTATGGGGTGATGAATATATGCATGTTAGTAATTACGACTTCATTTATACACATATTAAAAACTTACGAAAGAAACTGGTAGACGCAGGTAGCGGTGATTATATAAAAACGGCGTATGGTACGGGTTATCGCTTTACAGATACATGATACATTGCTATATCATCTTATTATGTCATTTTACGTATGAAGCTTCTAACAAAAACCACTTTGTACTTTTTAGCTGCCATGATTTCTTTACTGGCAGTGGCCGGCTTTTATCTGTTCAACCAGTTTAGTAAAGAAATTGACAGTCGGAGCGATAAGGAACTGATAAATAATGAATATGAATGGATAAAATATTTAGAATCCGCAACGGAAAACGGAACAAGCTTCATTTTAAAGTCGCCCGATATAATAATTTATCCTGCGGACGCTGCTACGACTTCATATGCAACACTTACCAACATATATGGCTATAATGCACAAGGCGAAAGAATTCCATTCCGGCAATTATCCCAGATAGTTTCAATTGATGGTATTCCATATCAAATTACTATCCGGCAATCACAGGAGCAAAGAGCGGCATTGGTAACCAATATTACCCGTTTAATGCTTTTTGTTTTTGTGGGATTATTTATAGCTACATTACTTTTCAACTGGGTAATCAGCAAACAATTGTGGGCACCATTCCGGCGTTCACTGAGCAAGATCAGGGGCGCCGAACTACAGAAGATGCAAGCCATTCATTTTGAGGAAACCAACACTCAGGAGTTTAATGAATTGAATGCAGCACTGAACTACATGACCAGTAGAATATACCGGGATTATATAAACATAAAAGAATTTACGGAGAATGCGGCACATGAAATGCAAACTCCCATTGCCGGCGCTCAAAGCAAGCTGGAGCTTTTACTTCAGGATACGGATCTAAAAGAAGAACAGGTGCGATCTATCCTGCAGGCTTCAGATGCTTTAAACCGTTTGGGTAAATTAAATCAAAGTCTATTGCTGTTAGCCAAAATTGAGAACAGCCAATATGAAACAAACGAAGCCATTTCTTTTAAGGACGTAAGCGGGAAATATTTATCACTGTTTGATGCCTTTATAAGAGACAAGCAATTAATTGTAAGAACGAATTTTGAAGAAGATTTTAAAACAATCCTGCATCCTTTTTTAGCAGATTCAATGATATCCAATTTATTAGGCAATGCCGTCAAGTACAATTATGTCGGCGGAACCATTGAAATAAAGACTGCTGTGAATAGCTACACTATCAGTAACACAAGTATGCACCCACCTATACCTGCAGATAAGCTGTTTACCCGTTTTAGCAGCTCCGGCAAGGGAGAAGAAGCATCAAATGGACTTGGACTAGCTATCGTAAAAAAGATTGCGGATACCAATCACCTGATAGTTGATTACCAGGCACAAGATGGCAAGCATAGTTTTACTATCCACAAAGCTGGGTTGTGATCCTGAATATCTGAAGATACACTTAGGCAAAACAGAAACATAGAGTTCATATAAGAAGTTCCCTTTAATGATCTCTCTTTATTCTATATACCTTAAATCATAATTTAAAGCTGTATAAAGCAAATTGAAAAGTGCGCCAAACAGCATCTACAGACTGAAAAAGAATGTATCATATTTTTTACTCACTTATGAGTAGGAATTATTATTTGACTTAACTTTATACAGAATTGGATTTTCATATATTAAGCTAATATATAACAGTCAGCGCCTGATTTTTAAAACTTGCCATTACCTGCTGCCAGGAGTATAAAAGAAGTGAAAGACAATTGTTATATATTTTGGTATCATTGATTTTTTGCTGTCAGGTATTACTTTATCCAGATTATTTCGCCATTTAGTATTAAGCATTATGGATCGTTACCAACATTTGCTTTGTGCTATAATACTTCAATTACCCTTAGCTGCAATTTATCTTATTACTTAAATCACCATTACCAAACCAAACAACCTGTGCTTTCCGTAACTGTTTAAAGTAACCATTCCTCGAATGCTTTCCTTCAATAACATAAAAACAACTCCTATGATCAGCAGAAATTTAGATTTTCATACATGGAGACTTTCGCACCTGCTGTTATACAGCATTGGTATTTCAATGGCTTCGAGGGCTTCACCACAGTTCTGCAGGCATGTCTGTCCTTAAGATAAAGTAACTTCTATATGGTCTGTATGCGAATACCGGCCGGTAGCAATAACAATTGAGCTCGTACTTTCTTAAACAGCTTAACATGCAAAATTCTAACTAATTAAATGTAGGATGCACTTCTTATTTGCACCTGATAATTGCTTTGCCACACTTCTACATAGAGGATAAAATAACCTTTCTACTGCTTATCTGTACCCAGTTTAATGAATAACCGACCATGAAAAAGAATACTATCTATATTATTTGTATTGTGCTGTTTTGCCTGGCTGTGGCCGGCATTATTATCCGGTACAACAATCAACAAAAAGAAGAAGCTAATAAAGTATATACATTGCTGCCGCGCAAAGGCGCTGCCGATACCACCCGGGAATGGCGGGATGTGCAGGCACATGCCGCCAAGTTGATGCAGCAAATAAAAGAAGATACCTCTGATACAAAATCTATGTTGCGACTGGCTGCTATGTTTATACAGGAAGCGCGCGTAACAGGCAATTATATGTACTACGATATGGCAGCCATGAAGTACACTAACGATGTGCTGAGACAGGAGCCGAATGACTTCAATGCGCTCGTTTTTAAAGCGTTAATTTATATGTCGCAGCACCATTTTGCTGATGGATTGAAATATGCGCATGCAGCACAACAGGTAAATCCTTACAATGCTTACGTATATGGACTTATGGTGGATGGCAATGTGGAAATGGGGCAATATGACAGTGCTGTAGCTTACGCAAGTAAGATGGTGTCTATACGACCAGACCTTACATCCTACTCCAGGATTTCTTACCTGCGCGAGATCTATGGAGATTACAAGGGGGCTATCCAGGCAATGAAAATGGCCGCAGAAGCTGGTGGTGCAGGTGATGAACATACAGAATGGACACGCGTACAATTAGCAGGCTTATATGAGAAAACGGGGGACTATAAAACAGCAGCGCAACTGTATCAGATGTCGTTGAGCCTGCGCCCGCAATATGCGTATGCAATTGCAGGATTGGGGCGTGTGGCTATGGCAAATAAGGACTATAATAAAGCAATCGCCTATTTACAGCAAGCAGATGCAATAGTGGAAGACAACTCCATAAAAGAGCAATTATCGGATGTATATCGTGCAGCAGGGCAAACAGAGAAAGCTGATGATATATTAAAAGCAGTGATTAAACAATTGAATAAAGATGCAGCAGCAGGCAATAAAAATGATAACATAGGACACTATGCAGACCGTGAACTGGCATATGATTATTTGAAGATAAAGGATTATGACAGGGCGCTTGATCATGCAATGTTGGAATGGAACCGCCGCCCGGAAAACATTGACGTAAATGAAACAGTAGCTTGGGTGTACTACTGCAAGGGTGATTATGCTAAAGCATTGCCTTATATTAAAACAGCTCTGAAAACAAACTCCAAAAATCCGGTACTGCTAAGCAGGGCTGCGCTTATTTATTACAAAGCCGGAAACACGCAGTTAGCCAAAGCTACAATGTCAGAGACCTCACCAGCAAACCCATATATAGAACATGATTTACAAACAGAGACTGCGGCCATGATGAGTAAGTTGTAAGTGTTTTATTGTATAAACGAATGAAAATGCAGCCACTCAAATACAATCGCTTAGTTTCCTTTGCAGGCCTGATATTATTCCTGTTTCAGGCTAATAAAGCTGCGGCGCATACAATTAATTATGCACTCGAAAAAGCGCCTGTACAGCATGTAGTTGCATTTTATCTTAAGCTTGGCTATACTCATATATTGCCTGAAGGCTTTGACCATATATTGTTTGTTATAGGCTTGTGCTTGTTAAGTCGCAAAATGAGTGTAATACTCTGGCAGGCGACGGCTTTTACGGTAGCACATTCCATTACGCTCGCGCTAAGTATGCAAAACATTATTGTAGCGCCAAGTGCGGTAGTAGAACCCATTATTGCTCTATCCATTTTGTTTGTAGCGGTTGAAAATATACTAATAGAAAAATTGAAGCCATGGCGCATAGCATTGGTGTTTATGTTTGGTTTGGTACATGGAATGGGCTTTGCCAGTTCGCTAAATGAAATTGGATTGCCACGGAACAAGTTTTTGACTTCTATTCTTTCGTTTAATATAGGTGTAGAACTGGGACAAATAACGGTGATATTATTAGTATTTGGATTAGTAGTATTTCCGTTAGGTAAAATTCCAAAGTATAAGACAAGAGTGGTGTATCCTTTATCAACGATTATAGCGGTTATTGCAGCTTATTGGACTGTAGAGCGGGTGTTTTTTGTATGAGAAAATTGCTCTTTGTAGAATAAAGCATGTAATCTACGATAGTGCAGGTAAGCATTCGAATGTGAAGCTTTTGCAAAACTGCACTATTATAGATGCCATTCACCCCTGTTTAACTTGAGTATACCACATTTAGCATACGGCGTGTACCATACTGTTTGTATTTGCTGATAAAATTTACTTTTCAATTGTTCATAAGAAAAGTGCCCAAATGTTTAAAAGTCAATTCTTATTTATACTTCTATTCTTTACACTATCAGCTATTAGCCAGCAAACCATTGAAGGCATCGTTGTAGATAGTAGTACCAACCTGCCCATAGAAGGTGCAACTGTTGCTTTGTTGCCTTCTCAAATTTCTACTATTACCAATGTCAGTGGTCGTTTTACATTTAAACGCAACATCAGTAATTGCACTGCAATTACCATATCTGATATCGGCTATGCGGAGCATTCGGTGGCTATTGCAGATTTACCTAAAAACAAGCGGATAGCTATTGCACAAAGACAGGTAGCCCTGCAGGATGTTACTGTGGTTGCGAATGCAGGGGACCAGTATAAGCCTATCAGCCGCACTGATATTGCAATGCGTGGTGTAAACAATTCACAAGAAGTATTGCGCATTATCCCAGGCATTGTGATTGGCCAGCACCAGGGAGGTGGTAAGGCAGAACAAATTTTTCTTCGTGGCTTTGATGCTGACCATGGTACCGACTTCAGGATGGATGTAGATGGCTTACCCATTAATATGGTTTCGCATGC
>Ga0068628_1000448_pt1 | contig 14440 bp, 7 predicted proteins | sample InSIn2gowninarea_FD_77431 | JGI IMG/M metagenome (GOLD analysis project Ga0068628, IMG submission 77431) | Clean room microbial communities from NASA Spacecraft Assembly Facility at Jet Propulsion Laboratory, Pasadena, California, USA -... ... | reverse complement strand
GTCTTAACTTGTTGAGTAGAAAAGGAATGGTAAGAGGATTACCATTGATAGAGAAACTAGATAGCCTTTGTGAAGGTTGCACCTTGGGGAAACAACACAGAGAAAGTTTTCCATCTGGGAAAAGCATAAGGGAAAAAGCATCCTTAGAGATTGTGCACTCAGATTTATGTGGACTGGTGCAAACTCCATCTCTTACAGGCAGCCACTATATTCTAACATTTATTGATGATTTTACTAGAAAAACTTGGGTTTATTTCCTTAAGAACAAAAGTGAAGTGTTTGAAAAATTTTGCAATTTCAAAGCACTTGTAGAAAACCAAAGTGGACAACATATCAAAGTTCTAAGAACTGATAGAGGAGGTGAGTATATCTCCAAGGAATTTCTATGTTTTTGTAGAGAAAATGGAATTCATAAGCAATTTACCACTAGGTACACTCTGCAACAAAATGGAGTTGCAAAAAGGAAGAATAGGACAATCATGGATATGGCAAAGAGCATGTTAAAGGCAAAGCATTTGCCAAATGATTATTGGGCTAAAGCTGTACATTATGCAGTGTACATTTTGAATAGATGCCCTACAAAAGTAGTCATGAACAGAGTGCCGGAAGAAGCATGGAGTGGGAGAAAGCAAGGAGTCACCCACATGAAAGTTTTTAGATGTGTGGCTTATGCACACATTCCAGATCAGCTAAGGAAGAAGTTGGACAACAAAGGGGAGAAATGTATTTCCATTGGATACAGTGAGGAATCCAAAGCTTACAAGTCGTATAACCCATCCACCAAGAAACTTATTGTGAGTAGAGATGTTTAGTTCATTGCGGAGGAAGCTTGGGATGGAAGCATAGAGAAAACAGTGAATTTTAAAAACTCTTTGTCACATGATGAAGATGATGAGGAGATGGCTGAAACACATCCCCAAATAGCAACACCAACACAAGAGCAGCAAGAGACACCCTTGAGGAGAAATGAAAGTTCTTCTCCAAGCACACCACAAGGAGGAAATTCAAGTGCTTCTTCAAGCACTTGTACACCAAATGAAAGAGGTAAGAAGTTCAGAAATTTAAGTGACATTTATGAACAAGAGGCAACAAATGAAGGTATGAATTATTTGTTTGCTTTATATTGTCATGTTGATGACCCTGTTCATTTCGAAGAAGCAATTAAATATAGGAAATGGATAGAAGCTATGGATGAGGAGATCAATGCCATAGAAAGAAACAAGACATGGGATTTAGTTGAACTATCAAAAGGAAAAGAAGTCATTCTTCCCATGAATGGGAGAAAGGAATTGAAGTCCCTTGAAGATATGTTTAAAGAGTATGGAGTTCGATATGTAGCTCTTGCCAAGATGACCGAGATAGGCTTCACTGCCAACACCCTTGTCAATATGACAGAGGAAGAGATTGAAGATTTGATGAAGACCCTGGTAGAACTCTATCATATGGATCTTCTTATAGGGGAGAGATATGGAATTAAATCTGCCATAAGAGCAGAGAAGAAAAGGTTGCAGGATAGCTTGCAGACGCAAAGTTTGGAAATCTTGTCTGAGGCAGAGAGAAAGAGGATATTACATGATGATCAGAATACTTTTGCAGCTGTTATGGCATCCGAAGGAACATCTAAGGAACTGAGAGCAAATGACCCACTGATTTTCCCAGAAAGCATAAGTGCAGATCATGCCCCAATGAATATAGCCAGGTGCAAAGACAGTACTCTTATTCTCCAGAACAGTAACCAGGCATAGTTTTGTGGCTCGGGATTGATTGGAGTGCCTGGGCACAGTAGTGAGAGCGATGAAAGGAAAGTTGATACAAATAGGCAGAAAAGTTTTGAGTTTTTGAGGAAATGTCTGGGTATGACTGATAACCCAGCAGTTGAAATTAAAGGGGAGTGTTGAAATACTACTTTCAACTGCAGCACCAATTAAAACAGCAAATCGAGACTAGATTTTTCCTTACACGGTGCAAATTTTATTTTTTAGGATCAAGAAAATAAAAAATTTAAGAACACAAAAATCATGGCAGAGTTGGTAAAACTAGTAAACACCAAGTTTTATTACAGACATGGAGAATGTACCGCAACATCCAGAAATTTCAGGAATTAAACTTATATGTCTGCTCCTCCATACCTTGTTTGAATTTCTAGTCTTTTCATTAAATTTTAAGTAGTTTTTTTTTACAGTATACACAATGTTTTTTTTTGTTGACTATGTAATGTAATATGCAGCACGCAGCAATGTATGCAAGAAGTTTTTTTTTTTTACACAGCAATGTTAATTTTCAGTAGAGATAGAGTGTTTTGCAATGCACAACAGTGAAGAGATAGTGTGTTAATTCTTCAACAGAAACAGAGTATTTTGTAATGCACAGCAGTGCAGACACATCAATATCAATTTGCAAGCAGAGAAAATGTGAAATCTTTGGAACTGCATCTGAAGCATTCCTACTGTAATCCCTCTGTGAGAGGAAGAATTTTATAACTCCAGTTTCAGCATTTCTGAAACACCGTTGCTGAAACTCAGTTGACGAAACTTTCTTGTTAAAACAAAGTCTTCCGCAAACAATTTTAGTTTCTAGTGTTAAAACAGAGTGTTAGAAATAGAGCATTATTCTCTGTTTGTCTCTTCTAGAATTATCAAAAACTCCTAACAATTTATCCTGAGCGCCACAAGTTATTAGGATTTAGACAGTACTATGTGTGCTTCTAGTAACATTAACCACACTAATTCGTAGCTCAACAGCTTATTCGGACATGGACAACACTGTGAGCCCTTGAGAAAAAGGCAGCTTGATGATGTAGCTCTTGAACCCTGCCCTCCGAAACAGCCCTTTGAATTCCTTCCCCTGTTCTCTCCTTCCCACTCGGCTATATTGACCATCATCTCAATGTTAAATAACAAACCCTATCTCCTCGACATATTTTTAGCTTCTTTCTCCTCCAACAATTGCCTCCACAATTAAGACTTTCCTGTTCCTTGGTCGCATCTTTTCAGCAACTTCACACCCTCCTTGTCTCCAATCATGGATACATAAATTTATTACGTGTTTTCAAAAATATCCCATAAATTTTCAAGGATATTGAGAATATTAGAATGACCCTTATACAAGGATGACGCACCCATGGAGAAATAGTCTAATTTTTTTTATTGGAAATGCAAAGCATAGATGAATTTGTTTAGTTGCAAACAAGTTTCTGAATTCATATCGTATTTATACTATTTTATAATATAAGTTTCTAACCAACAATTATGGTTCATTTTCATGAAAATGATCAGAAATATGAAATGAAAAGCTCATTCACAAATGTTTGAAATAAAAAATAAAGATATGAAAATAAAAACCAACAATAACCCTTGAAATTATAAATCTTATTATTAATTAAGAATTAAGGTCTCTGTCATAGTTACCTTCATCATGACTCCATCAGCTGAAGGACTCCCCTTTTCTCCACCTTCATCTTCATGAATCCATTAACCTCCATCTTTTCCACTCCCCAGACTCTCATAACTTTCTATAAATCATCATCCACTTGCTGTGGATGATAAAGCAATGAGTTATGGTGGAATTACCTTCATCATGACTCCATCAGCTGAAGGTCTCTGCCAGATCATATTAACCTCCATCTGCTCCATGCCTGAGACTCTCATAACTTTCTATAAATCATCATCCACTTGTTGTGGATGATAAAGAAATGAGTTGGCAAACAGTGTCATTTCATAAAGCTGGAGCTCATGTGGTGAACTGGATGATAAAGAAATGAGTTATGGTGGCAGAGATTATCATTTCATAAAGCTAGAGCTCATGGGGTGCTGCAGATTTAAGTGATGAGTTGATTTTTTGCACGACACATTGAGCCAATAGAGTGCATAGAGCCTGCCATCTATGGACTTCATGAACTCCAGCTTTATGAGATGATAATCTCTATTGCCAAGCCCATGGCTTTAAAAGTACACTTCATCCAATTCCATACCCATTCTTTTTTCTCATCCCATTGCACAGGGCGCCAGGCAACACATCAACTCATGATCATGGGAATCGGTAGGAGCTCCAACTTTATGAGATGATACTCTCCGTCACAATGTCCACAATGAAATAAGGAGGCCTTGATTAGTGCAGTTCATGTGACCAAAACTGGAATAGATGAATGGTTCATAGAGGCTGTCATGTTATTAGAAATGGAATGGGATGAGTGGTTGTGATTTGTTGATTATCTCTATCTTGATTGTAAATTTCGCAATATTGTTAAAACTGGACTGACGACATGGCTTCAGTTGAGATATTTTCTATTTTGTCCCTATCCATTTGGTTGGATGTCCTAGAATCTAGAGATAAGGACAAAGAAATAACAATGCTTAATGGGTGGTTAACTTTTTCCCATGTTTTGGGTTTCGCCAAGATTAGCCATCATCGATGCACCGTAATTTGGAAAAAAATAGTTCTATATTAATCTCATCCTTCAACACTATGGTAGCAACTGCTTTCCATCTAAATCCACGAATCAACAATAATCACACATCGAAGCGAATTTGAAAGTAGGGGAGTTCAAAAAAAAATTACTAGTCGAAGAAGGATATTCAGATATTTATAATGAAAAATATTCATTTTTAATAGTTAGATAAATTTAATTATAATTAATTTGTTTTAATGTTTATAAAATTAGTAATTGCACCACATCTTGTAAAGGAAACATCGCCTGGGAAAGAGGAGAATTAAATTGTTACTCTTCCTGCAACATCACGAGAAAAAATCACGCAAAAGACTAAGAACTTTGTTTCTTTGTTGTATAAGTCAAATACAAAACAAAAAGGAAAAATACAAAAGATGAGTAAATCTAAACTAGAATGCATATGGGCAAACAATATTGTCATTTGCATCATGTCATCCTACAGTTGGAATATGAGTGTTCTGCAAGATTTAGTTTTGAATCTTTAATTGAGAGCAAAGGAAACATTAGCAAATTCAATTTGTTATAACCCAACTTATAACATATGATAGAGTTTAATAGTGAAAACCAAAATCATTTATCTTAAATTAAAGTAGATTTGTTTGTAAGATAACAAAAAACATACCCTAGTCAAGGTTGAGTATCGGGTTGATTGTTGGATCGCTTAGATTCAATGGTGCCATCACTTGAACAACAATTTCCATTAGAGAAATCACAAATGAACCCAATGCTTTGAAATATATTGATCATTTACTAATTAAAAGAACGACATATAACTGAATATAAACAAAATAAGTTACTTTAAAAATAATATTTCTTTTTTCTTTTCTTTTTTAATGGTTATGAAATATTCATTTCAAAAATAAAAGAGGCTAACAACTTGGTACAATGTTAAGCAGATCACGAGGGGAACCAGAGAGAAAGTCCTAGATTTGTGTTTTCCTCCTTTTATGGGAAAATGAAAAACACTTGTTTTACCTACCACATTTAACTTGTAGATTCTATCATATTGCAGCAGTACAAGAATACATTTAGTTTTCATTGTTCACTATAATGAGAAACAAAACACTAGAGAGAAAAATAGTGATGGGGTTTGGGGCATAGTTGGGTTTGTCTACTCCTCCTACTCTTGATGGATGGATTTTTCCTATTTCTTTGGATGTATGTCGCTTTAATCGTTAGAGCTTGAATTCTCATAAAAATTATTTTTTACCATGTCTCGCAGACAGTGCAGGGCTTGTTCGATATGGGACCAACATTGGACAATATTGTCAAGAGAATTTATTAGCGTGGTTCATTAAAGATATAAGAACCCCAACTCTGAGGAGAAACACTCCTTCCACTGATTATGCAGAGTTTTGGCTTGTTTTAGATGTTCTTTCAGGGAGCTACAATGGGGACAACCATGAATCAAAGCCATTAGGCAAAAGGAGGAGAGGACAGAGGGGTGAACTGAGATTTCTGGGGATTCTGATGGTTCTAAGTGCAATGGGGTTGCGGAGTGAGACAAGAAGCACCACAGGGTAGAGAGAACAAATAAGAAGATAAGGAAAGAGACTCAGAGGGAGGTTGCATACTGGAGGAAAGAATAGGCCTAAGAGGGAATAAATGAGGAGAATTTATGGAAGGGAGAGAGCAAGACACAGTCATGAGAACTCTTTGAAGAATCAAGTGAACAATTGTGATCTAAGTAAATTTCAAAGGAGAATAGCCCGAGAAGATACTCCTATTCGCTTGGAAATTAGTGCTTTGACCAATAAGGATATGTTGAGGGTTTCTGAAGGGTTTGTTGCCAAAGTGGAAAGGACAATTTTTTGAAATGATTATGAGTAGAGTCCTTTCTTGCATGTGATCAAGTAAGAAATCAGGTAATATACTTGATAAAAATCTCCTCGTTCATCCTGGCCTCTCCTCGGGATCTATAACATGCATTGTTTTCCAATTCGTCCACCGTGCCATTATTTTCTATGAAGACGTGATAATAGGAGACCTCTCCCAAAATCCTCATTTGATGTTGAATTTGAGAGACTATTTTCCCAAGGTCAGCATTTTTTGGAATCATATTTTTTACCATCTGATGAATGAGGATAATTGAATCTCTAATCACTATCATATTTTTGAAATTGCGCTCACAAAGGATCTGAACATTGAGAAGGAAGCCATAAGCCCTATCCATGTTGTTATGTTCAATACCTAACTCGCAATCGAATGACATTGATTTTTATCCCAGATGACCGATAATGAAACCTCCTGTGCTAGCTCGATTGAGATTTGATTTAGAGGCACCATCAAAGAAGAGGCAACTCCACCTGAGAGATTTTAGCCAATGCTTGAAAGTCTGATCTTTCAAACGCACCTTCCAATTAACTAAACTGAGAAGATTTCTCATGGGTAGATAGACAATGTGGGGTGAGCTATCTAAGACGAAGTTGAACTGATGTCTCTCTTCGTTTTCTAATAGATTGATATATATTTTATTGTTACCTTTGGATAAAATGGTTTCCATGGAAAGACTTCGTATTTTGGCCAAGACTTTCCTGCTTTCAGGATTTTTGTTTTGAAATATATATTTGTTCCTTGCTAACTAGCGCTGCCAAAATAAAAAAGTCGAGAGGATATTCTAGAAGCATTTAAGCATGATTTTGTTTTTGAAAGAACAAGGATAACTATGATTTGAATTGACAAAGAATACATATATGATAAGAGTGGAATTTAATTGGACTTGGAGAGGACTTACCAAGGCTTGCTAGCAATTATTTGAGAGTTTTCATGAAATGAAAATATGATGAATGGATTCCTCAACTTTGAATAAAAAATAGAAGATTGAAGGACCATGGACGCCATATTTTTTGAGATTGTCAATTGTGAGAATATTCCCCTTGAGCATTATCCATATGAAGACTTTGATTTTGGGGAGACTTCCAGATTTCCAAACAATTTTCCAAAGGGGGCATATGGGCTATTATTCAATACCATCTTGGAATTTTCCATATCCAGACTTGACTGAATAATCTCTTCCAATTGGCTTTCATTTGAAATTTTACTTTTGCCTAAAACAAATAGGGGTCACTCCCTTAAGATTGTGGAGGAGGAGGTTCCTTTGATGGAGAAGCTTAGGGCGGACTGTAGGAAGATTCCATTTGTCCCATATATTGTCATGTTGATTCTAGGATGAAATTCAATTCGATTTTAAAATGCCTTTATTTTGATGCCATAACTCGAGATATTTAATGTCCTGTAAGGAAGAGAGAGAAGGCTTACCCATAATGCTATATGTAGAGATGTTTATTTCGTGTCCTCCCCTAGGGATTCTAGAAGAATAAGATTGTATAAATGGAAGATCTTTTTTGCATAGCTTCCAAATTTGCGAATGTGGTCTATTATGAATCTAGGAGGTGAGAAACTAATATCCTGAGGTGCTAATTATATTTATGCCCTAAAACTTGCTTTCACCATAAAGCTTCTCCAGTTATTAGCGTCCATATGAGTTTTCCTCCCAAAGTCGAGTTCATCAAACCTGGATGCATGATGGATATTCCTCCTTTTTCATAAGGAAGTGCTACATGATACCAGCTCACTAAACTAAACCCTTTTGTCTCTGTTTTACCTCCTTGCCAGAGGAACTTCCTTATGATTAACTCAATTTTCTTTTCGATCCTAGTTGGAGCTTCCACAATTGTGTATTAGTAAGGGGAGGGCAAAGAGAATTGTCTTAATGAAATTTATCGTCCCAACCAAATTAATCCATTGCATTCCCTAATGCTACATTTTCCTCTTCATTTTTTCTATATATTTTGTCCACTCCTCAGCGTTCATAAGAAAATTTGAAATTGGCATTCCTAAATGCTTGAAATGCGACTAACTTGATCTGAAAGGAATACGAAAGATTTGAGAAATGCATTGAAGGGTTCTAAAGTTGAACATAAAAAAATCTTAAGAACATGTTAGTACATACCAAGTCATATGATGTGAAGTTGAATTGAGAAAATCAAAACACATGCTTACGTAGCTCCTCGTATAGGAAAAAACACTAGTGGAGGAAGAGGGAAGTCATTTTTCTGCATGAATTACATGAACTCTAAGTGACAAATGGATTAGGTTGTTAAAAAATTCACTCAAAACAAAAATTACATTCCATAGTAAGGAAAAAAAGGACAAATATAGGAAAAACATTGGTGGAGGAAGAGGTAAGTCACTTTGCTACATGAATTACATGAACTCTAGGTGACAAATGGATGAGGTTGTTTAAATATTCACTAAAATCACATATCACATTCCATACTAAGGAACATAAAGGAAAACATCAGTAAAAATTTTGTTTCTTTCATCTTCAGAATCCTCGCATAAGCAAGAGAGGGTCATTATCTTAAGAAACCTCTAAACTATGCCATTGGGAATCCATCTCTCTACTTCTTTTTAACTTTACTTTTGTCTAAAGGTGGCTTGTAACATCTGTTCTAATGCATGAGGATGGTGCCCACTACCATTGAGGAGATAACTTTCATATCATTCATTCTCACTTTTCCATACGATTTCAAGGGGAATTCATTCATTCCCGGCCAATGTATCCAACTAATCCTCCTAAGAAAACCAATCTGGTGAGGAAGAGACTTGAAGCCTCTGAGCAGCAGCCTCTATGCCAGGACTTCATCCTATGGGAAAATATGGCATCATATATCCTACCCTATTTCCCTCCCATTATTACCCTCTCATTTATATATTTCCACCCTTCAATGAAGTTGGCTCATTATCTTGCATCCTCACACACGCTTCGTCACTCAATTAATCACTATTTATCTCCATATTTTGATTTTGGTGCTAGATGATTATAATAAAGTTTACCGTTAAATTGAAAACCAATATTTTTCATTACAATTGGGTACAATGATAGGCCATCATTGCATAGAGTCTCTCTTGATAAGGGGCCTCTTCATCGCCAGACTAACTGAATACGTGCGGGAATTCCCTCCTCCACGACCACTGCATCATTTTATTACTTCTCCCAGGGGACTTGATCGCGTGACCTCTTGCGGCCATATTACAAATGCAAAATGATGTAGATAATGTTTTGATTTTTCAAATTAGCACGAGGTTTCAACTATGTATGTCTTCACTTTTTGTGTCCACCATGTTAGACCGAGTATTCTTTTTCAACATTATATTTTTTTGTTAAATTGGAATGCTATGTGCCTTCAATTTTTTATTTGTATGTAATGAATAGAATAATATTATTTTCCTTACACGTTTTAGCAATGAAATCGTGTTCAGTTAACCTAATGCAGTGACAGCAGTTAAAGATGAAACAATGAATATTTTTAAGTACTTGTTTACATAGAAGATATTTCCCTTTAGAGATTTCTTCTAACGATTGGGCTTATTTTCATTTTCCATTACCTCGAGGTGACTGTATTTAAAGAGGATATACATGAACAATTATTATATCATTAATATGCACCTTATAGTTGAAAAGTTCAACAGATCTTAACCGACCATATGCTAGATTCATGGCCCACGTCCATAGGTGGAAATTAAGATGAGCTTGTAACCGAATTTAGCTCATTTGATTAACTTTTCTTGAAAGATTAAAGTTAAACTAAGCTTTTATTGAACTCTATGTTCTTTCATTCCAGTGCCCTAAAAAAGTACTTTAAGAACTTCTATTTCAACAATTCAACTCCGCTTATTTCATTTCAATTTAATTTAATATCACTGCCTCTGTGAACGACCCCAAGTCACTTGTAACCAAATTTAATTCAATTGATTAACTTTTCTTGAAAGATTGAAGTTAATCCAAGTTTTGACTAAACCCTATGTCCTATGTTCTTTCATTTTAGCGCCCTCTGAAAGGAACTCACCGAGTAATTTAATAACTTCTGTTTCAACATACTTCAACTTATTCATCCCTGCTTATTTCATTTCAATTTAATTTAATGTAATTTCATGTGTGAATGATCCTAAGTCATACAACAGTGCCCTCGATGGGTTGTATTTAAACTATCATTGAATTATTTTGTAGGCCAAATCGATTATTGATTGAATGGAAAGTAAGTCACAGGATCATGCCACTTTTGATTTGCATGATATTTCAAAATCTTCATAATCTATATAAAGGGAAACATTGATAGATGACAGTAGGTGTCATTGATATTTTAGAACAAGATTGGTTGAGAAGTTCGAGATAATCGTAGGATCGTCCTGCTTTTTATTTGCACGAGACTAAGGAGTTTTGAATCTGTTACTTCTATAGAGTGAAAAGATATATCGAAGACAACAAAAAACATTAATATCTCAACCTCAATTATGTATTGGCCTCACGGATAAAAGTGAGTTTTAAAACAACAATATTGGAATAATATATTTAATGATATAGAACTGTCTAGGTTAATTTGAACTATGTTTCTCTTTAAGAAACTATGATTCTTTTATGAATTTATTTATAATACAGGAGAATAAATACACTTCATAACTTGGTTAGTGTTTTAACATATTAATATTTGAATATTAATTTTTTTAATAATAAAAAGTGAAGTGTTAATTTTATAATTTTTTTGAAAATTGTTTTTATTTTTTTATTTTATGATCAGCATTATATTTTATTATAGAAATGATAGATTTTATTAAAAGTATATATTATATTTTCTTTAAAATTATATAAATTTTTAAAGATGATAAAGATAATAATTATAAAAAATTATATTTTATTAAAATAACTATTTATTTAAAAGTGATAAAGATAATATTTTATTGATTAACTCATGCGATATAGATTAGTTGGTTTTCCATAGCATTTCATAATGCATTTAACAGTGTTATGCACAAGTCGAAGTCCTGATCGAATAACTCTTCCAACTTGAACTGTTTATGTTCTCAAGAAACAATAGTCGACCATTTACTTTGTATTACTTCAAGCAAGCATATCTACATACAAGATCTATGCACCAGATATATGCCAGATGCTGGGAAAGTAGCCAAAAACCTGTTGGACAAACAACATTACCTCCTCGCATCTTGCGATCAACAAGATTGGTGGCTTCCCTGAAGCTCATGCACCACACAATATAGGTATGAATATCAAATGTGGCAACAAATTTACAAAATGGCAATTAGTTCAAACAATGGCACAGAATAGCTCCTCCACCTCAAGTTAACAATCAAATAGTCTGGAATACCTCTTCCAATCAACAACTAAACACACAGGAGACTCAATCACAAAGCTAATTAAAGATACAACAGACTCAATCACAAATTCAGTTCGTGACATTGATATCAAATTAAAATAAAGAGAAAATAGGGAAGAAATGTGTAGCTCTCAAGTGAGACCAACTCAACCTTAAGAGTGTCTGCACTCAACACACTACACATTCAATAAGCCAAGAATGTCATACATCTAGGTTTACAGAACAATCTCCTGAAAAATAAGATCACACAATTAACAATAATATAGAATAATCTACATTTCTCGATTATTCCACCTTCAATTAAAGGTCTATTTTAACATATAAATAAAAAAGGTGATTTGGTAACTATATTTAAATTTACTTAATGATCACATAAAAATTCAATACTTAAGATATAACAAGATTCTTAAACAAGAATATTCACCCCCATTTTACTATGGATGTTACTAACTTCTAACTTAATACATTACAATAAACTTTCAGTATAAAAATATTTTTAATCATGTGTATTCATCTTCATTGTAATATGGACATTATTAACTTGTAAATAGGTTTTGTTACAATACGAGTGGAATTCTCTTGACTTATCATTAACACTTGCCCCAAATAGGTGTTGTTGTTATGTTTTAAAGGCATAAATGCAACCTTACACTCATCCATTTTAAATTTAGTCACCAAACTCTTAACATACTTACCCTGGGACAAGAAAGTTTGGCTTGAATCTCTCCAAACTTCTAGACCCAAACAATAATGCATTACTCTAAGGTCCTTCATCTCAAATTTCTATGGTAATTGCTGCTTGATTTCTTCAATGATTTTTTTTGCACTCCCTTTCATGATCAGATCATCTACATATAAAGAAATCAACACTATCTGCCTCTCACCATTAAACACGGTATACAAATTAGGATCATTTTTTCTCCATTTATAACCATGTATGAGGAAAAATGAATCAATTTAGTTGTACCAGGATCTAGGAGCCTATTTTAAACTATATAAATCTTTCTTTAGCCTACAGACGAAATGCTCTTCTCCCTTCTTAACAAACCCCTAAGGCTGCATTAAGTATACTTCTTCTTTTAAATCATCATTTAAGAAATAAGATTTAACATCTAAGTGATGTATTTTCCAATGATGCTTAGTGGCTAAAGCAATAATCAATCTAATAGTATTTAATTTGCAACAGGGGCAAATTTTTCCTCAAAGTCAATACCTTCTTTCTGGGAATACCCCTTTGCAACCAACCTTCCTTTATACTTATCAATAAACCTATCTGCTTTAAATTTCAACTTAAATAACCATCTGCAACCTATGGGTTGTTTACCATGATGAAGCTTTACTAGATCCCAAGTATTATTCTTAATAATAGATTCATACTCCTCCTTCATTTCTTCCTTCCATTCACAACTCTTACTAGCTTCATGAAGGTTAGAAGGTTCTGCAATGTTTAACATACCAGTCATGAGCACACAATCCCTATACTGAGCTAGCAGTTGTTTCGACTTGCTAGATCTCCTAAGTGGTGGGGTGTCAACTATTCTGCTATGTTCTCCTCTTTGTGGACTGAACTCAATTTCCTTCTCTTTATCTTGTTGTTGTTGTTGTTGTTGCTTACTGATCCCTATTTCAACATCCTCATCTTAAACTAAGGGTACATAACATTCTTCATTATCTTGAACATGATTTCCATCATCAACTTGTTCATGGAATGCTACGTCTCTGCTAACAAACACCTTGTGAGTAGAAGGATCAAACAACTTATAAGGCTTATATTCACTACAGTATCCAATGAAAGTACATTTAATGTCCCTTGAATCTAACATCTTTCTGTTTTCTTTGGGAACATGCACAAAAGCTTTACAACCAAATACTCTAAGATGACTTACTACAGGCATAAAGCTAAACAACACTTCAAAAGGACTTTTAAAATCAAGAATTTTAGTGGTACTCCTATTCTTCAAATACACTGCAGTATTGACAGGTTTTGCCCAACAACCATTAGTTCGATTCTTACCTTTCAACATAATATGGGCACACTCCAGGAGTGTTCTGTTTTTCCTCTCAGCTACTCCATTCTACTGAGGAGTGTAAGGTGTCGTAAAATGCTGTTGTATCCCATGCTCTTTATAGTATTTGATGAAATCCCCTTTCTTGAATTCTCCGCCTTGATGTCATCAAAGAAACCCGATGAATTTTCCTATTTTCTTTTCAATCATGTTCCTGAACTGCTTGAAATACTCAAAGGCATGACTCTTTAGTTTAAGAAAATACACCCATGTGAATCTTGTAAAAGCATCAACAAATATTAGAAAATAGTAGGCCCCGCCTAAAAATCTTGTCTGTATAGGCCCACATAAATCAGTGTGTACAAGTTCAATTGTATCCCTCTGTTTCCTATCTTTAACAACATGAAATTCATCTCTATGTTGTTTATCGAATGCACATGCTTCACAATCAATATGAAAATTTTTCAAAACACGAAGACCATTCACCATACCTCTGTTCTGCAACAGAAGAAGTTCAGTGAAATTGATGTGCCCAAGTCGTTGATGCCACAAGCTTTCAGCGACTTGGGCACATCAATTTCACTAATCTTCTTCCGTTGCAGAACAAAGGTATGGTGAATGGTCTTCTTGTTTTGAAAAAGTTGCATATTGATTGTGAAGCATGTGCATTCGGTAAACAACATAGAGATGAATTTCCTTCTGTTAAAGATATGAAATAGAGGGATACACTCGAACTTGTACACACTGATTTATGTGGGCCTATACAGACAAGATTTTTAGGCGGGGCCTACTATTTTCTAATATTTGTTGAT
>Ga0068628_1000447_pt1 | contig 14465 bp, 6 predicted proteins | sample InSIn2gowninarea_FD_77431 | JGI IMG/M metagenome (GOLD analysis project Ga0068628, IMG submission 77431) | Clean room microbial communities from NASA Spacecraft Assembly Facility at Jet Propulsion Laboratory, Pasadena, California, USA -... ... | reverse complement strand
CTCCATCTGTAGTATCCATGTTACGGGATCCTTTCCATCAAACTTCCTCATATTGATCTTTGTAACATGGTGGTTCTTTTATCCAATGTTGGAGTCTATGAAATCATGATTAACATTTATTTTTTTCTCATCGTGTGTTTCCTTTACTACCCTTTCGCCATTAGTAAGCATCTTTTGCATAAACTTTCTCAAATATTCCTTCAAATCTGTCTTCAAATCTTCCATTCCTTTCTATATATCATCCACCTTAGCTTCCATGCCATCCATCTTAGCTTCCATTCTGTCCATCTTAGCTTCCATGCATTTCTTTAAACCATCCATCTTAGCTTTTCTTACTTTTTGTGCGAGTGACATTTGTTGCACTTGCTCTCCTAATTTTGATATATCATGTTGCATTTCTTCCTCTTCTTCATGAGTCATGCTAGAGCTTTCAGGTTGCTTACTAGGTGTTTCCATTTTATTTCTTCGGGGAATAAACTAATGATAATAATGCTTCACTATGTCATTTCAATTCCTTCAAACTAAGTTTTCAAACCAAGCTTATGCAAAAATAAAAGAGAAACTACACACCTTTTTTCACTTTGTAGGAGCTCAATATTGAATCTGATGTATTTCTACAATTTTGTATCTACAAGGTCTGAAATTTATTCCTGCGGTAGCACTCTGAGTAACATTTGTAACTCCACAAGTCTAATCAATATTGGATTCTCTAATGAAGATTTATGCCAAATATCCCATTATGACTTGAGTATAGACTTGTTGAGTAGAGCGCACTTGTACGATGTTCCGTAGATCACTGTTTCAACATTAGGTTGTGAATACGGTACGCAAAGGACTACAGTCTTTCCTCTTTCTGCAACTTCTTACCAAAATTCAATTTGATTCTCAGAGAGAAAGTTATGATGCTTTTTCCAAGGTGACCTGTTTGGAATCTAATTCAGGGGTTTGCAAAAACCCTAACTTCCTTGGATCATATCTCTGAAAATATAGCAATACAAGATCTGAAATTTGGAGCTAATGTTTAGAATGATTTATTCTCAAACGGGTTTTTTCTTTAGCTTTTGAAACTTTGTAGAAAGAGAGTTATAGGAAAAATTCCACGATGCTCTGTTTTATATGAAATGTTGGGGCTTGCAAAAACCGTAACTTCCTCAGATCATATCTCTGAAAATATAGTGAGACATGATATGAAATTTGGACCCGAGGTTTAGAAAGATTTCTTCTCAAATGGGTATTCCTTTTTCTTCTAAAACATTGCAAAAACAAAGTTATAGTGAATATTCCATGATGACGTGTTTGGAGTAGTGAAATTCTACAATCCAAAGCTTTCATACCAAATGTTATGAAACTAGCTCGCAAAAATATAGAAAAGATAAATCAACACCTTAGAATTCAGCCTCCTTGAGGGGGAAAGCTCCTTTACATTACACAAATGAACAATTCTTGGATGATTCAAATGAAAAAGCCTCCTTTCTATATATAGGAGTCTAAGGGGTCACAATATAACCATGCCGACGTAATAATAGTAGTGGGATTCTATGGGGAATAATAATAAAAATATGGGGACAATAGGGGAACCATAATAAAAATAAGGGATACAATGACAATAGTAATGCAAGAATCAGTAGTATTATAGGGACCTAATAGTACCTCAATCATACTTGATCCTAGATCAAGTTGCAGAACAACATACATCCTAGACATAGAGGTACTTCCCGTGTGTCTCAGACTACATGGGTAGGATGATACAAAATTGATAACAGGGAAAATATATATCACATCTTTCTCACAACCACATGCAGAGAAATTATCAAACACATCCTACAAGAATGCAAATCACCGAGAGTAGTGCTATGGTCCCTATCCACTTTTCCCAACTCATTGGCCAGATGAGAGGCACTTCCCATGTGTCCTGGACTACATGGGTAGGATCATACAAAATAAATAGCATGGAAAGTATATATCACATCTTGCTCACAACCACACGTAAGGAAATGATGAACCACATCCTACAAGTATGAGAAACACCAAGAGTAGGGAAAGGATGAACCACGTTGTACAAGAACAAGTCACAATCTCATGTAAGGAAAGGATAGGCCACATCCTATAAACACAAGTCATAATCAAATGTAGAGAAAGGATAAACCACATGCTACAAGCACAAGTCATAATCACATGTAGGGAAAGGGTAAACCACATCCTAGAAACACAAGTCATAACTATCAATCTTAGGACAAATCCTACAAGTGGGGAAAGGTTGAACTATGTCCCACCAACATGTCAACCATAGATCATAGGGAATGAGCATCGTACAATTTTGGAAAGGATGAACCATGTCACACTAACTTGTCCATGAATGAGCAGATGCCAATATGCCTCTCTCACTGGGTATCCATAGGACAAGGTGAACCAGTCATCCTAGTTGTATGCTATACGAGAAGGTGAAAAACTCATCCTATTCATATCAATCATAGGGGAAGGTGACCCACTCACCCTACACACATCTATCATCAATCATAGGGGAGGTAAACCCCTCACCTTACACACATGTCAACCATCATAGGGGAGGGTGAACCACTCACCCTATACACCATGCATCCATAGGGGACGGTGAACCACTCGCTTGATGGTTTGTCATAGCTCAAGAAATACTCCAAGTCCTCAAGAGCTCCTAAAGCTAAACGTTCAATCTAAACCAAATATCCCTTCATATAGGGAAAAATGTTAGGCTGTCTGAGAACCAAGATTCTATCTTGGTGATGATGTTAATTGGATTCTCATAGCTCCACCGAGTAGCATATAGATGTGCATACAACATTCTATAAACATATAACTATCCACAGAGATCTTGGCAGCTCTTAGCAGTCCTATGATTTATACATATATTGTTGAAGAAAGTATTTAACATTCTTACTCCCCCTTTATTAGGGAGACCATAAGCCTAAGGTTGTCTTTTCAGAATGAAAAGTGTCTATCTAGGAGTCTTCTCATCATGACATCCATCCACTTTGTAGATGCAATCAAACATGTCATAATTTGGGCACTGTTGTTCCATAAATAGGAATTCCCTTTGCTAGGAAGGGTCAACAGTCTCTTGTATACTCAATATCTAATCATAAGTCTCTTATTCATTTTCTTCAATTTTGTAAGGGAATATCAAAGGATCTATATAGGCATGAGAAGTCAATAATGTAGTAGAGGATCCATTCATGGTCCTATCCTTCTGAGGTATCAAGGAGTTTTCTAGAATCTTCTCAAGTTTCATTTCATGAGACCTATTTTTCATGACGACCTTTCGAAAAAACAACTGTTGCTACAGAGGACCATCTTCTGAATATTAGATTATGGATCCGACAAAATCTCAAGACAAATGATCTTTCGTGAAGCATAGATATTGATTTTATCTACACTTATACCACGTGTCAAAGTTTTTCATTTTGACATGAATTTTATAGCTCCATATGGCATCTTACCTCAGTTTTGCATTGATCTTGGCTCTTATTCCTTAGTATGAGAGATTAACACGTTGTATTGATAGTACCTCAATATTGCAGGTACTCCAACTACATCGAAATTCCAGGATTCTTGATCTCAGATTGCTTTGGAATGATCTACTCTAATTCTCATTAAGTCAAGGTGACAAGCCTTTATTAGTATAGTTCCAAACATCCCATGTCATATCAAAGAGGACATTTATTACCATACTTGAATCCATTCATCCTTCCAGCATATTAATGGATAAATTATAAACATAATGGTATTTCTGCTAGACACAACCCAATATTCTTATTGTTGACCAATACTTCTACAAGGCTTAATCATTTAACTGCTGAAAGTTTGCTTCAAATCAAACCTTTACATAAAATAATTGATTTTATCAAAATCCTTGTCGAATTGACTGCTAGATTAAAATGGGAGACTTCCCTTATGTCTGTTATACCTTAGATTTGAACAAACCCTTCCTTAATTAACTGGGATAAAATGTACAATGAGATATACCAACACACCTCAAGTAAATATTAAATATAAGTCTGTGTACAATTATATTTGTGAACTAAATGAAATAAGTAAGAGGGATGTTGTCTTTATTATCAATGCTATTAATAATTTTTTCAATCATAAATATAATATGTCTTATAGTCATTTTCATTTCACTGGACATGAGCTTTCAACATATATGTAAAAAATGCTATAGGATATTGATGTCATAATTTATATATCCATGACACAATATATCCAAAATACCATGAAAGGTTTAGAAAGCGTATGTTTTCCAATACCTATTACGATTTTGTAATTCATTAGAAATATATTGCAAAATATAAATGGTTTCATACTATGATGCTGTGCCAATGTAAAGTTTCCTTATTGCTATATCCATTCTATATAGCCATCCATATTTGAGTTGCATATGATGACTAACGAACATACTCTGAATTGAGGACATACACAAGATTGCCATACAAATGAGATTTTCGATGATAGTTGCAGGTTGTAGATATGATAGATTTACATAGTAGTCTTAATAGAAGACATGGATTTACTACAAACGATTTGAGGCTAGAATAATAGGCTATCAGATTTCATTGTTTTGAAAGAAGAACCATAAAATTTCTCTTGTTTTAGATAATTTTAAGAAGAGATAACTTGATGCGTGGAATAATCACCTTAATATTCTACTTGTAATGTTAATGGGGCTCAGAAGGATCCGCATGTTCTTTTTTGTCTTTTCTTATCCATCCTATCCCTTCATACATTGCAAAGTGGAACATATCTATTGTAATTACTAAAGTTCCCTGAGCCACTCCTGAGATTTTAGAGTGTTGTGTTTGTGATTTCAAGATCCTTGAAATGATCTTTATTTGTCATGAACCGCCTTTCCTTTGATACCAAAATCTCAGATATGCACAAAGGTTGATCCTTTACCATCAATAAGCATTTGCCCAATGGAAAACCCGAACACTACTCTTTTTCAAGCCCTCTTGATTGATGCCACATAGGTCAAGGAGACTTTACATTTTGTAGCCTTTCATACTTCACTGTGAGATAGATGCATCACTAATATAAGGCCAAAGGCATGTCAATGAGCTGAAGACTAATATTATATATATGAGCTTAGATGTTAAGAACTTTATATACTCAGATATGATTTTATATAAACCCGCAACAGAGAAGGAATTCTGAGTGAGACACTATCTCCAAACCAAATTCAATTAAAGGGTGGTTCCATAACAGAATATTTGGCCATTTGATATAGATCATTTGACCAAAAATTTGATAGAGATATTTGTCCTAGAGATGCTTTATTGATGAGGCCTTCATCTAATTTACTTTATGGGATCTGCAACCTAGAATTTTACAGTAGGAGTTTCAATGCTTCATGATGACAGATGTTTGGAGAGGAAGGAGTTCAAAATTGTCACAAAAATTCTTCTGATTGCTTTCTTCTTTTATTGGTATTTCCCTCACCTTAGCTACGATACCATGTTAATTTTAGTCCAACATTTTCTTTGCTAAATCAATTACTTCAATGTTCAAGAGAGGCCCAATCTTTAATTTCTATTATTTTTATTAGAAATCACAAAAAGCATTATCACATTGAAAGTAACTAAAGAAAGAACATAGATGACATTTGTAGAAGACAAGAAAAGATAAGAGAACTTAGGATTTGGCTGAAGCCAGGGAAGAAACTGTGATCAAATGTTATTATTATTAATATCAAATATTGTGCAAAGAGAGTACAATAATACAAAGTTAGGATTGTCTGGTCAATGAGGAGATCCATAATCACAACCCTCGATCATAAATGAAATTCTGGATCTAACGAGATGTGTCCTCTTACATTTATGATATATGTAGAAGAAGCTTGGATAGGTTAGGGCTGCTTTTAGTTTGTCTAAGAGCTACTATAATCAAGTCAACCATCCAACTGATATTCACAATTACTGAAATACCTCATATCTTATGATCACGAGATTGAAGAATGTTGTTGTTGATAGGAGCTTTGGTTAGGTCATGTGGCCCTCCTCTAGGTAGTCAAACTTCTATATATTTAAAAGACAGGGATTACTCTACCCTTCAAACATGCCTTCATACCAATCTGCCTTCACCAACATCTGTCTTTATCCTTCTTGAGGAGATGATAACCCATATGGTCCTTGGTTTATCAAGTCAATGGCTCCACCCTACTTGAGAAAGGTATCCCAGAAATGCATCTCACCTAGAATAAAGATTCCGTACCATAGTCTCACACGCAAACATGTGAGCAGCATTAGATGAAACTCAGACTTGCAATATAAAGAGAAATAGGTGCAAAACAGATCACAAGAAAATTGAGACTTCCTCCTAAGAATCTCAAACTCCTACCTAAGGAACTTGGCTTAAGATAAATACCAAAAAGATTACAAACTTTCCCTTGATACCTTTGTTGGAGATATTCCTCTTCTCTTTCCTAATTTAAAGACAATAATGAGGAAATGATGTGTCCAAATGAGGGATAAGGAACCTCTATTATATGATTGATGGAGGACAAGCGATGTGTCTATTAGGTTTAATTAATAGGCATATAGGAGAGACTGACCTTGATAACTGTTTGTAAGAAAACACAAACTCAAAATTACACTTTTGCTTATCCAAATAAGACGATATTTATATTGAATTTGGTCCTCTCAAAAATAGGAATTCAATGGAATGATTATCTCCATCAACTGAGTTTTCCGAAGTAGAATTTGGCCCTAGTTTCCAATTCTAATAGGTATCTCATTCAATATTTTTATACATTCACAAATTGACAACACATTATGTGTAGTTATGCATAAGGAGATTTAAAAAATTTATTAATTTTTCATTGACCTCTGTGAGTAGTAGACTGTAAGACCATTGTACACTCTTCTACTCACCATTGGGTCTTGCTAGTTATATCTTGTTAATTAGGATTTAATACTTGAGGAAACTTTAGCTAATATGTTAATAACATTTCCGAGCAACATTAATACATTTATGACACAATTTCTAAAGCTCCCCTATCATCTTTAAGCAAATTAACTTATATGTTATCCTTATGAACTATAAATAAAAAAACTAGATGGGAGCTTCAAAAGATTTAATGGTTCTGTAGTGATGTGCCTAAAAGTCAAATACTTACCTACACCAAAGAAATGTAGACCAGGATATCATCCTATTAGCTACTCATACCTCTAGTTTTCTTGTGAACTCCATGATTTCATGACATCTTACTAAAACAAGTTGGTATTTTCCATAGTGAAAGATAAACTATACATGTGTGCTTGATTTTGTGCATTGAAATGCTAAATCATCTCATGGAGATACAGGAAATACATAAGTCACTAGCTACACTAATTTAATACTAAATAAGCACCCTCCATGTGGACAAGATTTGGCATCCAACTAGAAGGTATATGTTTTGTAATTCAAAGGAGGCTAAGGCAATAGACTATTTATTAAAAAACCCATTAATATATACAACATTAATGCAATTATGGCATACTATAAGGCACTCCATGCATACCAAATCTCATCGCCAAAGTGACACAAGAGGCCATTAATCAGTACAAAAAGGCATTCACTTATGCTCTCCATTTAATGATAACATCACCCATTGAACAATAGTCACTATATATGGAGAACCTAGGAAAATGTGCATCCAAATCATAGTGAAATGTTATGCAATTGCTACAAAAGTTGCAGACAGTCCTTAGTGGAATTTCTGGATATAGCATTAAAAAGAAGAACAACATTTGTCAATCAACAATTCATATATAGAAGCAGATGGCTTGTATAAATTGAGACTATGTAATACGGGTGAAATAGTAGCATCCCATGTGAAATTCTCATTCCAACATTTATCCAACAATAGTTGATATACACTACATTGAGACTGTCTGATATGTGTGGATGAATTCATAATTTCAAGCTTGCAAGAATTACTTGCTATCTTACTATCTAAATGAAAAGTCCACATTAGAAGCACATAAAACAATTTAGCAAGAGCCCATTGTATATAGGCAGATTAATATTTGAAATATTTAAAAGGAACACATGTTACCATAATTTCCAATTACCCATAATGGAATTAAATCCTATCATAGCTAGTGCACATAAACAATGCATTCACTTTAAAAAAAATCTTATTGTTTTTCAAGAATAGGTACATGCATTCACATTACATGTAGTTAATGACCATGCATTCAAAATATTTTCATTCAAACGTACGTATGTGGGATGTTTACTAACTTTCACAATGATCATATATGTGTAAAGCAATCAAATAATTATACGATGATTGAACCATCAAAACAACATCTACCTATGTGTAAGAAGACTAGGGTCATTATACACATGCCTTCGCAGCAGTAACAAAGGACATAATCATGAAGCGTAAAAAAGAAAATGGCATCATGGATCCTTGTATGATAGTATTATGAAAAATGAAATCAATATTAAGAGGATAATTTGATGCCAGAAAATAAAATTCCCATAAATGCAAAGAAAATCTTAGATCTAGATGGTATACTAAATATAGTAATTTTTAAAAGGGGGGAAGAAAAAGCTTTGGAAATGAGTGATGATCTTATTCGTCGTATGCAACAGTATTTTAAGGAAAAATCTTACAAGTCCAAGTAAGTGAATTTAACAATCTGATGATGTAGTGATCTATGGTAGGTTGAGTCTTCTCAATAAAATGTAACAAAAATCTCATGGTGGGAGCTTGTATTACGCTGCTACAAATATGGAAATCTTAAGATTCATGGTGGAGCTTTGCTGGTTTCCAATGCTAGCAACATTCAGTGTTCCTTGTGACCAAAGTGACGATAAGGTGGTTATCTACTAGTTCCTTGAAGGTTTCCATAATGGAATTCATGTTATATCACTCATGTGTATGCAAGGACAATGATATGTTTTTATGACTTCTTTAGCAAATTTCACATATTGGCACTCTACTATTGACATCAAGCATATCGAACAATCAAGGTTAGTAGCACTCCTCTACTTGTGTTTCCTCATATTTGGGAATGGTAACTTTTATTTTAGAAAGGAGTTTGCAAAGGAGAGAAAGGGTTGAATCTAATCTTCAAGTCTCAAGGGAAATTCATCGATGACATGGAAAAATATATTTGAGGCTCATGCATTATTGCAAAGTAGTCAACCTCTAAAATGATTCCAGTGTAGATGAGATAAAATGAAACATGCAAATCTTCATATAATTTTATGACAAAAATTATTGGTTTATAGATGCAAATGTATGGATTTGACATGACTCAATGTCATACAAATTAACTATGCTTTGTTGGTTTATATATCAAAATGTATGGATTTGGATTGACTCACTCTCTTACGAATTAGTTATGCTTTGTCAGTTTATAGATGCAAATGTATGAATTTGGCTTGACAAACTATCTTACAAATTAAATATGCTTTCAAGAATGACATTGTACCTCTTGTTTCTACTAGTATATATATAGTAATATTTGTTTCACTCTATTGATTTGAATGATAAGAACATTGAACACATTCAACACTTGATAAGAATATCCAAACTTCATACAATCATCAAAAAAAGCCACAATGATTTATAAAGAATAGTTACTATATAAATCAATGCTCATCCACGAAACCCTAATCATGAGTCATCCATGAAACTTGAGAATGCATACATAAATCATCTCTCCAAGAGGATGCAGAAGTCATTCATCCATAGGCAGTTAGTAAAGAGAGAAGTAAAGAAGTAGTAGTAATCCTCCACAAGTAGTAATGACAAAATAAGGTGAGTGCTTCCCTTATTTATATAAGGGAATCCAGGAACTTTACTTATATAAGGTTAAAACTTAATATCCACCAAAGTCCCTGAAAAATAGAATTATCTATGATACAAGCTCGATGGGCATATGAAAATATTTTCTAGTCTTTTAGTAGATGTGGGGATCTTCTTCCACTCCTTCATTCAAGAGGTTTCCTAAGATCATATGTTGCAGAACTATGACTTGTAATAGAATGAGTTCTTGTTATGTATTCCATGTCAAAACAGTGCTAATGTTCACAAGGTTTTATTGTCATTGAGATAATTCCATTACAACTAAGAATTCTTGGTGTCCCTAGCTCATAGATTTCTTTGTGTAACTATGATGGAGCATTCTTAGGAAGTGGGAAGAGCCTAGGAATTGAATGGTAGAGAAGGTTATCCTATTATTTGGGTCATGCATGTTGAGGGGAAATAGAGATGGTGGGTTAGAATTACTGTAGGAGTTAACATACTATGATTTTCTAGTATATTGGGCCATGTGAGAGGACTATAGCCATCCATAGGATACATTTTTTCTTATGGACTCACCGTCCCATTTTAGGGGTGGCCCTGTTAGAAACAGAGTATGGAAACAAAGAGCCTATGGTTGGTTGAAACATCCTTCATCTTTCATCTACATTGTTTGAGGCTTGAGCAAAGGAGATTTCAGCACAAAAAAATTTAGAAAGGGTGATTTCAGTAGGGGGCATTTGAATTAGGGTGATTCAACAAGAGAGGATTCAATTTATAGGGCTGACACAACCATCCTCATTGTTTTATGGTGGTTTAGGCAGTGAAAGCTATGTTTTTTTACTAGTTTGATGTGTTTTTGGACAACTACAACCATCCTTGAGTTTCAATTTTTCAATATAATTTTCCTTGTTTCCTAATTTTTGAGGGTTCATGTTTTCATCATGTTTCCATTTCGGATACCTTTCTATGGTGAATTTAAATGATGTTTATGTTATTATTTAATGGTTGTTATGTTTACAAGAGAAATATATGCATTTATAACATTGAATTTTTAATTTATATATGCATATGCCTTCTTGTCACACGTATTCGTATATTCATGGCAGGAAAGTGGAGAAGATGGTATGAGAGTATACATAAATGAAAAAAAATGTAAAATTAATAAGTACCCCTATCCTTAATGGTTGACAAAGAGTATTGGGTATGTTATAGATGCAATTTTAAGAAACAATAGTCAACCATACATTTCACTTGATTGTTACCCCCTTTCCCAACAACAAGTTTGAAAGAAATAAAATACTTTTCATTCCATAATGGGATGTCCCTTGCTTCACACATATGTGGTGATCCTTGACACAATCAAAAGATCTCCATGCCATGGATTTGCCTATTTCTGGAATTTTTAGAGTTCTAAGAAGCTTTATGTTAACATGTATCCAGATTCTTCAGTAGGAAAATCTAACTTCACTTGGATTGGAAGAATTTTGTTGCTTTGAAAGGTCATTTCACTAGACTTCTCACTAATTTGATGGTATCAGTGAGAATATATATTTTTCAATCTATGTATGTCTTACTTGTTCCTTACTACTAGTCATTGACACTAGTGGTAGCTCTGGAAGGTTCTTTGGGTTTACATAATCCCTTCTTGGTATGCCAATCATGGAAATTTGAAGTAGGAAATTCAGTCCATAAAAACTCAGTGAATGAGTGATCAACATGGGGAATGGAACTATTTGTGAATGTTTAAATATGGGTTTCCATGATATAACTCAAGACTACTTACAAATGGACAATCCACAAGATGGAACCTTCGGAGAAAATGAGTCTGGATTCTCTAAAGATTATTATAGACATGTAGTGTGAAGGAGAAAAGTTACAGGAGAAGAAGAGCACATGGTATTTTATTACCTATTCTATTCTTTGGCTATGTTTTCAATTCTTGAGGAGCATGGTCGGAAGGGTAGAGAATCAATATGTTTAGGGAATTTCTTTGTTATTAATGTAGAATTTAATAAGATCATTTGAAGATATCAATTGAAATACATCTAAACCTCTAGTTATTTGTCTACATTAATAAGTAGACAACCTATAATTACATCTACCAAACCTGAGAATGTGGTAGAGCTCACCAGAGAGAGACGAGTGAAATTTGATGCACAAGGAGGGAAGCTCGATGAATTTTTTTTTGAAAGGACAACCCACATGTTTCACTTGCCCATGATTGATGTGTATAAAAGAAGATATAGTTTCATGGAAAATTTGTTGAAACATGATCAAAAAATTTGTGACTCATTGTATCTCCTCAAGGAAGTTAAATCGTTGAGTTGTTGTGTATTCTAATTGATAAACAAAAATGAGGGAGTTGAAGTGATGAGAGATAGTGATATAATCATCAATCACTTTTTCACCTATGAGAAACTGACAAAGGTATGGGGTAAAATCAAGAAAGTGCTAACAAACATGAACCTTGAGTTTGTGGAACAATCAACATCACCATTAATCACCATCAGCGTCTCTTTTCCTAATTTCACCCTAGACCTTGGTTAGTTCTTCATTGCCATTACCTTTATTGATGAACTAGAATATCAATTCCACATAGCACCTGAGTGGGTTCACTTCCTCATGGAGATAGAAGGTGTCACAAAGATTTTCCTCGTGTCTCAACAATTTTTTCAAGACACTAGATGTGCTTCCATCCACATTAATTATGTCGAAAATATAATTAATGTGGACGAGACCACATCTAATGTCATGAAACAATTGTTGAAATTTGATGAAATGAGCAGTGATATATTTTAATTTAGTATTTATCACTTTTACTACAAATGGTTATCAAGAATATGTTCTTTTAAAATTTATAATTGATTATAATCATGTTTTATAGTATTCATTTAACTTTCGCCCTTCGATATTTACTATGTTCTCTAATAATTTGATTAGAATATTTCAGAGCTATGAAAAGTGTAGAAGCTTGTTCTTACACGGAAGGCAGTGGAAGGAAAAATATTGGCTCTTGTGGAGATCATTCCAAAGAGTGAGTCACTACAAAATATATAAGTACAAAAAATATGTTAAACATCATTAGTTAAAATTATTTGGTTCCTCTCTCATCCTCATTCTCTTGTCATTCTAGTTCTATATATTGTAACAGGCAAAGAGAAAGGTTTGATTTTCTTGTGTAAAATCTTCGCCATCATTCTTTTGTCATTCTAATTGTATATATTGTAACAACCAAAGGGAATGGTTTTATTTTCTTTTGTGTGATCTTCGTGTTTTCATATTTCCCTTATTTTGTGCTTATTCCTCAGAGAGAGATTGATATCAAGTATTAGCATGGAGTATCTGTGATGGTGGATTATTTGTGTTGTATTATTACTAGTAACGTTCCATTGAGCATAGTTGGTTTCTATCGTGGCATGTGTTTTCCAAACTTGTTATGAATTTGTTCTACAAACTAATTTTGATAATAAATACAAATTTTCATTTGTGACCAATATTTTCTTAGGCTTTCATCTGTGCTTATTCTTTGTTCTGCATACGATTTTATTGATGTGCTTCTGATTGTCTTCCACCCTATTCACTTTTTATCTTTTTTTTTTTTTATTTTGACTCCATAAAAGGCAATGGTTTACTGACTATTATGTTCTTGATATCTCATTTAAAATGAATTTTTGCATCAAACATTGCACATCATTCATCTTTAGCATATTCGAGTAGGTGTCTAGCTGATTTGAGTACCATTTTAGATAAAATTTAGCAATATTAGCCTTAAATTACACTGGGTTACATGTTTGGCCTTAAATTAATATTTGTGTATGTTTCCATCCAGTTTTCAACCTCAGGAGAAATTATTGCTTGCTGTAGATTCTGTTTTGCTGCTCTGTTAGTGAATTTTTCATAATCTTAATTGCATTTGAATTTCTTAGTTCAGTTAGAACCAAATATTGCGTCATTTTTTGTGCATTTTTTGTGCATTTTTCTGATTCTAATATCATTCATCAAATTTTTTTTTTTCTCAATTCTTTGTTGTTAATGTAGATTTAAATAAGATCATTTCAACATATCAACTACAAAACATCTAAATCTCTATTTATTTGTGTTGTAGGGCTGGAATCAGAAGTGCTCTTGGACATGACATGTGTGTGTTTGTATTATGTAATAAGCTCAAGGATCATTAATACTGGGTAGGTTATAGCAATAGGACAGGATCATTTTAGTTCAATAGCGTAGTTCTAGAATTTGTTATTCCACTTTGAATGTCATCAGAATTTTGAGTGTGTTGTGACTCAAGTAGCTTATATACTTTCATATATAGGTAGCTGAAGGGGAATTTCCAATTATTGCAGCCTGTGAGTGAGTGTTTTAGCCTCAAGTATTTTTGTGCCTCTATCGATTTTATTTGTCTTCAATCTAAGGCTTCCCTTCTTGTGTAGAGAAGAGAACATAACATACAAGGAACTTGATCCTCTTTCCCGGGTATTGGTTTTGAAAATTATTTGTAAGATTCAGGTTGAGGTATAAAACATATTTTTATTTCTATTTTCATGGTGTCATCAAAATGTAATGATTTCATTATTCATATGTTCTGACCAAGTTTAAAGAAAGGCATGAATTCACTTGTATTTTACCTTTAGTGTACTTTTGGTGATAATATATATTTTTAAATAAAATTGAATTTTTCCTAAGAAAAAAT
>Ga0068628_1000446_pt1 | contig 14465 bp, 22 predicted proteins | sample InSIn2gowninarea_FD_77431 | JGI IMG/M metagenome (GOLD analysis project Ga0068628, IMG submission 77431) | Clean room microbial communities from NASA Spacecraft Assembly Facility at Jet Propulsion Laboratory, Pasadena, California, USA -... ... | reverse complement strand
CAAGACTGGTGTTTAGAGGTCAGAAAATGGACGTAAAATGCCTGGTTCAGGGTCATTCTCACAGACGATCGTTGACTCGAAAGGGGTAGTGGAAAACGTCCGCAGTGGACGTGGTGCTACGCTAACTATAGACTCGATCCAGTTAATGTAAATACATACAACAAAGGAAAGGACATTTCTATAATGATCTGGGCCGCGATCTGGAAAAACCACCGCTCTGATGTGGTTGTTATGACTTGAGATCCAGAGGCAGCCCGTAGAGGATACTCAGCCAACTCATACGTCCAAATACTCGAGGAATAAGTGCCTGCTATCTATAAATAGGGCATAAACTGGCAGCAGGACAACGCCTCTATACATACCGCTCGCAAGGTCACCAGATTCTTCGAGGAACTAGGTGTAACAGTGCTTCCATGGCCCGCGGACTCGCTAGATTTGAACTGCATTGAGAACGTCTGGTCAATGCTAAAGGACTACTTGAACAAACACTTCCCTCACCTCAAAGGCCAGGGGGAGTCACAGCAGGCACGCCAGGCGTTCCGGAACGCAATTGAACAGGCCTGGAACGCTTTAGATCAAAAAGTTATTAATGCTTGTATTAATAGTATGAAAAAACGGGTGGAAGCAGTCATTTTGGCTAAGGGCTGGTATACTGCGTACTAAATAAAGAAATCTGAGTTGTAAGAATGCACAAATGGTCATTAATCTATGATTCTACGTGGTCCATACTTGTTTCCGGTAGACATAGAAGATACAGTGGTGAAGAGAAACGAGGTGGGTGGATCAGAAATCCGGGTTAATTTCGGCAGGGTTTCAAACTAATGGGAGTCACTGTACCCTGAGCAACCAAGCTTTGTGGATGGAGTTAAGCATTCCAAGGTTGACACTAGGTACCCCGCTTTGTGGGTGGAATTCAAGTTATTCGTTCTTCCGCATTACTGAAGATAAGCAAGTGAAGGTGCAACCACGACGAGTCCTCTAGCCCTGGCAAGATATTCGTCAAACATGCTGGACTGTGGATTCATGCAGGTCCTGGTGGACATCAGCATCGTCTGTGCCGTCATCAGTCAATTCACAAGCAGGAAAATGAGGTTGCCAAAGATAAACGAAGGAGCTACAAAGCCCGTTGTGTTCCCTCAAGCTTTGTCTGAGGTCAAATCCGTGCTTGGGTCTAGGAATTTGCTCGAAACTTCCTTTATTGCCAATTCCTCAGCATGAGGTTCTTCGATGTACTCTGCGTTGGGCTACTCGCTTCAATAGCAACAGCCAGATCTGCTCAGCATGTTGGCAAGAGGCTACCAGAGCTTCAGCCTAAGAAGCCACAATCGCCGCACAAGAGGGCTGGTGATTTCCCTCGAAGACAGACATCTCCATACTTGACCAATGCTACTGCTTGTAAGTTTGATCAGTCATGCTGTCGGTCTCCAGCTAATAGCGGCAGCGTATGTGGTCAATGGAACCAGTCTTCCATATGTCGACTTTGATATTGGAGAGTCCTATGCTGGTCTGATGGATATCTCAAACAACACGGACGATGGCCAGCTGTACTTCTGGTTCTTTCCCTCTACTAACCCGGCAGCCGAGAAAGAGATCCTGATCTGGTTGAATGGAGGTCCCGGTTGTAGCTCGTTGGAAGGATTCTTCCAGGAGAACGGACCAGTCATCTGGCAATACGGTACATACGCGCCAGTGCAAAATCCGTGGACGTGGGTCAATCTGACGAATATGGTCTGGGTGGGTGAATTGAAATTGCAAGAATCGCAACACGCACTGACTTTCAGTACAGGTTGAACAACCAATTGGGACAGGTTTCACTCAGGGTAACGTAACGGCAACAAGCGAAGAGGACATCATGGCTCAATTTCTCGGCTTCTGGAAGAACTTCATTAACACATTCGCTATGCAAGGCTATACTGTCTACATTGCTGGAGAGTCATATGCAGGCGCTTATGTGCCCTACCTCGCCGATGCCATGCTCAATCAGAACGACACAACTTATTACAATCTCAGCTCGATTTTGGTCTATGACGGTGTGTACAGTTACGACTCAATCGGCGACAATATCCCAACTGCCGCCTTTGTCGACTTTTGGGGACCTCTACTTGATCTCAACACAACGTTCGTCGAGTCTCTGCACAACATCTCAGATGCTTGTGGTTATACGTCGTTTCTTGAGCAAGGTCTTGTCTTTCCTCCGAAAGGACCTCTTCCAACTCCGCCATATCCTAATGACGACAACATGACTTGCAATACGTGGAATATGGTCTACAATGCTGCGATGCTAGTTAACCCCTGCTTCGACATTTATCAAGGTAAGCACTGTTAGGCTGCTCATTGGTGATTTCTAATTTGTGTATAGTGGCCACAACTTGCCCCCTGCTGTGGGATGTTCTTGGCTTCCCAGGCTCGTTCGGCTATCTACCCGACGGCGCTTTTGTTTACTTCAACCTGACCGAAGTACAACAAGCCATAAATGCACCGATTCAAGAGTGGGATGAATGCTCCAGCATTGATGTGTTTGTCAACGGCACAGATACATCCCCACCTTCCGCACTTTCAGTTCTTCCGGGCGTCATCGAGCGAGCAGACCGAGTGGTCCTAGGTCATGGACTGCTGGACTTCATCCTGCAGTATAATGGTACCCTGCTCGCCATTCAAAACATGACCTGGAATGGTATGCAAGGCTTCCAGCAAGGTCCGAGCACATTCGACAACTTCTACGTGCCATACCATGAAGACTACCAGCAAGGTACTCTTGCAGGTGCTGGTGTAATGGGTCAGTATCACACCGAACGAGGTTTAACACTTGTCACTGTCGATCTGAGTGGTCATATGATCCCCCAATATGCACCAAGCGCTTCGTACAGACACATTGAATTCCTGCTTGGGAGGATACCTGATCTAGGGAGTCAAACGCCGTTCACAACCATGCAGGGCACCATTTATAGATAGGTGTAGACACAGTTGATCAATGACGGTGTAATGCGGGACAGCTGTTCTTTTGTACTCCGCAATCCAGCTGTTCTCCTGACTGTTTGTCGGCGACTTTTGATTGCAACGTACATTTAGTCCCACTTTCTATGTAATCGTGAAGCATTGTGTCTGCACTATATATCCAGTAGATTCGGCAGATGTCTACTGTACTCGTATCGTACACGAATGGTAGACTTGTGGTACTCAAAATGTGGTTTCCTCTCCACATTCTCTCTCTCTTATGCGGGGCCAAGTATCCGGAATTCAATCCGGATGTGTTATTAGATAATCACGACTCGGCACTTGTTCAATGACCTTGCTGCGTGGCTCAAAGACCGTTTAACTATACTACAAGCAACTGCCATTGTCGCGTCGCGGCTCACAATCATTCTGATCCTCTTCTGTCACAAACCACCACGAAGAAAAAATATTTGATCAAGCTCGGCAACAAGTGAACACAGCACCACGTCATCAGCAAAAGACCACAGAACAACGGACTGCCACCCTCCACAAATCGGACTGTCGAGTTTGTCGCTGTCAGTTGAGTTTACGACCCCTTTCGCGTTTCTCTATCAATCATGGCTGCTCCGCCAACGGACTCCTTCACAGCATTTCAAACCAACCTTACACAAGTAAAAGCACAATCATCTACAACAAATGGCAACACTGTAAGTCGTGGCCCATCGCCGAACAGAGGTGCATCGGTCCCGGATAACGAGGCTATTGGCTCGGAGTCGACAACACAGCAGAAATGGCTTGCAGAGAATGGCATTGACAAGTCGAGATGGGTGAGGCTGAAGAAGCTAAGTCATATGAGGTATCAGCATGAGGATCTGAATGTCATTACTACATTTTTGAAAGGCAAGTCTCTTTCCCTTGGCGCTCAATTGTGATTCAGAGTGGCTATGATGGGAGGTAGATCAAGGATTGAATATGCGGAGCCTGAAGTGTCGAATTGATAAGACTGCAACTAACATGATGTACAGACTTTGGTGCAAGAGTTGTTAAAAAGACAGACACTGAACGCTGGTATGCTGGGTATGGTCCCGACCAATATGTATACTATGCACGGCAAGGACCCAAGAAATTCCTTGGTGGTGCTTTCGAGGTGGACAGTCGCGAAGATCTGGAGAAGTACGTACTGCTGTGCCTGCCACATCCATCCATGCATGCTTACTCCTACTACCAGACTCGTAAGAGACCACGCCGATGCGCTACAAACAAAAGGCATCGAAGAAATGACCTCCGCCCCTGGCGGCGGCAGTATCGTAACAATCCTCGACCCCGAAGGTTTCCCACTAAACTTCATTCACGGCCAATCACCCCGCGAACCACAACAAATGCCCGCGAAAATAGTCGTAAACGACGAGTCCGACAAACCTCGCCGCCGACAATTTCAACGCTTCACCCCCGGCCCCGCCGCCATCCATAAACTAGGCCACTTCGGCCTCGTGTCCGGCAACTTCGACATGCTGAAGGAATGGTACACGCAGCATTTCAACATCGTCCCCTCAGACATGCTATACATCAACCTCCCCAACGGTCAGCGCAAAGAAGTCGCACTATTCGCCCATCTAGACAGAGGCCAAGATCTAGTCGACCACCACACCGTTTTCCTCTCCACGCTAACGCCCGACTCAACGATCCCAGAACCACACGTCCACCACTGCTCGTTCGAAGTACACGACTACGACACGCAAGCGCTAGGGCATCAGTGGTTGGCAGAAAAGGGGTATCAGAATGTATGGGGTGTGGGGAGACATATTCTTGGAAGTCAGATTTTCGATTATTGGTGGGATACGTCGAGGTTTATGGTTGAGCATTATGCGGATGGGGATTTGGTGAATGAGGATACTGCGGTTGGGTATGGGCCGGCTGGACATGAGGGGTTGGCTGTTTGGGGGCCGGATGTGCCGGAGGAGTTTTTGCATTGAATGGAGAGGGAATGTCAGGTGTGAGTTGGACGGCGATCAGGAGCGGGGGGTAGGAGCAGTCTAGGAGATGAGATCTCGAATATTATCCGAGTCTTGTTATGATTTCTGCTACACTTCGGAAACTAAAATCACATTTGCTTCGCTTAATTCTGCTTCCACTTCCTGCTTTTACTGTTTGTTCCAGTCTACGTGCGTGCTAAACGAGACTTTTACTCTGATGACGTGTCGAAGTCTTTCTCCATCAATGATACTGATGGAATTTGCATGACTCGCTAATTTTTGGACCGAGTGTCAGTGGTTCAGCGCTAAGTAAAATGCTAACCTTGAATTGAGTGTACAGTAGTGCATTCGAAAACACGGAAAGTTCGTATCGTAGACAAAAGGCCAATGCCTACTCGCCTGCCTCCTTCTGTATCTCCTATCCATACTTACTCTTCCAAATCCCTACCCACAATCATCAAGCCCGCCCAACTCACATTCATGTTACATCATTAAACACTAGAATCTGTGCTTCTATAATGAGACGGATGAGTGAACACATACCTCAACCTCAACCTCAACCTCAGTCCTCCTGTACATCCTGCTTTTGTACGAATCGCTGTTAACCTTTACCTCAATGGCATTTATTGCTCAGACGAGGTTGGAAACACTATGAGATGATTGTTGGATTGGTGGGTTGGGTGAAGAGGTTGTGTAAATGGCTAGAGTAGACTGTTTCGTGGTTTGGAGGTATGGGAGTGGATGGGGATGGTGATGCTGTCCATGAAAGATTATCCAGAGTAGAGTATAGTAGTCAGTCTAGATACTCTGACTCTAATCCGTACACGTGATGCTATGTCTCCATGAAATCGCGTAGTTAGACTAAAGGACTGATTTTCGATGTCTTGAACGTGAAGAGTTGGCTGTGGTTATTCTGACCCTGGAGCACCTCAATGCTGAAGGGATTAGTAACTTCGCTATCAAGATCAGGCGTGGCAAATTGTCAGCGAGCGTCAGTGCTGGACATAACAAAACATTGCGGTGGTCTTGCTGTCGCAAATGGGATCAAGAATCTTTCCGAAAAAGCCGTACGTTGTTTAATGTCGATGCTGAGACAGGTTTGTGCAACCATTGAATCGAGCAGACCAAGACAAAGTGCTGAGATGGAGTAGTCCTCGCTCTCCATACTTGAAATTAGCAGAGTCGTTGTGTTCTTAAGCCTCGAAGTCGGACACAGATCCTGTGCGATGTCGTGATTGATGCAAGACTGCAAAATTGAAAATTCAAACTTGGATGGGAAGAATCACTTGTCACATCCAAGGATCAAACAGACGACTAATTTGGCAAAAAGGAAATTACCCGTCCATCGCAATGCGCATAGGTCCAGATCAAATCCTTTAGGGTACTCGAAGGAACCTGGTGTGGTCTTCCCAACTTACTCCCTGCAATGCGCATCGATAGAGTAAGTACATTGGCAAGCTGTTACACTTACCAACTGGGTCACCAGCAAGTTTGCGGCTCGCTTCGAGAGTAAATTTGCGGCTTCGTAAATTATAAGGGTTTGACCTGCTAACAAACGAAGGCTTGCACCGGCCTGGAAATGCAAACGGATCTCGATAACCGATGAGCTGTGAATGGCACCATCACAAAAGTGAAGGTCGACGTGCGGGCTGTCTCTAGCCTTGGGCGTGCTGCTACTATATGGCTCTCTATCATCGATAGGGAGTGATGCTGTGCGCCATTCGGATTTAAGGACGCTTGATATCCTTCCTTCGTAAAGTAGGTTCGAGGCATTCTGCAGCCTGGTTGATCGAACTGGCCTGCCATGTAGTATACTTGCACTCATCAACTCTGCGCGACAAAGTGCAGACTCTTGCTCGTTTCTGTGACCTGCTTCACCTCCACCAATCTTGTAATTTGGCCAAGCTACCACAATCACGAATCCGTCCCTTCACCAGTAACCTCCCAAAGCTATAGATTTCTTTTCTTTCATACGTTGCACCACCACTACTGGTACTTCTTCTTCTACCTTGCGTGTTTGGCAGTCTTTCAGCATATTACCTCTCCAAGCGAGTGTCCAAACATACTCTCGGATAACTCCTCGATCACTTACACAATGACATCTCCCTACAGCTCCGACCAAGAACTATTGAGCCAGTTTGCAAAGAAATCTAGCTGGCGTGATGATGTAGGTGTGAAGCTCGTCGTATAAATTATCCTCGAAGGATCAGAGGACACACACACAATCGACCTTCTCTGGACCAAGATTCAGAGCAAAGAACCTAAAGCCAGAGTGAAAACCTATGATGGTAAAGAGCTGTGTCTTCCCAAATCCCTCGTACAAGAAACTCGGGAGCGAGGCAAACGTCGCACTGTACGATTCACACAAACTACCTTCAGCAACGATAAGGCATACGAGATTTGGTATCGAAGGAATATAACACTCGGTCACGCAGAACAACTCAAGATTGAAGTACATCTGCGGTCCGAGAAATTCGCCCTGAAGTAACAAGAGATCAAAGATATGGGGTCGTACGACTTGTGGAATGACAAACCGGAAGTATTCAAGCCTGAATTCGCGCGTGGGATGGCACTTTCTGCTATCGATGACCCTAAGAATGAGGGGAGAGGCCTTAAATGGTCGAAAGAGTGCGAAGACACGTCTTAATGGTTTCCTGCCCGTAGGGCAAAGTCAAAACAAAAGGGAGAGGAGAAGAAGAGCAAGATGAGCGCAGAGGAGATGGAGGAGAGAGAAGAGGGCAGAGGAAAGCGGGCAAAGACGATTGAGAGTGAGGACAGTGACAGCTTGTTCGGAAATAGTGAGGAGGATGAAAAAGATGGAGAAGATGAAGAAGAAGCTTTGCTTCAAAGAGAGATGGAAGAAGCTCTTCGCGTTCATAATGCTCAGGAAGGACAGCTTACGCGTGGTAGGGAGGAGGATGTGAAGGAGGAGGGGGAATTAATAAGTAAGACTAATGGTGAAGTTTATGCGAACGACCTCGAAATTGTTAGCGAAGAAGAGTGAAGAATTGCGAGGCAACGAGTACTGCTGAAGTGGATGAGAATAGCGAGATAAATGAAGGTAGGAGAAGCAGAAGCAGTTACTGTAGCTTTTAGCTTTCTCTCCAGACTTTCTATGTCTCCAATGCACTATACCAATCCAAGATTAGTGGATTTGAATACTCTTCCTACTTCAACATACGGACATCATGTACTACCTACGTATGTCCTCGCACTGTACATGATCGACATCATGTAAATTCCACCAGACAAATGTATGTAGTGAAGGCATCACTATAAAGACCAATCAGCATATCTACTACGACGCGTCACTGACCCGCAGTCCGAGCCGTTCTCAGGCAGCCCTGGAACCTCGCGCTCTGACTGGTTCTAGCCACCCCGTACCATGAAACTACTACGTCTTCGGCGAAGGGAAGATGAGCTTCACAATCATTAGACATGCGATATCTTGAGAAGGAACAGCAAGGGTACGACATATCAATAGTCCTGTTTTTCGCAAACACGGTCACCATTTATACCAGCTGGCGTCTCGAATTTCATATCGCTGAACCACCTCGTAACCCAGACACAATTTGATTTCAACATTGATCAATCCTGTTGCTGGACTTGCCATCATAATGCGTATCACTACTTCCATCATTGAACTTCTGGCGTTCATTCTCACCCTATCTTGCGGCAGTGCTGAACTAAGCAAGAAGGGCAAGTCTCACCATCTACATGTGTCTCAGTCCCTACCTCGCGATGCCTTCGCTAACCCTTGACTATAGGATCTAAGCTTGAGCAGCCTATTCCAGTCGAGACACAAACCTTGCCAGCTCAGTATTTTCCAGAACTTGACTCACAGCGATTGAAAGTCAATTATGGCGCCAACACGGTCCCCCCTATGCACGAAGACAATGGCATGCTCGGTGTTCAAGCTCACGTTCCACTACCATGTTCAGATTGTGTGATAACTTGGATGCAAGCTGGTCTAGAGTACGCAGATGGCAGCCGTGCAGATGCCGCCACCGGAATGTGGCTACACCACACTGTCTTCTCAACCCTTACCAAGCCAAACGGCCTCTGTCCTGGCCAGCGACAAGGTGACTGGTTTTTCGCCAGTGGCAACGAGCGTACACCTGTCGATCTATGCGAGAGCGGGTAAGCAACCACTATCCCTGGATTCACTCACCAAGCTCTCCTAACAAATTCAGCCACACCAAACAGGGCTACTACTTCGCGCACGACGACGTCCTGATCATGTCCGCCGAACTGATGAACATGCTCGACCATTCCCAAGCTGTCTCCCTAACAGTAACCTGGGAATCCATTCCGTCACCGCCCAACCCCGACTCCGACCACGCCTTCACATACCTAACACCCTACTGGCTCGACATCGGCGGCTGCGCCGACTCCGAAAAACCCGCCAAATGCCACAGCGACTTCCACTATTCCATGTCTCCCAAACCTGCGACGATCCCCGGACAAATAAAATGGGTCGGCGGCCATCTCCACGACGGCGGCACCCATATCGATGTCTCACGAAACGGCGACATAATCTGCTCCATGGAAGCGGGCTACGACACCTACGGCTCCGAAGATCAGCAAAAACAACACATCTCATCCATCTCACACCGCACGAACATCGGCCCCATCGAACCAGGCGATAAATGGTCTCTAACAGCGCACTACGACACCACGCTTCACGAACCAATGGCCACGTACGACGGCGACCTCGAGCCAATCATGGGCATCGCGATAGTCTATGTCGCGGAGAATAACTCCAAAGTTGACTTTCCCGACTCCCCTCCTTACCGTCCCAGACACACTGCCATAACGGTCTGCATCGGCATCACAGCTGTCGTGGCGATAGCAGTCATCGGCCACTTGTGGCTTAAGCGACGTGGAGAAACGTATACGGACTATATCTACATTCCTAGCAATATCCGCAGGAGCAGATGGATTCAGCTAGGACGCTCGAACCACAAGGGCTGGTTCGGCGGAGCAGCGGACGACACGGCATTGATGGCTGAGGAGGAGGGGCCGGCGTACAGAGATGATGAATAGCGAACCTCGAATAATAGTGGTTGGTAAGGCGTATGTATAAAGTGATATGACATATTGATATGTAAAACACACAGATGTGAAGTAATTGATTAGTATAGGTAGGCTTACATAGTGTTCCGGCGTTGAAGTAAACACCTCACGTGAGTGTGGGAATTGGTAAGGAAGTCCATGGTCAGGAACAAAGTCCCCCATTTTTGGTGAAAGAAGAACGAATTGGTGGTTCATCACAGCATGAGATACCATGAAATAGGTGCTGCTGTTCTTCTCGGCGCAAAGAGTGAGTCGGGATTTACTGACGTGGCAAGAAGAGTTCATGCCCGTGACTTCCTTCATAGCGCTGTTCATAAGAGTGGTTACGGAAGGGGATTTTGTAGCTGTTAGTACTAGTAAATCATTACTCAGTATCAAGTTGATATATACAATAATAGAACATCATATAGGAGTTAGAATTCGTCTTAGTGCTCGTAACTAGCTAGTCATTGGCAAGTTTCATGTATCGTAAAACAAGTATGCAGCTAAGTACGTATGTCATCATTCGCTTCCTTATCAATGCCATGCTGATTCCACCATATATATATAGTATGTTTCCGGCTTGGACTCCCACAAGGTACTCGCGGCACTCGAGATGCCATATAGGCCATCTGTGAACTTAGTCGTGGTCAATTCTCCCATCAGCTCCCGTATTAATCCCTTTCAGCAACCACGAGCACAAGCCGCGAGCCCACGCAGGCCTGTCCGTTGTTACCCATAATGATGCTTGACTGCATACTAAGTCGTCCCTTAGGCTTTATTGAATGGAGCAGTGCCAGAGCCATCTGTATGGTCTTGTATTCGTAGATCCAGCTCATGATTTTGGTTTGTCGAGTTTGTGGAAGCCGTCAATGTATCAGACAACTCTCCAGTCTCTATCTGATCTTGCCTGCTATGAGCGTAGCGATGACTATTGCATTCAGTCGTCCTTACTTCATAGTCCTAGAGAATGGCAGGTTCATTGTAACTTGTGCCAGGAACGATGTAGACAGCTCATTTGTACGTTTCTTGCTGTCGGCACGTTTCGTCGCGAATCCTGGTGCAGATAACATATTCAACTGTTCTCAGATATCTAGAGTTCACTCTTGCCATCATGACATTTCATATCTTTGGGGTCGGCCAGTTTCAAGTCGAGGACCTGGAATATTGTACTTCTCAAACCTTCTTCGTTGGCTTAAGCGGCTTGGAAATAGGACTTTGTGGCCGTGCAGCAATCTCACCTTCAGGCCAAGTCCATCGTGGTATACTGAAGGTTGGAAACATCAATATGCTGCTCGAGGAGGTTTCTGTGCTTGTAGTACTCAGACCACTGTAAGATCGAAGTCGCTGTTGCTGTGATTGAGGATCGACGGAAGCATTCCAGCTTGCTGATGGCACAGTCGGTTGGTTTGGCTTTAGTTCCTCGCATAAGCCAATATAGATGCTATCCATAGCGCCATGGAAGCGTGAAGGACGGCTGGTAAAAAATTTGCCCAATAGTGAGAAATATGATGATGTCTCAGGAGATTTGGAATCAGTGGTTTTTGAATAGGTTGCCATGTTGCTGACCTGTTGAACAAGGACGTCAGTCATGCCGTTGTTTCGAGTTTGAACTGTCGTGGAGTATTCCGGTGTGGAAAGTCTTCCTGTGAGTACAAAAAATTGGTATATCATAGACTGTCCTATATACATATCAGCAAGCCCATAAAGTTCCGCACTTCGCAAATTGACGCAATATATCGCATGCTTCAGGTGCTAGGAAGTAGCCGAAACGTGGTGTGAGGTATCAAACTAGTGGAGTTGTGGGGGGCATCGGGTATTGTATAAGGCTTAGACCTTCAGTCTTTCACGAAAAGATTCCGGAAAGCCAATTCCTAGACGTATGACTGTTATGCATTACCACGCTTGTTGTGTACGAAGGAACATGAATTCGAAGTCTCCCGAGAGCGATGATGGCTAGGCACCTTGATCCAATAAGATTAACAACTCTATCATGAGGGTGGGTGCAGATGGAATGTGAATTGAAACATTGCAACTGCCAGTGGTCAAAACTGATACTCTGCGAAACACTGCGGTAAGAAGAAGACACAACCAGTTGTCGGACAGAGAGGACGTCTGTTACTTCAAGACCCGGTCATGAGATGGTCACCTCATTCAATTGGTTTGTACGATAATTATGATACTGAGCGTCAAATATTGTTACTCCGTACATGAAGCGGAATGAACAATTTGGTGAAGCACGAGACTCAAATCGGCTGCTTCCGGAGTTTGAATGAGGAAAGTATGGCGACGCCCGACAATTCCGCTCTTTGATTGAGACGCGTCAAAACGCGACCTGAACAGACGTGAAAACAGACAACAACAAACACATACGGGGTACTCCCCAGATAATCCACATCACATTTAACGTTCAACAGCAAAATCGGCCTTCGAGGCACCCACCCTGAGACAACTTCGTAGCGCCCAGCCCAGCCGTTAATGCAATCCAGCTAGTACACGATTTCTTAGCCATGCCGAAGCACATGTAAACAAATGTTCTTGCCCGACGCCGGACCACTTCGAGAAAACGAATATACACTGAAATGTCCAATCCTCTGCTGAAAAACTTTGTAATCGGAGCTTCTGTCGGTGTGACAGTGACTGTCGCAGCGACTGCAATCTCATCATGGATTCTGCCCTCAAAGAAATTCAACCAAACCCACACCCCATCCCGTCAGACCACCATCGAAAGATCGAACTCCAATCCCACGCAGACTTAACTTACTTACAACAAAACCTCGCAAAAGCTGCTCGAGAAAAGCTCGATCTACATTTCCCTCCAATTCACAGCACAACAAAATCTGCTGCTGCTCCAGCAACAATAATCTCCCTCGACGGTACTTCATCCCATCCACCAGCAGAACAACCCAACCACACCAACCCAGAAAGCAACACAACAACCACGGACGAAGACGAAGACCCTCTCCGCACCCGCGTCCGCCATCTAATAGACCAATTCCTCCAAAAGACCCACACCGCCGCTCAGCCCAGCATATCCGTAAACGGCATCGACGCCTCCTCCCTCACCTCTTCCTCTCCTCTCCCAACCTGCTCAGACCCAACACCCACCACAAACCCAGACCCCACCAACTCCGACTCCCACACCCCAACCCACGAAATAGAAGGAATCCACTACACCCACACCCCCTTCGACCCTTCCCTCCAAAAAACCCTAAGCACCCTCCACGCCACCCTCGAATCCTTAACAGCGCAAGTCTCAAAACTGCGCCGCGAAGCCCCTCAACGCTCCGCAAAACACTACACAACAAACCTCACAGCCGCAATAGCAGGCGACGAACATAATTGGCTCGCCGAACAAACACGTCTGCAACATGAGGTTCATATGGGCTTAAACCTGGTGCACATGCGACATGGCTGGAACGAGGATGTGAAGGAGATGTATGATCGGGGTACTAGCCAGCTTGCTGTTCTTAGTGGAGCAGGCAATAGAGACAAAGTCGAGACGGGCGATGAGATGCAAGGCATGATCAGCCTAACGGAAACAGTAGGTCGCGTACAAAGGGCGCGAAACGTCGCTGCGGAATTTGAATGACATTCTCACACCACACAACGCAAGAACAACTGGTTTGATTTCGAGTTGCAAATATCTTATCTATCTTACTGTCGATGCTGCTGAGGAGCGGACCTTGAAACGGGGAATGTGGTACACTGCACAGCAAGCTCCAGCTCCTTGTTCTGCTTGGATCTACAGTACTACTGTATAGCATTGCGCCTGTTCTCGAAGTATGAGACTCAACGACCCAGTCTCCATGTCTGAAATCTGACGCGGGAGTCCACTGCATGAAGTTTCTAGGCTTGGTACCGTGTGGCGTGGTATGGTATGGTATGGTCATGCACGATTCATCATTGGAGGCGGCGAAGGCATGAGGCTGTGTATGTTGATCGGATGGACAAAATCGTTCGGACGCAGTGGATTAGATATGTATTCGATACAAGGGTCCAGATGAGTGTTTACATCTCAGCTTAGCTCAGCTCCCCGTTTCACATCATGACACAGGACAAGAAATGTTATATTTTTCGAAAGTAAAATTCTGGGTCTTGGAAAACAGTGTAAAGTAGTGCTAGCTGCGTAGCTGCCACTGTTGCCATTCCTGTTGCTATTGCTATAGACAGTGTGAGAATCCCGTTGCGGTTCCTGCCTACTCAAGGCGTGCATAGCGATAGAGCCCTACACAAGAGCTTATGAGTACCTATGGTGGCGTCTGATCAAGCCACTATATTTCTCCATTGCCAGCAGTGAAGTCACTTCGGGTCTCGGGTCGCTGCCTGTACAGACACCACATAGCCTTACGCCGCTTCGCTGTTCGAGCACGGTTCCCGTTTGCCTAACTCATTCAATGCGTTCTTCTAACAAGCTTTTATGAAAACCAGTAACGTCCCGGTTTCGTCCTCTCTCAGTCATCAACCTTGTCGCTCAGGCGTCTTCGTAATTTTCCTATGAAT
>Ga0068628_1000444_pt1 | contig 14502 bp, 9 predicted proteins | sample InSIn2gowninarea_FD_77431 | JGI IMG/M metagenome (GOLD analysis project Ga0068628, IMG submission 77431) | Clean room microbial communities from NASA Spacecraft Assembly Facility at Jet Propulsion Laboratory, Pasadena, California, USA -... ... | reverse complement strand
AGCTTTTCCACCTATAGTAAGCACATACCCTATGGTTCTCCTCATGTTATCTCTATCACCTGCCATATCTGCATCAACATATCCCTGTAGAACAATGTTTGAACCACCAAAGCATAACGGTTGATTTGTGGTACCTCTCAAATACCTGAGAATCCACTTCACTGCCATCCAAGGTTATTTTCCTAGATTGTTTATGTACCTACTTACAACTCCCATTGCATGTGCAATATTAGGCCTTGTGCATACCATTGAACACATTAAGCTTCTAACCGTTGATGCATATGGAAGGTGATAGAGATAACATGAGGAGAACCATAGGGTATGTGCTTACTATAGGTGGAAAAGCTATCAGTTGGGTTTCAAAATTGCAGAGTGTTGTTGCACTCTCAATGGCAGAAGAAGAGTATGTTGTTGCTATAGAGGCTAGTAAAGAAATGATTTGGTTGCAAAGGTTTTTGGATGAATTGGGTAAGAAGCAGGAGTTGGGCAGGTTATACAGTGACATCAAGAGTGCCATTCATTTTTCAAAGAACTCAACATTTCATTCTAAGACTAAACATATACAACTCAAGTACCATTTCATACGGTCAGTGTTGGAAGATGGACAATTGAAGCTGGAAAAGATACACACTAGCCATAATCCTGGATATATGTTAACAAAAGTTGTAACCAGGGAGAAATTGAGATTTTGCTGAGTTTCAATTGGTCTTCAAGTATGATGATGAAGATGAGAAACAACCAAGTCCAAAGTAGAGTCATCGTCCAACAAATGTAGTAGCGGTGGAGTTACTATCATCTGTCTCCAAGTGGGAGATTATTGGGTGTGGAGCTTGATTATCTTCTTTATTTAGAGGTATCGTCGTGTTGGACCCCAATTCGTAACAAGATGACAATGTTGGCCATCATTTAATCGCTATCAGGGGGGTTCAGGGGGGGCGACGATGATTTTATGAGCCCCCCTGGTGGGGATTCGAGGGAAACACCCTCGAAGCTAAAAATAGATGTAAATTTGCCTTGTAAAATATTATAATTTTGTAGTCAATCTGAGTAGTTCATTAGGCAGATGATCTGACGGTAGAAGTTATGTTTAAATTAGAGTTTTTTCCCTAGAAGGAAACTCATCACTGTATATGAGGGAATTGTATTGCAGTTATGTAGATGTGTATTCTGAGCGAGAAAGAGAGAGGAGATTGTGTGAGAGTGAAGAGGAAATTAAAGTGGATCAGTTGTAGCTTGTATCTCTTCATTTTGTTGGATAATATAAGAGGAAGGATTGGTTGTTTCTCTATGGATGTAGCCCAAATTGGGTGAACCATGTATATCTATGTCTCTATCTTGTTTGATGTGTTTTTTGTGTTTATATTTCTGCAATATTTCCTCTGTTCCATTGCTCTATAATATATAATTTTCTAACAACAACATACTTGATAAATATGTCAACATGATGGTAGCAGATGAGTATATAGGCTAGTACATATATGACGAAGAGATTGGACAAAAGAAAATCAATTCAAAGACAGAGGAATGTAAAGGTAAAATGTAGGAAAATATACATTGGTCTTGTGAACAAAGATTGTGTACATACATGTGTATGGTGAAGCAAAGTCACATACAATTTTCGTGCCATAGTATTGTCAATACCAGGGGCCTTTAACATGGTATTGGCCCATAGTAATGAGCCTGACAATGAATATTTGATCCTGTCAAAGAATACCATCAACATTACTAAGGGATTTTCCTAAGGTATTGGCTAAGGCCTAAGCTATATAAGGAGATGTAGATCATAGTGCTAACTTTGCAAGTTATGGGTTATTAATGAATGGTTTAATTTGAAATAGGTGTGTACCAAGGAGAATGAAGGAGGTTTAGATTTAATAAATCTGAAAGAATTGTAGTGACTAATAAACATGCTTACTTGATCCTTTATGATTGTGACGAACAATGATAAATTTGTGATGGTAATGATACTTTGACATGAACATGTGACAGTAAGGGTTGCGAAATATGCTTTGTGGTTGCAACAAAGTAATGATTCAATAATCACAAATTTGTATGCAGGTTTTCTTTAGAAAGGTCGCATACATACGTAGATCTGCTTCGGGGGGGTTGCATATAAATTCTACAAAAGTTTGGAATATGTACACAAGTGTGAAGTATTAAAAGCACGTACATACATTGGTGCTCTTTATAAGAGTCACATACAATTTCTAGGGTTTTGAAGCATGAAATGTTAATGATGGTTGATTAGTTCAGTTATGTTTTCTATTGTTTGTCAATGATGTCTCTTTCATAATGATCTATGTTTGAAAGTACTCATTAGGTTGAACTGATTGTGGAATGAAATATTAACTTAGTGATGATGTTGTTGTATAATGATCTATATTTGGTAATGTGATCTGTGATGGGTTTAGTATGTTATACAATGATTATTTCAGTGTATAACTTATTCATATTCAGGTATCAATATTTTTGAGATCTATATGCAGGTATTCTTCAGAAGAAGTGCGTACATACATAGGTATGATTAAGAACGGTAGTGTATACAATATAATATATCCTTGTTTAGGGTTTGTAGTGGCAACAGTTGCTTTCTGTGAGGGGTAACAAAGTTTGGCTTAGTATATTGATGAATGGATATTCATTGGCATGATATTTTTTGGTCTAATTTGATATCTTTGCATTGGTTACATCAGTTGATTTGATGATTTAGTTGGTCAGTACTTGAGCAATTGATTTCAGAATAGTTGAAAGTGAATTGAGTTTGAAATATTATGAAAAATGATCCATTAAGAGCTAAGGATATCAATCTTTGGAAAGGGGGTTGTAGATCCCTTCTGGTAGGAGTTGGAAAATGAGAGAGGGTTGTAGCCTTCTGTAGGTAGGAGCCTACGCACTAGTTAAATTCTACATTGGTACAAGATTGTAAGAATATCATATATATATATATATATATATATATAAATAAGACAAAGACGACAACAATGGTGGTTTTCTCCCACATTGGGTTTCCACCTAAAATCATAGTGTTCATGTGTTTCTTATGTGTTGTTTATACATCAACTCTTTACTGCTCATAGTTTATGCTTAATACATGTTTAATGAAGTAATTATGCATTGGTTAAAGATTAACAAATGATAAACTATATGTAAAGTTGGTTGATTGGATATATGTAGTTTGCTTTCATCATAGTTGCGTACATACATAAGTTAGCTAAATAATAGTCGTGTATGTAAATTAGAATAAGAAAAGGAAAGTTGATGTAAGTTTTAAAATCCTGATTCACCCCCCCGCCCAAGTATTTTTCCTAACAAACCAGTGTCCTATAGAGTTTCACTATCACCAACAGTGAAAGTCCATGATGTTTTCCATGTTTCATTGCTTAAAATATATGTCCAAGATGTTGATCATGTGATTGATTGGTCTATATTGCAGGTGGAACCAAAGGGGGGATTTCAGCCAAAACCTCAAGGAATTTTGCAATGGAAACAACTCATGCTATAGAATCGAGCAATCGAGAAAGTTAAAGTGCTGTGTTAGCACTTTCGGCTTGAGGAAGCTACATGGGATATGGTTGATCAGATGCAGGCTTTGTATCCTTATTTATTTGTTGGTTGAGCATATGATTTTGATTTATGTGTTTTGTTTTATGTTTATGCATATGTGTATCATATATACTGTAATGAGTTGTGTTATAAATCTCTAATAAGCAGTATATTGTAAATACTACATTAAGTTGTGATATAAAGATCCAATAAGAAGTATGGTGTTCATGGTTTTAGTGGTTTGGTATGATTTAAATGCTACATTGAGTTGTATTATAAAGCTTTACGGGCAACATTTTTTGCTGGTTATAATCGACATTGAATACTGAGGATGGTGTGCCCCCAAGGGGGAGGGTTTTGTAACAACCCCTGGTTGATTTTCTATGTAAATCAAATAAGACTAAGGTTATGGGACACTTATTCCATGCTGAATATTGGGAATTTTTTTGTTAGTGAGATCACTTATGATTAACTAATGGCTATGGAAATTGGCAAAGGCATTGGAAAATGAAAAGAGGCAATAATTGACATCTGTTTATGAAAGTAAAGGAGAATAGGAAGGTGAAAATACACAAATTTTCGTGCAAGGGAAATTAGAGGAAAAATGAAAGAAAATGAAGAAAATAGAGGCATCAATGATAAAAAGGCTTTAGAGAATCAATTCACAACTTTTTTCAGTTGAGTTTTTATCAGTTCAGTATTGGCTCTCTCATTCATTATCTCATACTCTTGCACACTTAGATTATTCTTGGAGAATTCTTGGAGCACTTTGGCATTCACTTCGATTTGGAGAAAGAATGAAAAGGAAAGAAAGGAGCACAAGGAAATGGTTGGATCAAAAACTACAATTGGATTGCTTTGCAGGTAATAGGTTGTTGTTTGATTTCCTTGTTGGTTTTTGGATGCATGGTATATGCATGTTGTTCCTTGGTTATGTGTTTCCATTAGCATGGATATTTTCCTAGATTGACAAAGATATGAACCTTGCCTTGCCATTTCTGGATATCCATGGTGTTGTGGGTTTTTCCACTTGTTTTTTTTTATTGGTGCTTAGGTTACCTATGGATGTAGGTTGGAACAAACACTATGGAAGTCCTGAAACAGATTGGGTTGAGTTACTAGTTCCTAGAGCCATTGGTTGGGAAAAAATCTTTGGAGCCCTTGGTGGGTTGAGTTACTAGTCCCTGGAGCCATGGTTGAATAAACACACTGGAGCCCTGTAATGTTGTGGGTTTAGCTACTAGTTCCTAGAACCTTGGGCAACTTGGGTAGAGACCAATATGGTTGATGTTTGTGATTTTTGGACCATAGGTGGAATCTATGTGGTTGAGATTTGAGGTGGTTTGGCCTTTGGAAGCCTTGGTTAGTTTTGTGTTGGTTTATTCCATGAGATCCCACATTCATGCTTGGAATATTGTGTGAGGGTGATTGGTTGAAAGGGATATTTGGCTAAGCCCAATCTATGGTTAGGTGGTACGTGGAAGTCCTTGACTTGGTTGGTATTTTCATATATTAATAAGAGTTATTTTCTTATTGTGATCAATGAGTATTTGTATTGATTATGATGGTGATGTTATGGTTTATTTTCCATGGTTTCTATGTTGGTTACATGATGTATGCTATCTATGGCTCCTATCATGTTTTAACAAATTATTGAATGGTTGATGAATGCATGGAATAACAAGTGTTATTGCAGCTAGCTAAAGAGGGTTTAGAGCCTTCTTGGTGATTCTCAGATGAAGTCTATCAGTTTATGATCAGGTATGCATTCATGACCTATAACTTACGTGTTTTTCATATGTTTGATGAAATGTCTATTATGGATTAGATGTGTCTAGGTCAAGTTCTTGCTTCAAGTTTGAATGTTTAGCATTTTCGTTATGTTAATTATGATTTTGGAGAGTTACAGGTACTTCTGGGTAGTGGTATGGAGGCTACCTGAAAAAGTGGCTCATATCTCAGAATTGTTGGAACTAAACTAGAGGATTTAGGTTATAACCACATGGAAGCAAGCTTGTGCATGTGGTTGGGGCCTCATAACTACACTCTTGTCTTGTTGTGTGTGTGGTTAGGATGTTAGGACAGAGAAAACGGGTTCTAGCTTAGGGATTGATCACCTATGATGGTTGTTCATCCCTTGAGTGATCTGTAGTCCCTGTAGGATGTTAGTATGTGTTCAGTTTGTAGGACCCACTTCCTTAACTGGAACTTGGAGGTCGGTCATATGATAGTCACACTTGTCTCATGTTTACCCTAGTGAGCTTGTGAAGTTGGGTAAATGTGGGAGGAGGCATTTACAATTAAAATGTCAATCTACATTTGTACACTTATGAAGTACAATACACTATATGTTCTAGGTGATTAACTTTTCAATTTTCAATGTTTCAACGAGAACTCTATTATGTTAAAAGGTAATCAATTTCAAAAGATGAAAAAAAATGGCTTTAAGGAGTGCAATAAAATCCTACTCATTAGATGAATTCTAAGCGAGGCACACACATATTTTACCAATTCTATGAAAAGCAATGAAATGGTTTACACTATGAAAACTCTCAAATCTTATTCTATGAAAAGTAAATACTTTATATTTTATGAAATTTTGAAACACTATTCTAAGGAAACTAAAGACATTTTTATTCTATAGAGGTAATCAACTTCTAATCTCTATAAATCAAAGGAAGACATTATGCTATGAAAGGAAACCACATTTTATTGTATGAAAACATTTTAAATTATATTTGAGGAAAGTAAAGGAAATTTGTATTCTATGAAAGCAAGCATAAACTATTCTTATGAAAAGCAAAGTCTATTCTTAAGAAAATAAAACCAAACTCTAAACGACACTATCTATGAAAATAGAGCATTGTGAAAGTAACTAAGATCGATTATGGAACTGATGTGTGTATACAAACTTCATAATGCATTCATTCCTACAATGTGATGCAAAGATTCCTAATCTATCTAAAAATATAAAACTAAAGATGAATGTGAAAGCAAGATGAAGAGATGAATGTGAAAGTAGGAAATGAATACAACAACAATCAATAAATATTTTTGGTTGTTTTTGAAGTTTAGCCAAGCGCTTGACGTCTCGAAAGAAAATGAAATGAAAAAGTAAAATCCTTCAAAGTGTATGACCAAAATCAAAGCATAAAACTTAGTATGGAAACTAATGAAATTGAAATAAAAAAAGGTTAAATCACACTCATACGTAACAAGGGGCCCTCCTGCTGAAGCATGACATATAAACTACTTAGGAACTTGGTGATCAAGTATAAATTATTCTTATTAAGACACAATCATGTCAATGAACAACTTATATTAATAAAACAATTTGGGGATTTAAAGAAATAACAAGTTCTAAATTATATTTTCGCTCATCAATGTAACATATATAATATTTATACAATAACAACCCTGAGAAGCTAAATGTTATAAAATAGATTAATGAATTGAAAACATAGTCTTTTGATTCTATTGAAACTCTAATTAGTAGATTTGCTATCAAGGAAGAGAATTATAGAATTGTTTATCGTTATACATATCATCATTCCTTTGATATTTTTTCATTCTTTCTTGCTATAAATTTGTCACACTTGCTTGATATTTTGATCCCGTGCCAAGTAATCTAAAGTTTTTTTTCATGCCATCTCACATTTTACCAAATATTTGACTTTGCCATTGCAGTCGATCTGTGAATTTCTGCTTGTGCAAGATAGGTAGAAAACCATGTGGGCATGATTTAGAAAATATCCATGTGGTTAGACTGATATGTCCTCCATGGGGTTTACCTAAACCTTGGATTTAGCTACAAAATATTGTCAAGGTTGTAGAATATGTTAAATTTTGTAACTCATGCAAATTAAGTCAAATTTATAAAGAAAAACACATAGAATTTAGAAGGCATTGGATTTTTACCTTATTGTATCAAATGTAGATCCTGATGACTAATTATTGATAGAACATAAGTGAGATGAGTGAATTAAAAGGAAAAATGGTTGGAAATATCAGTAATAAGTTATAAAAAAGGATTTTATTTCTTCAGTTCAACAGTAGTAGTACCATTGTACAAGAAAATTAGGCACATTGGTTTTGTTTCTAAAACCCTCAATATGGATTTGTGTTGTTCAATGCTCACCCAACTTCCATGTGCAAACCTCCAACATGTGATCAAAGGCAATAAGTAGAAACTTTTACCAATCAACTTTAGATTTGTTTTCTGAGCAAATGAAAATGAATCTTGGAAACTGAAAACATGGGTTTTTTGCAAAATGAGCCCATTTAAGTGACTCCAATGTAGATTTTCTGAATTCATTACGGTTTGGGAGAAAAAATCATTTTTCTAGAGAAAAGTTTTATAGATTGCATGGGAAAATGCTTTGATCATTCAACACCCAGTCAGTAAAGGATATGGTCAAATATCGCAATGGATGCAACATATCAAGGAAATTAAAGAGTTAGAATTCAAGTTGTAAGTGGACATTTAATTATCGTCCATCCTCTCTAAGTAGCAGCATTTTTTTGAATTTGTTATTTTTGAAATCCATTATAAATTGACTCGCTCATCAAGCAAGGGGGAGAGGAAATACTTGGATAATTCTCAGTTGATGTATACACTTCTATTATAATAGTAATCTCACTATCTATTATTTAATTTCTAAATGAGAATATTACATTGGTTGAAGTAGAAGTACTATGTATTTTCTAAATCTCGTGCTCACTTGGAGGGCCCCCTTGTGTTATACGATACTATAGCACAATTTCTTTATATTCCTCTGTTTTTACTCTATTTTTATATTGTTATTTTCATTAGATTAGTTACTCATCACCTTCTCATAGTCAAGTTCTTGAAAACATAAATAAAAATACAAGAATATTTATTTCTTTTCGTGCATTTGCATGTTTTGATAGCTCACATTCAGCAAAATTCATTTCATTCATCATCCCTCATAATTTACATACACAGTTTCATGTATCAATCATCTCAAAATATAGTCATTTCCTTCTCAGTCTGAAAAATTTAGTTTACTTGCAATTTTAAATTGTTTCCATATAATACATTGCAATTTTAATTAGATTTTACAGAACAATTTACATTTCAATCATAGATTAAAAATTCCCTATTTTCATAGATTAAAAGAGTGACTTGCATACATCTCTGTTTTCCTAGAATATATTTATATTAATCCACTTTCCCATAATATATCTCAATTGCTTTCATAGATTAAAAATATTTCCTTGCCTTTCTTAGAATACACTTCAATTTCTTTTATAGTGTACATCTTAATTGTTTTCATAGACTAAGAATATTCATGATTTTCATAGAATAAGTTTATATGCTTTGTAGGAATAAGAGTTCCCTACTTTGTTAATTTAGTTTCAATTTACTTCTTTAGAATAGACTATTTTGTTCTCATAGATTTCCATGTTTTTATAGCTTAAATTACTTCTCTAAAATAGATCTTTAAGTTCTTTCTTAGAATAACTCATTGTTCTCATAAGAGTAGGTTTTTAAAGTAAATTTGAAGGTTGAATTCCTAGCACATATAATGTAGTGTACTTCACAAGTGTATCAACCTATATTGACATTTTAATGTAAGTAGTTTAAAGAATAATTAAATTACCCAACAAATGTGATCAACAACAAACATCATCACATTGTGAAAATAATAGACAATGTTATATGTAATGAATAATAAACTTCATCATAATGTGATTCACAACAAATTATTTTAGAATGTGATAAACATCAAATATCATCATAATTGGAGGATAAAAGATGTCATAGTGCAACCACAAAAAAAAGATTCACAACCATGGTTAATTATGTTTTACCAAGTCAACAATGATCTTTCCTTATTTGAGTGAGGTCAAACACAGTCAATTATGTTCATATGTTGTTGAGCATAGTCAATTGTAGACAACAAAGTTAACCATGGTCAACATGATCAAGATGGACAATCATGTTCAACCAAGGTCAAAAATGGCCAAACCAAAATAAATAATGGTCAACATGGGAAACATGGTTGACTATGGTTAATTGTGGTCAACCATGGTTAACATGGATAAGATAGCCAACCATGGTCAACATGGGCATCATGGTCAACCATAATCGAACATAGTCAATCATAACAATAAGGTCAACCATGTTCAACAATGGTCTACATGCACAACATTGTTGACTATGGTTAACCACAGTCAACATGGGCATCATGGTTAGCAAGTATTTTATAGCTAAACACTAACAACCCTAGTATGTCATGTTTAGGTATAGTTAACAATATATTAACCATAGTCAACCAGGGCCAGGTAAACTCAACTATGGTCAACATGGTCAAGTTAGCTTAACCATGGTAAAACATAGACACCAAGTCTAACTAGAGCCTATCTTATTCAATCATATCCAAACAAGCTCAACCATGGTAAACTATGTTCATTCATGCTCAACCATATTCAACCATGGACAACATGGTCAACCATGCTCAATAAGCTCAAACCATGGTCAACCATAGTCAACATGGACAACCATGGATCACATGGACTACCATGTTCATGGTAAACCAGAAATTGACCATGACTGACCTTGGTCAACCATGTTCAAACGTGGTCAAGCAAGCTTAACCATGGTCAAATATGGTCACCAATTTTAGCCTAACCTTGTTTAACCAACATTACGAAAACCATGGTCAACCATGTTTAACCAAGCCAACCATGACCTTCCAATGTTTAACCTTATTTTTTAGCCAAGGTCAAACACAATCAATTATGTTTATATGTGGTTGACCATAGTCAATTATAAACAACAAAATTCAACCATGGCTAAAAAGGTCAAGATGGCTAGCCATGTTCAACCAAGGTCACACATGGCCAAACTATGGTTAACAGTTTTATACTTCATCAACATGGTTGACTATGATTAACCATGGTCAACCATTGTTAGCATGGTCAATATGGCCAACCATGGTCAACATGAGCATCATGGTTAGCGATGGTTGACCACGACCATCTATAAGTAGATTATAACAACCTAGTCTACCATGTTTAGCCATAGTCAACCATATGTTAACCATAGTCAACCATGGTTGAATAAGCTCAATAATGGTCAAACAAGATCAACCATGGTCAAACATGGTCATGAAGTTCAATCATAGTCCACCTTGTTCAACCATTTTTAAAAAATTTCAACCATAGTCAACCATGGTCAACGCATTGACAACTATGATCAGAATGGATAAGCATGGACAACATGGACTACCATGTCCATGATTAACCATACCTTGAGTGTGATTGACCATAGTAAACCATTTTCAAACATGGTCAAGCAAGCCTAACCATGGTCACACATGGTGACCAAGTTTCACCATCATCAACCTTATTCAATAATGTTACATTAATGTAGCATAAATACATTGTTACATTAATGGTTGACCATGGTCAACCTTGTCAACCTTGGACAACCATTAATGCGGAATTAACATTAATGTAGCATCAACCATGGTCAAGCATGGTTAGCAAGAATTAATGGAACATAAATACGTTGTTAGATTAATGGTTGACCATTATGCATCATTAATGTAACAATACATTTATGTTACATTAACGTTGACTATTATTACATTAATAATAACATCGATTGGCATATGAAAGGTGAAAAATGACACCAATCACTATTATTATTAATATAAAAATGTTCAATATTAATGTGATATAAATACATTGTTACATTAATGTTCAACCAAGGTCAATCTCAATCAACCATGGTCATCTAAGGTCGACCCTAGTCAACCTTATCAACCATGGTCAATCATTTTGTTGGCGCTCATTTTTGTCACTTCTTTACTCTGTTCACTCACATTTTTACCCTTTTTACCTATATTGTACCTATTTTCACCTACTATACCATATCATTTATGGCCAAAACCTTGCCATCACATGACTAGAGGTAAAAGAATTTTACTTAACATTATTTCAATGTTTTTGGTTGAATTTAGATAGAGTATATAATCATGCTTATTAGGACATCCATTACTATCTATTTTTGGGCTCATAGTTACAAAGACTATTGCCAGGTGAATGGTAGGCTAAATACCAAGTTGGAGTATGAGGTGGTGGATGATTTATCATCTAAGTGCCGTTACTATTATGTACTTAAAACTTCATTTCCAGTCATGTACTCAAGCTGGCAGTCAACGAGTGGCAACTCCTTTTGATGGAAGTGTAAGCAGTTTGTGAGATCTCCTTACACCTCATACACCGATATTTCGGTGGCCAAGGATAGAAGCAGTTTATCAAGACAAATACAGTTGATTCAAGGTCAATCTTATGAAGACATCATGCGGTCTGAGATTAGCCATTAGTGAACAAATTGCTATGATAAGGAATAGTTGGTTAAGTCTTGTATTCATCGGTTGTCCTCTTAAAAGGCTCGATAAGGTTGAAATTAGGGAGGTTACTATTAAGTAGTGATGGCGACATAATGCTCTATTATTATTGATTTTGAAAATTTATGCATTGGAGATCCTAGACTACGTATGACTACATCTAAGCTTTGATTTAATTCAGTCTCGACATTATTTTATTGTAAGTAATGGTGTTTATATTTTAAATTACATTTTACTGATTTAGTTTCGCTCGCTTCAGGCATGGCAAGGGCCCACCTCATCTGGAACCAACCTTGATAATCATATTAGATTTAGGAATTGTTTACTATGTGATCTTACATAGCATAGTGAGTGATTGTTTAAATTCTGAATGGTTTAATTGATTTTGTGCTTAAGATTTCATTTCGATTCTGTAACTAAGCTTTCTGATCAGTCCATAAACACTAAGTATAATTCAAATCGTTAATTCTCTTCTGAAAATTTTCACTATACTAATGTGTTCAAAATCATTCCGATCTGAATTGAATTGTGCATAAGTGTTTTGAAACTGTATACTCTGTCAACGTTTGAATGCAACAAGTGTATGTGGATGTCTCAGCATATAACAGTCGAAAGTAGAGCATTACCATTGAATGCGATTTGAATCCGTAGCTAATATTCTAAAAGCCAAAATGATTTCTGTTAAGAATGAGTGCTTTCCATCGAATGAAATTCAAGTTATGTAGTTAACATTTTAAAAGCCTGAGTGATTTTGTTGAAGAGGAGTGTTTTGTTGTTGAATTCAATTTGAAGCCAGAGTGATTTTCATTAACGAATTTTTTCATGAGTTCAATCTGAATCTTATAGTTCAGCATTTGGATTTCAATTAGAGTAATAATTATTTTATTTTTTCCATTAGATGCAATCTAAATCTTATAGTTCAACATTTTAATTTCGATTTGAATGATTTTGTTTTCCATTAGATGCAATTTGAATCATATAGTTAAGTCTCTCATAAGAGTGATTTTAATTAACAGTCGACTATGTGTGTGTCTTGAATGAATGAGATTTAAATTTTGTAAGTAGAATTTCATCAGTTAAAGCGAGTTAGCTTTAGTGTTTGAATTGAGTTATTTAAGTTTCACATTTTAGAAATAATTGATAGCAAGCTTGTGTTAGTTATAAGTCTCTTTGAGTGGCTAAAATAGATTTAAAACAAGAATAGATTCTGTAGGATTTGATGAGTAAGTGAGAGCATTGAGTCTTCTGAGATAAGCATGATTTCTCGGAGGTATTGCATGCTTGATTCTTTAAGAAGATAGAAGAGTTTTTACTTTAATTAGCTAGAAGGGTTTTTTTTGAATTCCTTTGAGTAGATGAAGGAGTTTTGAATGCCTCAAATATAAAGATGAGTTTGAGTAAATAGGCTCATGCACTTAGGAATTGATTACAAAGGAAATCACTTACTCTACAATTATATTTTGAACCAATAAACAATGTAACTCGTGTTTACGACCCCTGGTTGATGATTTAATATTAGGAGATTTAAAATAACGAATTAAAACTCTCAACACATTGTCAACCTTATATTTGGAAAAATATTGAGGGGGTGGGGGGGGAGGACACGACCCCTGGTTGATGATTTAATATTAGGAGATTTAAAATAACGAATTAAAACTCTCAACACATTGTCAACCTTATGTTTGGAAAAATATTGAGGGGGGTGGCGGGGTGAATCTCCCCCCCCCCCCCATCTCAATATTTTTAACTCAATTTAACTTTTCATTTTTTATTCTGAATTCTATAGACTATTATTCTTCATGCAACCATTGTATGTACGGGAGCCTTATGAAAGAAAACAACATTTACCGAGATAACTTAATTTGAAAAATATTTCATTAGAGAGTTGCTTTATCTAATGCATTATTAATTCATTGATCATCCAGAATGAAATAAATAACAGATAAATCAAAGCACCTAAGTAACACACATAGAACACCAGGATTTTTAGTTGGAAACCTAATGTGGGAGAAAACCACCACTGTTGCTATCTTTGTCTTTCTTTCTTATTATAAAATATTCATTACATTTAGTACTAGTGTAGACTCTTACCAGTATGCAGGCACCTACCTGTAGGAGGCTACAACCTTCAGTCATTTTCCTGTGCCTATTGGAAGGGAGCTACAACCCCCTAAACTCGTTTATAGACTCCTATTGAAAAGGAAGTCATACCCCCTTTCTAAAGTTTGCAACCCTGAGCTCTTTGTGGACCACTTTTCATAATGTTTTAGACTAGATCCACCTATCAAATAATCATTAAACAACTTGTAGGTCTCCTTTCATCAAATTTTCATAATGGACCCATATAACCAATAAATTCAAACCAACATGATAAACTGAAATATTGAATCTTAATAACACAATCACTATAAACCAACTGAACCTTTGACGCTTCAAACTACATAATACATAATCCAATTAGAGTAATAATCTTTAGAATATGTGCATGATTATTCTTAAGAGAATTTGCATATATACATGCTTCCTTTGCATAAAACCTACATACAGATCTCAAATCACTGACTACTAAAAATATTGT
>Ga0068628_1000436_pt1 | contig 14565 bp, 13 predicted proteins | sample InSIn2gowninarea_FD_77431 | JGI IMG/M metagenome (GOLD analysis project Ga0068628, IMG submission 77431) | Clean room microbial communities from NASA Spacecraft Assembly Facility at Jet Propulsion Laboratory, Pasadena, California, USA -... ... | reverse complement strand
AGTGGCGTTGACGTACTGGCCCTTCTCAGCAAGGACAAAGTCCAGCGGTGATAGAGTCTGGTTGTACATGAAGCAGCCGACCTCCAATTCTCCACCAGGCAGACCCAGCCATCCCTTGGGCAGAGGAGCGCTGTAGGCCATGAATGCAGACACGCAACCAGGGTAGCCATTGCACTGCTGGATGCAGTTTGACCAGCGAGCGTTCTGGGTCTCGAAGTCGGGTTGAGGGATGTACCAGGTGTACAGGTGAGAGGAGCTTGAGAAGTTGGATGAGGGGAGGTAGCCGGAGATGCTGGCGTTGCCTGGGTGGAGAGAGGCGTGAGGCAGAGGGTTGATGAGGGTGCAGTTGTCGGCGAGAGGGACGATGGCAGGTCCTCCAGCGCGACGTTCAAGCTGAACTGGCGAGGCTGCTGCGAGAAGAGGCAGAGCGATGGTGGTGAAGATGGTGGAGAAGAGCATTTTGAAGGTGTTCGGTGTTTATCGCTTTTTGTTTTTTGGTGTCAAGTGAAAAGTATTGTTGTCGTTGATGGTATGTGATCTGTAATAGCAAGTCGATATGAGATTGAATTGATCGATGCTCAGATAGTGTTGGCGTTGGCTGGATAAAGTCGCGATTGATGGAAACGAAAAGACCCATAAGTGGGCAAGGCCTTGTTCTTATATACAAAAGTGATTTGCACGGCAGACGGCATGGCTGCACGTCATTGCTATTCTCGGTACAGCGCACGCTTTTGCAAAGTTGCAAGCCCAGATGGATTCGGATGCACAAAGCAGGGGCTGAGTCTCCACCCAATGCCGCGACTCGGAACCCTGCTCCCATCCTGATTCCTACGCGACGTGCATGCATATCCCGAGCTACCTATCTTATCCATCTGTTTGGCTGGCCTTGATATTTCCACACCTGCCTTCTTTCATTGCTGATCTACACAGCCACTTGCCTGTTTTTCCATCATCGCCTGTACGACCAGTCTATCACAACTTTGAAACAATCCCTCAATTGGCTTTGCTCAACGGGCTTGTCAGGACCATGGATGGACTTCGAACTGTTTCTCGCGTCGTGAGGGCAAGAGTGGTCCGTGGTGGCAGTCGCGTGCAGTTCTACGCGTGAGGTGGGCCTTAACTTTTTTTCCACCTTCGCGCAACTCTGACTAAAAATACTACTACAATTCGATAGTCTTGTGCCACCAAGCACGGGAGCAGCAGCATGGCTTTGTGTGCCATTTTTCCTTCTCAATTGTTCTTGTCCTCTGTTTAGATCGCACTCGTGCAAGGACAACAGTGAGATTGGCGGTCTGCGAAATACAGATCGCTGTTCTCGACGGGTTCACAACGACGGTTGCTCCAGGACGCCTCTTGTCTCATCTGTCTCCGCAAGAACGTTGACGGGTCGCGGCAGAAACTGAGAAAACGTCACTTCTCTGGACGATAGCCGGCGGCAGCGGTCACAGGTCATGAGCATGTCTTGAGTTCTGTTACGTTCATGTTGTCCCGTTAAACCCGGCATGGCAAGTATGCACAAGATAGACAGTGCCGAACGAGGGAAGCGGTGTGCACAACCCGTACACGGAACAGTGGTTGCATTGGATGCTTTGCCATGCCTAGACAAGATTTGGAAAAAGTACTACGCTGACACGAGGAGAGATCAAGATGGCTGGAATGCCTGATAAAGATGCATGTCGTGTTGCATGCTCGGGATGGACCGTCCCACCAGACGGCAGTTCCCCGCCGACACCAAGGTGGTTATCCGACCAAGCATCGACTTCCAATGCATTGAGCTTTAGTCTGACAAGGTGAGAACTGCGACGGAGGTATAGTACGTCCAGGAATCCATCATGTCCACCCTATCGCGAAACACCATCTCTCCATCTGCCATCCGAGGATGCTTTCGGAACTGCACATTGCGTCATTCGTCATGGCGGGGCTCATTGCCGGCAGCATCCTCGACGAGAAGAATAACAACCACATCTTCACCGCTACCTTCTAGACACTCTCCTTTTACAAACCTCACCACCTTGCAGCAAATCAGACACAAGTCCAAAATGACCGAATCAAGCCAATCCCCACTGTCCGGTCTCTGGAAGCCGACCCATCTCCAGCAGCTCTTCTACGGTCCCGATTGCGTATCCAAGCATTTGCTCGAGTGCCTTCCGAACGAGAAATCCAAGGCCTTCATCATTACCGGCTCCTCGCTCGCAAACAAGACGTCCCTTATCAAGTCCGTCGAATCACAATTGGGGTCGAGACATGCCGGCACTTTTTCGAACATCAAGCAACACGCTCCAGTAGCCGAGCTAGACAAAGCAACCGACGCCGTCCGCGAAGACAACAGCATCGACACCATCATCAGTATCGGAGGTGGCTCTCCCATCGACAGCGCAAAAGCAATCTCCTACCGCCTCAACGAAAAGTCCGGTCGTTTCCTGCACCACATCGCCATCCCTACCACCTTGTCAGCAGCAGAATGCACCTACAACGCTGGGTACACCGAAAAGAATGGACAAAAGACTGGCGTTGCGCATCCCGAATGTGCCCCTCATGCTATCCTCTACGACTCCAAGTTTGCCCTCGAGACGCCTGAGAAACTGTGGATGAGCACTGGACTGCGAGCGCTAGACCACGCAGTAGAGTTGCTGTACCATCCCACAAGCACCGAGGTCCCTTGTCGCCAGATGACCTTGGTGGCTGCCCATGACCTCTTCACCTACCTCCCTAAGTACAAGTCCAACCCTAAGGACGAGGATACGATCACAAAACTCCAATTGGCGAGTTATGCCTCTCTTGGCTTCTTGGGCTTGAATGTCAAGGGTGGTCTCGGACTTAGTCATACCCTTGGCTATGCACTTGGTTCTCCCTACAGTATTCCTCACGGCATAACCTCTTGCATGACTCTAGGTCACGTAGTAAAGCTCAAGGCATCCACGGACACCTCTGCAGCTTCCCAGCTTTCTCGTCTGTGTCCATTCATTGGCGTCAACAAGACAGGAGATGATCAGAAAGACGCTCAAGCTGTTGGAGATGCAATTCTCAAACTTGTGGAGGAGTTGGGTTTGAAGAGTACATTGACAGAGTACAAGGTTGATGAGAGCGAGGCGCATACGATTACTAAGACTGCTACTAGGGCTGAGAGTGGAGAGTTGTATGATAGAGTCATGAAGCTTGTCAAGGGGCTGTGGTGACTAGACTCGAAGGCTCACTTGTAGATATCTCGAGGAAAGACAAAATGTACAAGTGTATCTGATCGTATCGACATCAACAAGAGTGTTTCTCATGCCACTTGTGGTATGTCTTCTTGACGCCATCCAACCACCGCTTCTTGACTATGGAGCGAGTGAGCAATGTATCAAGATGACCCATCCATATCATGTCCATGTGATTTGTCCATATTCGGATCCACTGTCCCGTCATGACAGACTTGAAACGCAGCCGTAAGTGCCATCCTGAGTATAACATATCGCAAATGACCATCACATACTCCCGACACTGACTACCGTACCCGATAGCGGATACAAGTACTTGTATGATGCGTTCGGCCCAGCTTTTTCTCGGTCCATCCTCTACCGCGTACTGCTGCGTCTGCCTGAACCTGACTGGTCGGACCAAGGTTGCGAAGTTCGATCTTCTTGACCTGCCCATATTGCAAGGCTCTGACAATCCCACAACCAGACCTTTTAGCTCTGTTTCTCAGCGCCTCCTTTACAGTTGCAGCGGTCTGGTCGCTGTCAGTCATCAACAAGCGTGAAGCGTCTTTGACGAGGCAAGGGTGTTGGAAGCGCGTCGAGGGCTCGACCAGAGCAGAACCAGTTGGTATTGCTGTTCGCAACTGCGGCGTTGATCTTTGGTGTCTTAGGTCGGAATGCTGTAGGGAGGTCCATGAGAGCTGGAAAAGATGTCCTTCTCGAACAAAGGCTAGCATCAGAGCTTGAACAAGGCCGCAAAGTGCTGGCCCCGCAAGCAGCCAGTCTAGTCAACGCCGATTCGAGTCCGTGTGTGTATGTGTGTATTCGCCGTTCGGACGAGTATGGTCGTCCTTGTAATCTCCATCTCTTTCATCTTTCATACCGCTTGCATCTTAGTCTCAACCTTAGCCTCCCACTTCGCAACCTGGACATCCCACTTCTTGTCTTTTTCAAAGTTGTTTTTGGCCCAGGTGATAATCTCCTTGACCGCAGGATACTTTTCCAAAAAGTAGAGTTCGGAGACAGCGGCTTGGATGGTTTGATGGTGTTTCTTGTCCAATTTCGTTTTTTCCGCTCTGGACCAAGAAGCAGAAGTAGATATATCGATGTTTCCAGCATCCACAGCAGAAACAAAAGCCTCAGATGGGCAAAACGGCGGTTCAAACTCGAGTAACTGTTGCCAGATCTAATCCATGCAAACATCAGTCAAAAAGTCCTTGTTCTTGAGCACAGATTGGCACTTACACTGCCCTCGTCAATTCTAGCAGTGTAGCTCGCCTTTTGGGCCAGGAAATCGTCTTCGGTGTATCTTGTCCGAGCGGCGCGCGCAGCTCCTGCTTTTTCTCTTTCGGCGTCGCTGTCGTCTTCTGCTTCGACTGCTGCGACTGTTGCGTCGGCGCCTGTTTGTTGGTCGCGTGCGGCTGTCGTCGCGTAGTCGTCGCTTGAGACGTCGAGGGCGAGGAAGGGATCGGCTTCAGCGGACATGTTTGCGAATAATGTGGTATGTGGTGGTGAACTGTTGGGATCAAGAAAAAAAGTTGGTGGTTGGAAGAAAAAAAAGATCAAAAGAGAAAAATGGCGGGGCTTCAAGCTTCAATGTACTCAGCGACTACATGGACATCGTCCTATTTTGCTCAACCACTACATCAATCATAGTAGTGCTTTGAGGATGGAGTGTTATGTTGTGTTTATCCTTCATTTAGCAGAACAAGTTGACTCGGTTATTCTAGGCGCCGTGAGTATGTGGTATGAGGTATGATAGGTCTTCAAGTTGTAGTCAAGCAGCAGCACGCGATCACGTTTGATGAGAAAGACATAGAAATGTGTTGTAGTAGAGTTCTGATTTCGAACTATGCTAATGGTACAGCAGGGCAATTGTTCTCTGGTAAAACGCCCATGGAGTTCAATTGATTAAAAGTCATCCTCCTTAATCGTCATGGCATGAAACAAATAACACTCAACCTCTCTCTAAGCGATTGACTTATGAGAAGGGGTTGGTGCGGGTGCCCCAGTAGGTGAGGAACATGGAGAGACCGACAGTCTCGAAGACGCGGGCAAGAGCACCAACGGCGACGGTGTCAAGAGGGCGCTTCTCGGTGAAGATCTGGGCAATGAACTGGACGTCTGTTAGGGGATGTTCGTGTGAGAAGATCTCGAGTGGAAAAACTTACGGAAGGAGCAGAGGAGGCAGCGAAGATCAGGCCACCGAGGTAGGCAGCGCCCTTGTAGGAGAGGGTACCGGTGGCGTTAAGAAGAGCACCGACACCGTAGGACTGGAGGGCAGAGCCGGCAAGGGAAGTACCCCAGGCAGCGGCAGCCGAGGCAGTCTCCTTGGACTTGAAGAACTCCTCCTTGGAGTTGGCAGCCTGGGCCTGACGGTAGGTGTCACCGAAGACGGGGCCGAGGATGGCGAGGGAGGCGAGGTGGTTGAAGGCAGTGCCGACAGCGATGGCCGAAGGCTTGACGGGAGGGAGGTCTGTACAAGTGAAGAGTTAGTGACTGGATTATCATGTTTGTCAGTCTTCCCCTGAGCTGCACACACGCATAGCTCAAACGAGCTCCACGAGATGAGTAGAGACTTACAGGAGAGAGTGGCCATTGTGATGGTTGTGAGTGGGTTTGGTGGTTGAAAGTTGAAAATGTGATGAGTTTGGAGATGGATATGGGAGAGATGGACGGGAGCGAAGGAGACGAGGTTAAATGGAAGTGGTGCTACGCCTCGCTCATGCCAAAAGCTGTGACGTATCCCACGTCATTGTGTTTGTGGCTGGAAAGAGCTACCGCTTTGACCAACCTGTCCCGCTTTCTCCACGACTGTGTTGTTGATGCCCTGCTCCGCCCGACTCCCACAAACTCCTTTGCAGCGAGTTGCTAGACCAACCGAGTACGATCGAGTTGGGTAATACAGCACGAGAGCCTGCATTAACGAAATACAAGGTTTATCGGGAAAGCTGGACAGCACATAGCTGTATTCCCTCACGCCGAGCTCGATATGCGTTTCGCAAGCTTCTCCACAGCAGGGCGTCATTACCCACAAGCTCTTGCGAGATCGTGATGCTCCAAAACGTCGCAAAACATGGAAAACCAATCCAGAAAGTGAAAGAAGCGTTAAGCCACAGCTGCTCGCTCTGCGCTCATCTAACTTGGAATTCTAAGCCTCTCTAGATCATGAATGCATCATGCCATCAGTCTTACAAAACTGGTCTATGCCTCCCTGCTCACGTCGGCAGCGTCCATGCCTTGGTTCTCTGGCTTCCAGCTGCCGTCGTGCTTTGACTTGATAACCTCGTGCACGCTCAGTCTGTTTTGTACGATCTCGCGACCATTGACAAGATCGTTCTCGTCGGCTCTCTTGCGCGCTTCCTCCTCGTCTTTGGCAATGCCAGCTTCGATGTGACGCTTCACCAATCGCTCCCTTGCTACATCCTCCTCGACCTCGACGAACCACAGCTCATCCATGAGTTCCGCTGCCTCTTTCCACTCAGGTGCACCCGTGCCCAGACTCAAGTAGTTGCCCTCGAAGATCAGAATACGAGCTTCTGGGTGGATCGGAATATCATCGTTGACGGGATCCTTCTGGGCATGGTCAAAAGATGGTGCGTACAATGTCTTTGTTTCTGGCGAGATGGGTTTGCGGAGCTTCTTGACCAGCTCCAAGAAGGAACGCGCATCAAAGGTGAATGCAGCGCCTCGTCTTGCGTGAGCGGTAGTGGGGTCGGGCATGGCGTCTAGCTGGGCTCGCGACAAATGGTAGCCGTCCATTGGGACAAAGGCAGCGGGTTCATCGTTCTGCGCCAGCCCAGGGAATTGTTCGTGATGGAGGTCATTCAATCGATTTGCGACAACGGATGCGAGAGTTGTTTTGCCTGAGGAATAGTCAGTCTTGCGCGACACAACTTGACAGAAGTGCTTATCTAACCTGAACCTGGGATGCCAGATACGGCAATCATCAGTCTTTTGGACCTGGGCACTTCCTGGAATTTGGCCCATGTCTTCTTGACCAGTCTGTCTACTTGTTCGTCCATAGTTGTAGTCGTAGGGAATATCTTAGGTATCTTGAGAGAAAGTTGTGCTGGTGTTGTGAATAGAAAACAAAAGAACTATTTTGGACACGACCCTGATCGACTGATCTATCTACTGCTCCCGAAAGAGCGGCCTCAGGTCAGCTGTCCCCCTCAGCGTCCGGCCGAGATGCCGCCTTGCTTTTACGAAGGAAGAAGCACCCATATTTTAGCCTGGTGATATCACGCCCACCTCTTCGTGATCGCGACTTCCCCATGACGTATCTGTTTTGGTGGCATGTGAATTTGAGAGCCTCTTCCTGGCTTGGCATTGACAATGACACTCCTGGACTCTCTTGTCCTTAAGTTAACAAGTAATTGACATTACGAAGTCCTTCGCACTGAGGAATCGAACACTGAACAGTCGGCATGTTGATGTTTCCGCCTCTGTCATGATCAATCGATACACCCGAAAGATGCTTGTTCACAAAGAGATTCGATTACGCCCCCAACACCAACTTGAAGCAGGCATAATACGAATCATCTGAGGTCAGGGGCACAGCAGACCAAGGACGGACGATTCGCCAGAAATATACCACAATGTCTCCATCGTCTTCAGTCTGTCTGACTTTCTGTTCAGACCTCACGACCCGAATACCGCCGATGCCAATATTACCACATTCCTAATCATGTTAGCAAGAGATTCTATCTGGTGGCAGACAAGCACGAATCACACTCGGACCTAGCTTCTCATCGCAGTGCGCCATAGAGAACACACGGCTAATGTCAACAACTCAAGGACCCTGGTCACTGAATGGGCAAACTGGATACAGCCATCTCAGCACCACGGCAAGAACAAACATTTTGGCCTTGAGATATTACGACCAAGCTCTATCCAAAGTTGGAGTTCGCTACTAATCAGTGCTTTTCTTGAAGAGCTCATGACCGCTCCCCGCCAATATATCGAGAACTCCGAAGCCTAAGCCTGCTGACTACGAAAGCTACCTCATATGACCGCCATCCCGTAACCAATCCCCTGTCACCAGCATTTTCGCTTACAGCATTTCCACTCAACCTTGATGTTCGCAGAGATCTCTTTGTCCAGTAAGTACAAGCCATGGTGGTGCAGTTGGGAGCATATCTGAAGCCTTTGGCGTTTTCAGAAGGTCGCGAGTTCAACCCTCGCTCATGGCGCTCATATTCGAAGATGAACGGGGTGCCTTATTCATCTTCGAGTGTTTTGTTCTTTTGGTTTCGTAGCATTTAGAAACGGCAGGTTTGTTCCCACTTGCCTCGAACTCTTTCTACCGACGTCCGAGTATAACTTGATTTATTGAGAGCAGTGGGAAGCGGATATTTACAGACCGTCAATGATGTTTAGCAGCAACATTCTCAATCCATGATCATTGAGCACCTTACACAGACAATAATCTGAGATCAGATGTAATCACTGCTGCCGACCAATATGCAAGATATCTGGAGGTTCTTCAGATAAGAAGCACTGTAAGTACTGTTCCACCACAAGAATGCATAGACGTTTGATAGGCCAGAAGCCAAAGAAGGTCGGTAAGAGAGATTCACTCTCAATCGAAGCCGTCTGGGACTGAAAAACTACTGTGCATCTCTACCGCAATGAGTGGCTTACTCATCTCCATTAGAGATGAAGAGCAAATGTCCAAGACTCTAGTATGTCCTTTATATGTTGACCGTGGCAGAAAACGTAAACCCGCAGGCTGTTGATGATGTCCAGCAGCAATTGGTCCGGGCCACGACCTTCCAGCGTTCGATCGTCATATTACATTTCATATGTTGACCGTAGTACCTACACGCAAACTTTCCAAAAAGTTTCCATACAAGAGGCAGCATACGTGGATTCTCACCTGATTTTCTGTCAACGAGTTCCATATGTTGACCGTAACGAGAAGTGTACACATCTCGGACATTCTAATGTCCAGCCCCAACTTTCGCTACATCGCCAGGATCTTCAGTCTCATGAGTGCTTCTCTCTGCAATATCTCCAAGTGATTTATGTTAATAGCTGACGCCCGACATATGCTAAGGCTTCTCTGGATGTTGAACTTTACGAGGTTGACTTCTCGTTGCCTTGAATATGTGAACTCAACGTTATCATATCGGTCATCGTCGGCCGACATATCGATCATACAACAGAAATTCCTTCTTTCAAGACGTCTCTCTCTCACTCCTCTAGGTATGTCAGAACGCACAGACAGCGCTACCATGGCGGTTATCAACGTTGAATATATGGATCATGCTACGGAAGTTTATTCTTTTTGACAATGTGCTGTCGAAACGTCTCTTTCGCGTTCCTTTGGGTATGTAGGAAGCTACAGTTAGCACTACCATGGCGGTTAGCTACGGTCAACATATAAGGCATGGAGTGGTAATTTCTTTAGCTAAAGTCAGGGCTACTATAAGAGCTAATAATGGTCAACATATCAGCTATGCATTAGTAGATCTGCTGAGTGAGCACTGTTATCATAGCCCGTACTAATAAACTATATGTGCACCATATGAATCTCTAATCTGCAGTTAAGATGATTTTCGTTGTGTATCTTAAGCAATCTAGAAGCTAATTTTCCCTTGCCTTAGCTCTTCGTGCCTTAAGTCACATGTTTAACTTGAGGTTGCGGGTACCATAGGCCTTGAGCCTTAGTGAACATAGGATGTGCGTCACCACGATTGCTCTTAAGTGCAAGATGGCCCTCAATAGAGGTCTTCAGTTGGAAATCCGACATTGCAAGGGCTGCATCGGAAAGCGTTACTTGCCATAAGAGTGCTATGAGCTTGCTCTAAGTGGTTGAGAGCACCAACAACATCTGGAAAGGTTGCATGACAGTGCTTGCAGCTCTGAATCTCCTGGGAGAAATCCTCGACATTCTCGCATTTGGACTCTTGAATATGGCGATGTAGAGCAAAGTCGTTGAGGAATCCCTTCTGGCAGCCAAAGGGACAACAATGGTGCTGCTCCTGATAGAGGTATGCTGTATGAGCAACATCGTCCCTGTGGTTGTAGAACTTCTCGATGGTCCACGCTGCTGTAATAGAATGCTTACAGTCAGGAGATGGACAGACGAATACCACTCCATTTCGCACACCTGTATAGTCGTTGGCAGTTCTGCGATTGATGGGCTTGTTTGGTACCGATAAGTTCCTGATGGCTGGTGCAGAAGCAGTAATCGAAGATGCAGTGACAGTAGTAGTTATGGCCACAAGAGCCGTCGAAGGTCCAGATGCTGACATGGAAGCAAGCGCAGAAGGCGCCCCAGGAAAAGCTGAAGGAGGAACATCAGATGAGTCAAAATCTGATCAGACAACTCTTCGACGCTTTTCGCCGCGCTTGAAGTGAAGAGTTGGAGTATCGTTGTTGTCGGTACTTTGAGAGTCCTCAGGGTTATTGAACCGAAATTGATGAGCAGCAGTAGGGGATACGCTGACGGTAGCCTGAGGTGGAGAATTCTCAGGTAGAATCTGAGATGAAGCAACATTCGAAAAGTGATCGGCTGGGATCTGAGATTGATGGGCAGCGGTCGGAGATATGTTGACCGTAGCCTGAGATAGAGACTCCTTAGATAGATATTGAGACAGAAGAGCAGCAATTAGAGAGCCTTTGGCAGGAATCTAAGATTGAGAGGCGGCACTCTGAGACTCTCAGGCTGGATATTGAGACTGAAGGGCAGCAGTTAGAGATTCTTGAGGAGCATTTAAAAATTGTTTGGCTGGATTTTGAGGCTCTGGAGCTGTCACTCCAACCGGGCGAAAGTCGCGCGCATTCTCAAGGGTTCGTACGACATACGTCGGCGCAGGTGGTGCAGGCGTAGCAGCAGCATGAGCTGCCTCCAAGGCGTGTAGGAGAGGACCAGGGCCTGATTATGGGGCCAGAGTGACGGTGAGATTGCTATCGATAGATCAGGAGCAAAGCAAGAACCCTTGTGAGCGAACGACATGCTGTTTTCTAGCAAGATCAGTGCGTACACTCAGGGCGAGCCTTTGCACTTCCATTGGTTTGGAGCGCCAGTGAAACCTTATTGCAGAAGTCCTCAGCGACGTCGAAGAATAAATCGAGTTCAGTGTCTTGGATGTGAGGATTCATCTTGAGTATTTGTTCAATTCACGTGCTTCTTATTGACTGTGAGTGTTCTGAAAGGTAGAGCGGATGAACGCTTCTGGAAACAAACGTGTCATTCAGCATCTCCTTTGGTACCAAAGCTGTGTGCTTCATCTGTACCGTGGACAGAACACGGTGACGGACAGCATGGGGTTCAACCGCATGTATCTGAGTATAGACATCTCCCACACATGTAGATGCTTCCGCAACATTACGAGAACATGCATATGGGCTCATTTGACGCCGCATAGTCGTTTTTCACATCTGTGACATAGCAAGCAAAATACGTGCTCGCTTGTACGATGACAGGCTCCATGAGACGACCAACACATCAGAGGGTCTTTTAGAATCACAGATTTTGATCTAGAATGATGGAATGTAGCCTACAAGCGAACCCAGCCCTTTGTGAAAGTGCCAAGGAGTTGGGATTATAAGAGGCTTCGATCTCCGCAACACGTGGAATATACAGCCCCCACAGTTTCACTCAGTGAAAGGGGGCAGTAAGGGTATGTGTGCTATCAACTTAATGAAGAGAAGAAGAGCCACGAGAGAATGGAAGGTTTTATTCTGCTTTGCGGATGGTCTGTGCGACGAACGGGATGTGCCGCGTCGATGATGGGGAAGAGCGACAACGTCTGCTGCTTTTGGCTTTGAATAACAACCAAAGCCGTGTCAAACGAAGCCTCACCATCAGAAAAACGACCACGAGGATTGTACGTTTGCAGCAAATAAGAACCTGTTTGGGGCTTGCTCCTGTGTCTATATTGATGATCATGTCCGGATGTAGGTTGGTAAGGTGCCTTTGAGACGCAGGCTCATCATTTGGCTGCTACAGCAACTTCCGTGAAGGTGTTTTCGATTGAATTCGACCACTGGAAACTGTTCTTAGGCTTCAGTATAGCAAAAGATCAGTGACTCCTGGAAGTGTTGGCATATCCATGTGAAGCCTCAAAATGCTCAGAAGTATTTAACGGCCTAGGCCCATCGTGCCTCCCACAATCAATTCCTTTCCTGTCATGCTTCTCTGCCACTACTTGAGAAATATTTCCCCACACGAACGCTTTCTTTATTTCTGACAGCCGCTCTTGTCTCGAGTCAAAGAGATGGTTGAGATTTTGCTGTATCAGGTCCTCAATAAGATGTAGCATTGATGCCTTCTTTGTTAATCCGGATCCTCTTGAACCTCCATTACGATCGATAAATAGGTGCCGAGTACCCGTCCATCAAATCGATTTCCTTCTTCCAGAAACACGCGCTTTCTTCTCCAGTACCTATTACAAATCATCTTTCTTCAGTCGTCTGCAGCACGACTGATCATCTACAAACAATCTATCTGCAAACAATAAAACAAAAGCAACAATGGTCCGCTTCCCCGGCCTCACTCTCCTCCTCGCAGCTCTCTGCACCCTCCTCTTCGTCACCCCCATCGTCTCTTACTCCGAAGTCGACTACCAATTCATGCACTACAGCTGCATCAAGAAGGACTGGCGCATCGCCCAAGCCATCGACAACCTCTGCGGCAAAAACATCCACATACCCGGCGCTACCGCTTCTATAGGAACAACCTTCGACGGCCACAACAAGGTTGCTGTCCTTGTCAACCCCCCTTGCTGGGGCGATGGCCGCATCAACTCCAACAGCAATGTTTGGATCCCTCAGTACTGGTGTCAGAGACAGTTCTGGCAGGCGTGTGCGCAGGGGGATGGACGTGGTAGGGGTATGCAGGTCTTTGGTGCTAGGAAGTGTCAGAGTTTCTGGATTTCGAACAACAAGTATTAGATACTTGTTTATGGAGTTATGATTTTTTTTTTTTTTGTTTTTCTTGGTCTCTTTCACTAGTTGTATCCGACCATTTGTCTCTCTTTGGTGTGTCTCTATTCTATGAATTGGGTTTCTGCATTTTTACTGTAGTGATGTTTCCCTTGCGTCCTTGTTGGAGATATACATATGTCTCTAGAAACAACCGTCATGCATCTCTGTTTCCTGGGAAATTTCCTGCATTTTCATAGTCAGTTCTTCGCAATACAGCGTTGTCACCTGTAAGTCCTGCGTGAAATAGTGAGTGTCGAACTTTACTGATCTTCAGCCAGACCAATATCAAGCCCAATCGCTTCAAGCACTCCTCTCCCGTGAAGAACGATGTCATCATCCCCAGCATCCCTATGGGCACTGCTGCTCAGCCTGTTGGCGAAAACTACTTTTCTCGGGTATGCGCAACTGTCAGATAGTCACGAGCTTTCTTCGGTCCATTTCCCTCTTCAAATCACTTCCTGCATCTTTATAGTCAAACTGCTTTCAATGTTGTCAATGGAGACAAACCAGTCTTCCAAGAACTCATAGTCACATCGGTCACAAGGCACAGGCAGAGTAACACATCCCTCCAATCTTGATTCTCATTTCTTTGTTCTACAAAACTACTCTGACAACTCTCAAGGAGTAACAATGAAGCTCGAGCGGATCTCGTTGCCCTACACAACAGAGACCACCCCGACCAAGTTTGATGGCCAGCCCTGTTCCCATCAGCCCGGGTTCATAACCAGTTAAGGGGTGCAAGGGTACTTACATTGGGGGGGAGGCTCCTACTGTTCTTCAGCATCGCAGCCGAAACAGAAGCAGCGGCAGAGCAAGTTCTTGATGGTGGTGAACATTGTTGGTGGCTTGTGGTGGTGAGAGGGAGGTGAGGCCTGTGGTTTGTATACGTTAGCATCTCCCTTGTTCGCTAGCTGATAGACTTGTTTATCGAAAATACTCACAAAAGGTATTCTCGATTGCGTTGAGGGACGACGTCACGTGCTATGGTACAGAATTTATAGACGTGGTGGCATGATGCCGCTTAGCTAATCGAATAGTGAAGGAGGTGAAGTGAGTGGGCTCATGAGCAAGTGAAGGATACAGAGTCATACCGACAACAGTGCTCGGGGTTGCAATGTGATGTAGCAATGCAACATGCTATTGCAGCATGAGAGGGTGACTAGAGAGTGCTCACAGGGCTAGACAGGGGCGGTAACTAGGTTTGTCTCACAAGCCTTAACGTCAATTACATACAGCTATACAAAGGCAACATACATTCGTGATACAGATTCATTCCATCGAGAGCATCAACCATCATCTCAGTTAGGAACATCATCCACACTAGTGACGTGAACCTCCTTCCTGCCATTCATCTTACAGCGCAATGACACAGAACTGCAGACTGCGCGAGACAAGGTGCGCAACACCCACTTGGAGAGCACTCGCCAGTACTCACAGACCGCCTACCGCT
>Ga0068628_1000435_pt1 | contig 14566 bp, 15 predicted proteins | sample InSIn2gowninarea_FD_77431 | JGI IMG/M metagenome (GOLD analysis project Ga0068628, IMG submission 77431) | Clean room microbial communities from NASA Spacecraft Assembly Facility at Jet Propulsion Laboratory, Pasadena, California, USA -... ... | reverse complement strand
GGGTAGAGGATGGTGAATGGATTTCTCCAATGAAATCCAACCCCCATTGTTGGAAAGGACTTTGAACATATATGGGTTTTAAAGGCAAAGGCAATAGTTTTCTTTTCCTCTCAAATATTTGGCATTTGTGGCAAGAGATTACCTTCTTATGAACATCAGGGAAAAGGGTAGGCTAGTAGAAACCAGCTCTAAGGATATTTTTAGAAGTGGTTTTCCAGTATAGATGTCCACCGCAGTCACCTTCATGGAATTCCTGCATTGTTCGTTCTACAACATCTTTTAATAGACACTTTAGTAAAATACCACCAGCATATTTCCAATATAAAACATTATCTATGATGCAAAATTTTGTTTCTTTTAATTTTACAAATCTAGCCTTTGTCTTAGTTAAACTAGGAGGAGAATTTAAATTGAATAAAACAAAAACTGAGATCTACATACCAAGGTGAGGTCATAAAATCCTCATCTAATTGTGGAGTCGCCTTATCCTCTTGATCATCTAGTGCAGCTACAAAGTTGATATGCAATGCATTAAAGTTAGACTCGGCCATCAATTTGGCTAATCCTTGTCCTTTAATAAGTTTTATGGGCTTGATTTCTATGGCATACTCAAGAATGATGGAAATCCATTTGCCTCTTTTACCATCTAGTCCATTTTGGGTTTAAATATCCTTGACCACAACATTTGATACAAAAGCAATTATGTGAGAATGGAGGATATATGCTCTGAAATCTTTGATTTCTTTAATTAATGCAAAGGCTTGTTTTTCCATTATGTTAAATTTTAATGCATCATCCCTTAAAGCCTTGCTGAAGAAAGCAATGGGTTGTTCAAATCCATTATTGTTTTTCTATAAAAGGACAATTGCAACAATGTGTTTAGATGCAAATGAAAAGATTATAAAATCCTTAGTGAAATATGGACTGATTAGTACTAGTGCTTTTGTCAATGCGTGTTTAACTTGATCAAATGATTGCATAGCCTCAATGTTCCATCTTATTTCAGAATCTCTTTTCATCTTATTTGTTATGTTTCTAAGGAGTTCTGTAAGGTTGGGGATGAATCTCCTTAGGAAGTTTATCCTACCAATAAATTATTGAAGTTCCTTAATCTTTCTATAATGGTTGATTTTAAAAATGGCTTCGAGTATTATGGGATCAATTTTAATACCTTCCTTAGAGATAATGTGACCGAGAAGTTTTCCCTCTTCAAGGCCAAAAAGTGTTTTCTTAGGATTTAATGAAATTTCAAACCTTCGGCATTCCTCAAATACTCTTCTTAGATGTAACAAATGTTCTTCATTAGTTTTAGAATAAACAGTAATGTCATCTAGATAGGTCACAATAAACCATCCAATTTCATCAGCAAAGGCAATATCCATTTCTCTTTTAAATGTGGCTCCAGCATCCATTAACCCAAAAGGCATCTTCAAATACATGAAGGTACCCCATGGAGTAGTAAAGTTGTCTTATCTTGATCATCAGGGTGACCTAAAACCTGATTGTAGCCTGAGAAACTGTCTAATAAAGAAATCCTAGAAGATCCAACTACCTTTTGTAAGATGTGATCCATTTTTGGTAAAGGGTAGTTGTCCTTTAGGAAAACTTTATTAACATTTCTAAAATCTATGCATAATCTAATTTAACATGTTTTCTTACTGATTGGTATCATGTTGGAAACCCATTTAGAATACCTAAGAGGTATTATGATTTTAGAGTCATACATTCTTTTAATTTATTTCTCAATTAGAGGCATCAGTACTAGATTTATTCTTTGAAGTTTTTGTTTAAATGGTTTCTAATCCTCTTTAATTGTAATTTTATGTTGTATAATCTATGTATCATAAGTTTTTAGATCTTCATAGCTCCAAGAAAAAACATGACTGCATTCTTTGAATAAAGCAATGTACTTTTGTTTTTCAGTAGTTGGCAATGATTTGGACGGTTTTAGGACTTTAGGATCTTTTTCACCACCCATGTTGCACTCTTCTACCGCTGCTCCTGTGGGCTCAATCTTAGGCTTCTTAGCTACATCATTGAAATCAAATAATTCTTCCAGTGGAACAAAACCTCTAGGTAAAACTTTATCCTTTAACTGAAGTGCTTCAAACTCTTCCTTCTCTGGATCTATCTCAAGAAATTCTAATTTATTTACAACTTTATTTATATGTATATTTACTTCTGAGTTGTCTAACTGCCTTTCTACACTAGAATGTACAACTATTTTATTTTCTAATTCACTTTTTAAGTCTATACTATCATCTTCATATTCATCCTTAGACTTCAGAAAACTTTCAATTTGTTTATCATTGCCAAACACCTTCCAATACTTCATATTATCTGGTACAGTTGGTCGATGTTTCATTTCCACTGTATATTGTTGATTAGGGTAAGGCATTTTACAGGAGCTGGTTGAAAAAGCCAAACTATTAGCCAAGATATTTTGATTTCTAGGAATTGCAGAAAGGTCATATTCCACAAAACTCTCTAAAAAATCAAGCATAGCATTTATGCAGGCTCTGAATCTAGGGTGTTTAGTCGAAAACTCTCCTTTGATTTGTTTTATGATTAACTCGACATCCCCTTGAATGGAGATTCTCTTGGCATCCAATTTTTTCAACAATTGCAATCCTAATATAAGAGTCATACTCAGCTATGTTGTTTGTACATTGAAAGTTGACCTTATATGAATGACCTTCAACATGATTCTTTCCTGTGTTTGCAACCCACACTTCTGCTCCAGAACCATCCTTACTACAAGTGCCATCAGATATCATGTTAAAAAGAGATTGATGAAGAGAGTTTTGTTTACTGCTTGTGTTTGGTTTGGATCTATTTTAGTAATATCAGTTTCTGCTTTGGTAACATAAGTGTTGATGTCTCCATCATCATAAAGAATGAAAGAGTCTAAATCTGAGTTAATGGAGTACAGACGATAGTTGTGGGGCTTTTCTTCACTACTCACCATGAATTTAATCAAACTTTCCCTACACAATCTTCTTTGCTAACCAAACAATGGTATGGTGGCAAAGATCATATCCATTTGTACGGTCCCTTGTAGCTTTTCTCCCCATGAGCATGACAACAGCATGCCATACTTAGGGGGTATATCTATAGCCACTCTTTCCATTACCAGACTTTTGGCCAGGATTTGAGCTAAAGTAACACACAGGTCTTTGATGAGACCTAAACATCTTACTTTGTTGCAATCAAAGGAATATAAATCTTTATAAGGCCTAGTAATGTCAAGTCCTATTTTTTCCATAACATCTTTAGGCATTACAATGTGGGAATCACCTGAATCTATCATAACATTATGGAGGATCTTATCATGAATATTTAGGCTAACATAGAATGGAGGAACACCCCCTTCCTGTGGTTTTCCCTCGACTTCTAGCCCAAATAAGAGTTCAGGTTGGCCATCATTCAAATTAATAGAGTATGTGTTTTCCCCTATGTTTAGAGTTTTGATCACTTCAGGTATGTACATATTCTTGTTTATTAATTCTATTAGGGGAATGGGAATTTTTAGTTTTTCTAGTTCATTCTCAGTGTTGAATGATGTTTGAATCTTAATTGGGTTGGGAAAATCAAATTGATTAGTAATTTCTTTTGATATAGGCTCTTTTTGCTGGCTTGTGGTTGGGATATCAGTTTGAGTAGTTGTGGAAACACTATCAACTATCTTTTTGGCAGGAGTTTCTACTTTCTTTTTGCCAAAAGTATCAACAGTTTTCTTAGGAGAATTATCTGTGGTCTTCCTAGCATCAGTGTGAGAGGATTTCTTATCCTGATTCTTAGGGTTTTTACTATTGAGAGTGTTTGAAGTATTTTTTTCTCCTAAGGTTGTATCGTCTATGAACTTCCATATTGGCATTCTCAAAACCTTGTTTATATTCATCTCATTCCTTAGAGTCAAGTTCAGTTTGAGTTAGGAGGAAAAGTTCTTGCTCCTCTTGAGTGATAAAAACAAATTCATCATCATTTATTCCCATCATATTTATTTTCCTATCATCTAAATATTCAATAATATTACCCTCATCATCAATATAGTTTTCCTGAAAAGGAGGCCGGACTTGCTGGTATGGACCCTTTTGTTCTTGTTGTTTGATTTGGGGAATATTCCTTCTGAAGTTTTGTTTCCTATTTTGAGGAGTAGTTTGATTTTCTCCCATTTTAGATTGATCATTTATGTTTATTATTTGCATCGTCTTTTCCACTACTATCACTAGGTTATCAATTTTGTGATCAGAAGTAGAAGTGTAAGGTTCTTCTTTAATGGTAACTTTGCGTTCAGATTTTAGTTTGGCCTTCTTGGTTGAGATGTTAGCTTCAATTTTTATAGCATTGGCTTGCATTTATTCTAAAGCTTCCAGGTCTCTCTCTCTAAGTTGATACTTCATGTCTAAGTCAAAACCATCAGGAATATCAATTAAAGGTAGACAGGGGAGGGTTTGATGTCTGTAGGAATTTCATTGTAAATGGTGTTAAACCGTTCACAGTATTCCTCCATGGTTTCATTGGGTTTTATTTTAAGTCTTTTGTATTCATTCAGGAGTTGAAGTTGATTTTTCTTGATCTCCCATCTAGCTAAGAAAGCTTGATGGAATGCATTAAGGTTGGCTATACTTCCTGCAAGTAAACACCTAAACCATTTTTTGACATCACCTCCTAAACTTTGAGCAAACAATTGCATATTTACATCAGCCTCATCTACTTCTTGAAGGTCAAAAACATCATTCATTCTATCCACGTGTTGCTGAAAAGTATGAGAACCAATGTTATCAAATGTTAGAATTTTTTATTGATAGTCTACATGCATAGAATTTAGATGGCCTGGTAACACCAAAGGTGCATACCTAGCTGCCATAGTTGGTGTGAAAAATTGACTAGAAGATGGACCTGTGAAAGGTGTAGTTGTAGTAACTACAAGGATAGTATGAACAACATTTTGAGTTGTTATAGGTGAAAAAGTAGAGACTATAGAATGAGTAAGACAAGGGGGTTGTAGATTGATAGACTAGGAAGACTGGGAGGACAAAGAAGTTGTTGCAATAGTTAAAGCTGAAAATTCAACGGATTGTTGAATATAAGCTTCTTTAATGGCTTGGTTCAAAACTGAGACTAGACCCTGTAATTTTTCAAATTGTTGTAAGTATTCTAGGTCAGGATCTAATTCAGGAGGCTGAGTTTGGGGTATATATGGTTGCAGTAAAGCTTCATCAATGACAATTAATCTACAAAACTCTCAGATTTTGTCCTAAACAAAGTATGCTGGAAAGGAAAATCAAACTCTATGTCTTTAATAGTTTCAAGCTTCTCGGGAAGAGAGTTAGACCTTGAAAAAGGATTGTTCTCAAGAAGAGAGTTGAACCTACACAAAGGAATATTACTACCCTGGCTCTCTGTGAGGCTTCTCTTTCTCACTAATTTCTCTAGATTATCTAAAAATTCAGCAGAGTTGGGATTTGGGTGAGCTGTAGTGAAAATTCTTTTACGATCCAAATCTATTGAAAACTCATCAAACAACTAATAAAATTAAAATTAATAACACACTCAAATATTACAACCTCATATCATATATTTCATTGTGATACAAGAGTTTTTATTTATTGAAGTACTGATTGACTACTAGGGAATAATTATTTTCAATTTAAAGAGTATTCATTCCCTAGTATGGTCACCACTATGTTGTCATTCTGTATTTTTGAGGTTTAGGGAGTAAACACATAGGATAGCATCCAAACCACTTTGGAAGCTAGGATCTAGCCCTACCAGCTTCAGAGAGGGAACTCTCTATAAAATTTAGCTATGTTTGATGTGAATTTTAGGGTAGTTATTACCGTACCGATTGTTTTTAATTGGATTGCTTGGTTTATTATATTTTTATAATTCCATTGGTCTATGGAGTCTAAATATTAACTGGATCTGAATCAAACTTTAAAGGAGTTTCACGGGGAAAGCTAGGTTGCACTAGTTGGATCTTTCATAAATTTAAATGAATTATGAAACAAAAGAAATTTAAGATTCAGTAGAAACTAAGGAGAAATGAAGAATTCCTTAATTTGACTTCAAAAGGAAACATATAAATTACTAATAGCCAAAATAGGGTGTTCTGTATAACATATCCTATTCATCACAGTTTTTGTATGTAATTAAGCTTTCTAGAAATAACAGAGAAAGGAAACAATGATTAAACACATAAACTGAAGAAAAACATCACCATTTCATACACCACATGAATCTTGTGAAAATGTCCTTGTATTATTGATGCTTCGAGCAACTTGGAAATTACAATTTGTAGAGGGAAATTATATTCAACAATAAACCCTTAATACTTCAAACAATGAAGTATTTATAAGAAATAATTACAAAATCGTTGTCTCAACTGACAGAGTATTATTAGCATTATCCTAAACAATAAAATCGGTCTTTTGCATAATGATAGGCAAGGTGGATAGATGCATGAAGCGGTGACTTTGTTTTGGTGGACTCAGTTGCTGAATCAGCCTAAAACTGTGTTGTGTTGATGTGTTGGTTGTTGTGCTGGCTGATATTTTTACTGCATCTGAATTTTTTTTAATCCAGTAAGTGACATAGTTCCTCCAACCTTTTTTCACATGAAATGGTTAACTTAATTACCCTTCGGTAAATCTCATCAACCTCAATATACTTTTCAAATGTTGGCTTTACTGTGAAGACATGTTTCACCTCATTCTGGATAAAGAATTCATTTGTCATAGTCTTTGTTAGTGCCTAAATCTACCCCAAGCTGAAGGAAGGCAGGTCTAGGGTAACATTAAACCACGCTTAACCTGGTAACTAGCCCTCCTAGGTTGGAAGAGGGCTCTCTCCATGTCAATCTAAATTATAATATGGCAACTAGGGCTTAAGATGACTAAAATGAATACTAATTTTATGCTAGGTATATTTGATCAGAAGATTTTGTTTGATTTTAATGGTTGGTTGCTATATCAAATGAAGAAGGCAGATTTGGGTCCGATAAATCAACACAGATTTGCAGAGGTTTCTGTGGGGCGAGGTAGGCAAGTGTTTTAGCACTTTTAAATGAATGTGATGGTGAGTCTAAAGACTGGTGAGGATTTGGAAAGGGAATGAAAGATTCATGAGTCCTCTTCAAATAGCAGAAAACATTAAAAACTAAATGTATCCTTTAGGCAAAGCACTGAATATCAATGGATTCTTCCTAATTCTCTTGATTCATTTAGTTATGAAGAAAGAAATAGATGATGGAACATAAACACATAATAGAAACTAAATAACAAAGGAAAATACAATGCCAAGACACATTACCACAAGAATCCCACAAAATACTGCAAAACCCTGGTTCATTTCCTTGCCAAACTGCAGAAGTGATTTACAATAATGCTCAATGCATCCACAAGAGTCCAACCTTGACAAATGACTAAGAAAGTACAAGATATAGGCATCAAACCACCTATGCTAGCCATCAGGGGTCGAATCCATGAGTCAAGGAGTTGTTTTAACAATATCTAAACTAGGAACTGAAAAATAGGCAGTGGAACAGCTTGCCTCTAAAACTATGGAAACTAATTCATTCATCCTCAAACCAATTCTAACTGATGTATCTACCTCCTCAAGTAATTTTTCATCATATCTACATCATAGTACATCACATTACATCATATTACATCGTTAATTTACCAAAGAGAGAAGAAAAAGTCAACTGTCAGCAAACTAGGCGAAATTCTGAGTTTTTAGGCAAAATTGGCAAAAATTTTCCAAATGCGCAGTGCCACTTCAAGGCTAAATTTGGATGCCTTACACTTCAAAAAATTAGGCCCAAGATAGCTTGTTGGAAAGATCTGCTTGTATACTTTCTGGAACAATGGAATTTTTGGATTTGGAATCCGTTTGCCCCTTCAAAAATCATCTCTCCCAAGACAGGTTCCTATGGGTCCAAAAAGTGGCAAAGAGGGCAATTTTTAGGTGTTTTTTGCCCTTTAGGTGACCCAGATCTCCTCCAAATATTATGAAAAGTTCTAGATTTCATTATTTTTCCATGAGGGATCCAAAAATGCAAGACATTTTTCAAAATACCCTATCAACTCAATGCGCAACGCCATCAGCTCAAAATTCCTATGTTTTGCATTACAAAATTGTGAAATGACAAAATTTTCCCAAAATTTCTTCAAATTTGGCAATAGGCAAGCTTACTAATTGCTTTGCTGAGCCAATGAAGCTTCAACAAAAATTTTAAGTTTATCTTGTTCCTTTTTGGCTCTCAAGGCTCTCTTTAACTTAGCTTTTAGGTTGTTTATCCTTGTCTTGCAGATTTTATTCCGAGCTAAGTAATGATAAGCCATATGGCACAACATTTTCTTCTCTTTGTTAGCCTTATCAAGCATCTTCTCAAGGTGGATATTCACTCTTTCCAACCATGATTCTTGGTCAGCCTCAATTTCTTCCTCAAGGGATGTCATCTTGATTTTTCTTCTTTTTGCCACTTGCATGTTTTCTCTAATTGTTTGCAGCTCCATATTAGCTTGTTTGTCCTCTAGTTGCTTGTTCTCCTACTCAAGAAAGTTAATGATCCATTTGGCCCTCTCAAGGTCAAGTGATAAGGCTTGGATTTCCACCTCCTTCTCTTTGATGATCATATCCTTGAGTCTTGAGCTTTGAGAGCCCAAATCAGTGTCATCTTCGTCAACCAAAATAATATCCCTGTCTTGCCCTTTTATAGGGCCTTCATCATGCACTTATTGCTTTCCTTTGTCTTTTCCTTTTACTTGTTCATCTGGAGAAGAAGGCAAAGCCTCTTTCACCCCTGGTGAAGATAGCATTTTCCTGTGGTCCGATGAAGAAAACGAGACCCCTTCCACCCCTGGTGGAGATAGTACTCGTTTGGCAGCAGCAAAAAGTCTCCTGGTGCCTTTCTCATAAGCTACAAACACAGGAATATGAGCCTCTTCAGTTTTGCTTTCAGGTTCTTTTTGTTGCCCGAAAGGTTCACCATCCTCTTGAGGATCTACAAATATTTGAGGCCCCTTGAAACTTTCATGGGCAATGAAAATTTCCCATGACACTCCTAACTGAGTGAGATGATGCAAAACAACAATTTTGATGACAGCAAAATGATAAATACTATTGAGATGCTGTGGGTATGGTTTTCTTTTTGAAATCACGGTCATACTCTCTATGTTTTTACATATGAAATAAGGAATACTCATCATTCTGAACCTAGTGAAGTGCATAAGTAATCTGATATGGTAGGCATAAAGTCTGGAGAACCTACCCTCACATGTGAAATATTTGATGATAAGCTTCATGAGTGGGACATACCGGTCCTCCAAGAACTTGAAAGGAAACACCCTGCTAAGTTTACCATGATATTTGGCCTTGATATATGGTTCATAATGTTGCTTGCTAATATTCTACCTTTTGTTCCACCTTTCCCCTACATCTGGCATTCTAGTAGCTTCTGCAATAATAGCTGGTGAAAGAGTGAAATTGATCCCAGCAAGGTGCACCACATTATTCTCCATGTTTATGACAAACTACCTTGCTAACTCATGATGGTATTTAACCCTCTCAACCATCTCACAAAACTCAAAGCAAGATTGATATCTAAAACATGTGGTAGCAAGGGGGCAAGCAAGGAGTTCATTCATGCTAATAGGTTCCTCTCTAATAATTTTTCCACCCTTGTGAGGTCTCCTAGGTTGTACATTTCTTTCCCCTGAGCTGTCACTAAGTGTTTCTTCTTCACAACTCGATTCAATGTTTCTTGTCATGGTGCTTGTCTTAGGGAAGTGAGGTGGAAAACAATAATGGATGAGGACAAGGAAGATGAGTATGAAGAGATTTTACAAATGTGGAATGGAGTTGGGAAATGAAGGGAGAAGTTTTGGAAATTAGGGTTTTATGAAGGGACTTGGGTTTGATGAAGGGAATGAGTTTTCTTAGGCGAATAGGATAGGGAAAATGGAATTAATGGATTAATTTAGGGCAATTAAGTATAGAAGAGGGGAAAAAGATGTTGGTTTTGGTTATGGAGTGAAAGTTTTACAATGAAATGGAAATTTATGAAGACAAACTAGGGTTTGATTTTCAAGATGCAAAACTCATGAAGAAAATATGTAGAAGACCAAATTCAGCTCAAGACCAATGGGAAATTACTTGTAGGAGAGAAATGCAGTGCTTTTGAGAGTTTTGGGCGATTTGGAATGGTTTTGGCACTTTCTTGGCTAATGTGCAGCGCATTGGGCCCAATGTGCAGTGTTCTCCTAATGCGCAGTGCCCTTGTAATTTACACTCACTGAAACCCGTTGATGCGCAGCACCAGTGTGATGTGCAGCGCCAGGCAGATTTGCTAGAAAAACAGGGTTTTCACCTTCTTTTTCTCAATTTGCCTCCAAATCGCGATTTTAGCTCTTCAAGGGTGTTTTGCACAATGAAATAGATGAATAGCATAATTCACTTTATATATGGATGCCTTTTAATTTTTCCTTATCTCAAGCCCACTTTTATAAAGTCATAGTCACTTTTGCTTAAAAACTTTGTTTTTCCTTTGAAGTGTGACTTTTCTTGATCAATTGATGGATTGATGCATTGATGCTTTTGATTTTTGCAATGGCTAGAGTTTGCAAGGTGACCAAGAGCAGCTGCTGAACTTATTACATATAGAAACACTTTAAATTTCATAAAATTTGTACATAAAATTAAAAACTTTGTTTTCACCTCAAAACAGAGTTTTGAGGTAAAAACCATTTATTGAGCATATCATCAGTGAATTTATGGTTCTATGATCTTATAAAACCTCCTCATGTGCCTGCTGACCTTTTATTGAGCTTTGGATGACCATGGTGGCAAACCCTAGACCTAGTGAGACTAAAAGCCTAAAACTGACTTTTGTGAATGAAATGAAACAAAATGACAGTAAATGACCTAAAACATGTGAAAACAGGCCAGCAGGTGAATGTCCTGAGGGAAATTGACATGAACCACTACCATCAGTTGATCCATGACCTAATGGAATGCATTTGATCGGATGGGACACCTAATATGCATGCAAAAAGAGAAATTTGATCACTAATGGAGGGATGAAGATACTGATACTAAATGGATGGGGTAATAGTTTTCAGTTCTTCCCCATTATGGTCACCACTATGTTAGAGCCTAGATTGACCTCAAAACATGCATAACCAAGAACCAATCGTTCATTTCGATCATATCTTCTTATCCAGAAACCGGTTACAGGAGTGTGATATACCATTGGGAATATTTTTCCGAGCTGCTCCTAATGAACACACTTATGACATGTTTTGTGATGAAGATCATGTGTAAACATCTAACCAAACCAAACATGGTAAGAGCTCCTATTGATCCCTTGTGATAGGCTGTGAATACTAGAACTAACAGTCTCTAAGAATACTCTTTCTGTCATTCTTCCTTTTATACCACTGAATTTGATATCGCTTCTGGCCACTTCCTCCATCTTCTGAACATAATCTTCTTAAGTAATCAGTTCATCATTAATCACATATATGTTTGGAAATCCTTTCTGAATTAATGATTCTATCCTCTTGGAAAACCTTTTCACTCCCATCTCTAGTGTTTCACATCTCTCTTCTAATTGATCAATGAGATTTATTTTAGTCAAAACTTTCTTGACTTCCAAGATAGTGGAATTCCTGTCATTAATTCCTAACTCTTCAAGTTTATACTTATTCTTTGAATTCAAGAATTTGATGATATTGGAGGCTTCTATAGGCATGTCTCCAAGCTTTTCCCTTACTTGAACAATGGTTTCAGTGGCCTTTTGTATCATTTCTTTCTGTTCAAAAATGATTTGGATACATGGAAAATCTCATTCATGGAGTCCAGAATACCCATCCAAATGGTTTCCTTGGCTTGGGCCAAGGTCTAACCAATTGGTGTATCCTTCTCCACCTTTTGTAACCTATCTAGTAGCCTTTGTGACCTCTGCACTTCAACCAGGAGAGAAGCTTCAATTCTGGGTTTCTATTCTTGTAGAGATTTGAGCTGCCCATTCAAATTATTAATTTCTTCTAACTGGATTCACATATTTTCCAGTGTTTTTGTCACTTGTTTAGCACTTGTATTTTGGGTGGAAGAAGTTGCTGCAGTTGTTTTTCTGGTAATTGGGATTTGAGTGATGGGTATAGCATCCAAGGGGACTATGGATACCCTTTGACTCTACTCTTTCTCTTTGATCATTTTCTCCATTTCTGCCTCCATCTATCTGATCTGAATATTCTTCTCTATGACTATCTTCATCGTGTCAGCCTTCTATGTCTCATTTTCTTCAATATCTTTAGTCAAAGTATCCTCTGTGGTTGGCAATTTCAGCTGCTTTCTCAATGCTGCAATGTCAATATTTTTCTTCTTGTTGATCTCCTCTGCAGCATTCATATCTCTAGATATCCTATCTTGACTACCAAATCTTCTAAAGATTTGATCCTATTGTCATTCACTAAAGAAGATACCTTTTTTCCATTTTTAACTGGAACTAAATGTTTTCATATGACATGGAAGTATTAGTTAAGGTAGAGGAAATCATCTCACCAGTCTGTTTATGCATCTCCATTTGATCATGGGATGAATATCTTTGGTGCTGAATTCAAATGATGTGATTTTGTAATATGTTAGTGTCTTTGGATGTGGAATTTGGGCCTTAGGGAAGGCCATCTGCATCTTTCCCTACTCTGTATCAAAAATTGATAATAATCTACTTTGTGAACTAGAAGTCTACTTCCAAAACTGATTGTAGGTATTGTTCTTAAGAATTTCATTCATGAGTTTTATCTCTCAATACCTGTCAAAAAAACTTTTTTCCTTTTCTCCTTGGACATATTCTAAAGATAGCTTCGTTTCCTTTTGACCATGTGAAATCAAAGGTCCAGTAGGAGATGCAACAAACTTGCTTCTTGTAGGTGGTGATTCTCCAATTATGATGGTAGCTTGGTCTTTTATCTCCTTTTGTGCATTTGTCCTATGAGTGATCTTTGCTATTTTCCTGTAACTGATTCTAAAATATTTGGCCTCACTTCCTGTTGTTGATGATGATCCCTCCTCTCTTTGTCTTTTACTTGTTTTCTCATGAGAAGTGGGAGTCTGTAAATTTGAAGTAGAAAATAGTTGTTCTTAAGCTTCTTGCAATGTATTCTCTGCCCATTCTGACTGGTTCACATATTTCTTTATCTCAGGCCTTAAGGTATGGATATATGGAGTAGTTTTATTTTCTACTCTCAACTTGGAAATGATACCCCAAGGGTCATCAGACCATGTGAAACTCAGGATTAATTTCATCTCTTTGTCTACCTCTTCTCCTGCTGAACTGGTGTTGCATATGAATGGGACCTCCTATATCTTTATCTGAAACTCATGGGGAGGTATTTTGGGAGCTTGGATGGTCCTAATTCACATCCATAAACTATGATTTATATATAATTTTGGTATAAATACCAATCTCTACTCTTGCCCTGATCTGTCAAATGCAAAATCCTTTTGATGTCTTCACTGATTCTGGGTTGTGCTGAGTTGTTTAAGATATTCATAGATGGATGAACAAACTCTTCAATGAACTATTTGTAGGAGAATTCTTGCTACTCTTTCATCACTAAACAAGTCCAAAATATCATAGGTTGTTGGTTTCCCTCTTCATCTAACTTCTTCGTGGCAAAACTGAACATGTCTACTTGATAATATAGAAACATATAAATTAAAGTTGAAGTGTCATTAAACACTTGTCTTGTTTGAAATTTAAGAAAATACGCATGGATGTTATCAACCAGGAATTGACTGAAATTAAACTCAATTGATGGTTTTCTATCTGTGGAAAAGATAGAAAGGGAGCCTAGAATGGGTTCATCTACCCGCTGATCAGAATAATAACCTATAATGTATGAAATTATGTTTATAATATGTTTATCTTGATCACGGAAGATTGAGGAAGGGTATGAAGGATTCTTCTTTGGTAATTGGACATTTTCTGGTAAGAAGATCTCATAAATCTTGGCTCTTGTAGCAAAATCAATCTTCTAATAGAGTTGGGTGAGGGCTTCTAAGAAAAATGAGGCATTGTTTTCTACGAGGGGAGCTAGCATCATCTGGTTTATATTTTGGGCATTAATTGTAAAAAGGATCTAACCAGATGGGGTCATAATAGCTCTTTGGCTGGGAATATAGAAGGCTTGGCATTTCCTGGTTAATTCAGGGGCACGAAAGTTCAAAGGGAAAATATAATGAGGAATATTGGACTCCCAGAGTCCATTTTAATCTATTTTGCTATCATGTTTGTCTTCCAGAAAATAGTAAAGCTCCAAAAATTCACAGTTGCACTGTGTTTCACTAATCCTATAATCCCTATCAGCTAATGTAATATGATCTAAGTCTATGGGTGGAGGGATTAATGGATTAACAGGTTTCTCCTGAATCTTTCTCTTTGGAGGCATGTTTAGATCAGTGAATGATAACAGTGATGGAAGGAAAAGCTTGCCAGGAATAAAATTTGAGGTTATGAGCTACCAAGGGAAAGGAAACAAAATGCAGACAATTTTAT
>Ga0068628_1000430_pt1 | contig 14633 bp, 18 predicted proteins | sample InSIn2gowninarea_FD_77431 | JGI IMG/M metagenome (GOLD analysis project Ga0068628, IMG submission 77431) | Clean room microbial communities from NASA Spacecraft Assembly Facility at Jet Propulsion Laboratory, Pasadena, California, USA -... ... | reverse complement strand
TCACGGCATCGATGGTGTGCCAATTCTAGGACATCAACGATGTACTTGTTCATGAATGTATTCTTTGTCTTTTATGCATTTTATGATTAACAAAATGAATATAGAATCTAAGTAAACATTGTTGCATTCCAGCTACATGTTATTACCATATTTATGATATATGCTTCAATATTTACAAAGTAGAGCAATAATGCATTAATCAACCCCATTTGCATTAATTGCATTATTTAGCTACTACATTTTGGTGAACCCGATTGCTCGATTTATCTTGCCCTAGAGGTGAGATCACGCTAACCCTTCTTATCAGAATCAGGCCACCAGCATCATATATTTCTATATTTAGGATGCCAATGACATTAAGATGGATCAAATCATAACCATGCTTCAGGCTTTGAACATGAATATTATGGATTTGCAAAGGGAGATTGCTGTGAACAACAATCCAGGTTCCAGCTCAACTAATCTAGGAGGTTCATCTAATACCTCACCATCCAATCCTAATGAATATGATGGCATTTTTGTTTCACCCTTGACATATGACATCCTGGAAGACCTTGGATCCAACCAAGTTTCAAGTAGTTGATTCCAAGTTGTCTTATAACATGCTTTTAGGAAGACCTTGGATCCATGATATGGAAGTTGTTCCTTCTACATTACATGGTAGATTGAAATTTGAACTCCAAGGAGAAGTACATACAATCTTAGTTGATCCTGAGCCTTATGCACTTTGCAATGCTGCTGAATTTGAGGAGATGGCCTTGGTTCCACCACTTTTCGAAATAGAACCCTTAGATAATCCCACATTGGGGGGAAATACAGATAAACAAGTGCAAATCATAAAAACAAGTATGGGCACTTACAAAATAGATGATATAGACTTATTTAGGTTCGTTAAAGACTTGGGATGACCTCGAATATTGGATGTTTCAAGCCACCAGCACCATGCTATTCTACATACAGGGAAAAAAATTTGTACGAATGATGATGTCAATGAACCTTCTAGCTCTATTCTATCTGAAATGATGAGTTAGTCTTCTGCAGATGATGTCTTCGCATCTTCTAAATCAGGTAAAACCTTTCCTTATACTTTTGTTTAAAAATATATGGTTAATAATTGCAAGTACAAGGGAGGAGGTTTAGGTAAAATTGAGCAAGGTATGTTTGATTTTTATTTTTTTCTAAAAACATAGCTTACTAAGACAGGTCTAGGTAGTGATGGACAAGTCAAACAAAAATGGGGTCTCATACAGTTTGTTAAAACATCTAATGTGATAGAATTATTTGATGAAATTAATGAAGATATGTGGATTGATCATAGCTTGCCTCTTTTCTTTGATTATTTCAATACTGATGGTGATTTGCTTGAATACTTGGGGGCACATTCAGAATTTCCCAAGTCTAACGAAAAACATGCCTCTTATATGCTTCATGAGTATGCTTACTTTGGCCAAGAGGTCAATTTTCATGATGTGTTACAGGTTCATCCCTTAGAAGAAGCTAGGATTGTTGATCCTACTATGGAGGATTTGCCATCATTATTACCAACAAAGAAGGATCTCACCTTCCCACAAGAAGAGTTGCTAAACATTAACATTGGCACTACAGATAAGGAAAGATTGCTTCAAATTGGAGCAACCCTATCCTCTTCCAAGAAAGAAAGGTACAAATCTAAATTCATCACATATGTTCTGGAAATTTTTCTTGGTCTTATGATGATATGCCTAGGTTAGATCCTTCATTTGTTATGCATAATTTTCCATTAAAAGAAAATGCCAAACCAATTAAGCAAAAGCCTAGAAAAATGCATCCTTCTAAGGCCTTGTTAGTCAAAAAAGAGATTGAAAATTACTTGCAAGTAGGATTCATAGAGCCTATTGATTATTCTGAGTGGATGTCTAACATTGTTCCTATTACTAAACCAATTGGTGAAATACGGGTATGTATCAATTTTCATGATATCAACAATGCTTGTCCTAAGGATGATTTTCCATTACTTAATATTGATATGATTATTGATAGCATAGCTGGTCATAATATGTTGTCATTTATAGATGGTTTTTTTGGTTACAATCAAATCTTAATTAATCCTGTTAGCACAACCCCTTTGGGGCAATTTTTGTTGGAAGGTTGTGCCTTTTGGACTAACAAATGCAAGTGCTACATATCAAAGAGCCATGGTCAGTATGTTCCATAAGCATATTCATAAAATAGTGGAGGTCTATGTTGATGATATTCTTGTCAAATCAAAGCATGGTCAAGACCATATCCAAGCCCTTGAAGTGGTATTCGACATTTTGCAAAGGTAAAAACTAATACTTAAACCTTCAAAGTGTGCATTTGGAGTTAATTCTAGAAAATTGTTAGGGTTCATGGTCTCAAATAGAGGAATTGAAGTAGATCTTAAGAAATTAAAAGCCATTATTGACATGCCTCCCCCTAGAAACTTGAAACAACTTAGAATTCTTCAAGGAAAGATAAATTCAATTAAAAGGTTCATCTCACAACTAGGGAACAAGTGTAGACCATTAAAAGCAAATGCCAAATTAATTAAGCAAAAGCCTAGAAAAATGCATCCTTCGAAGGCCTTGTTAGTAAAAACAGAGATTGAAAATTACTTTCAAGTAGTATTAATAGAGTCTATTGATTATTCTGAGTGGATGTCTAACATTGTTCCTGTTACTAAACCAACTGGTGAAATACGGGTATGTACAGATTTTCGTGATATCAACAATGCTTGTCCTAAGGATGATTTTCCATTGCTTAATATTGATATGATTGTTGATAGCATAGCTAGTCATAATATGTTGTCATTTATGGATGGGTCTTTTGGTTACAATCAAATCTTAATTAATCTTGTTGATCAACATAAAACCACTTTCACAACCCCGTGGGGCAATTTTTGTTGGAAGGTTATGCCTTTTGGACTAACAAATGCAGGCGCTACATATCAAAGAGCCGTGGTCAGTATGTTCCATAATCATATTCATAAAATAGTGGAGGTCTATGTTGATGATATTCTTATCAAATCAAATCATGTTCAAGACCATCTCCAAGCCCTTGAAGAGGTATTCGACATTTTGCAAAGGTAGAAACTAAGACTTAAACCTTTAAAGTATGCATTTGGAGTTACTTCTAGAAAATTTGTAGGGTTCATGGTTTCAAATAGAGGAATTGAAGTAGATCCTAAGAAAGTAAAAGCTATTATTGACATACCTCCCCCTAGAAACTTGAAACAACTTAGAATTCTTCAAGGAAAGATAAATTCAATTAACAGGCACATATCACAACTAGGGAACAAGTGTAGACCATTCACTCACTTACTTAAGAAGAATGTCAAGTTTGTATGGGATGTGAATTGCCAAAAAGCATTTGAATATATCAAGCAATATTTTCTTAACCCCCCTATCCTTGTTTCCATAGATTTTTTCCGAACCTAATTACTTGTATATTTCAACCTCCTTGTATGCCATAGGAACCATGTTGTTTCAAAAAATTGAAAAATAACAAAGAGAGGGCTATCTATTATCTAACCAAGACATTGGTTGATTATGAGACAAGGTACACTCCTATGGAGAATATTTTCTTTGCTATGATATTTACCACTGAAAAAGTAAGGCATTACTTATTATATTGCATCACATATGTTGTTAGTCTTGTTGATCCTTTAAAATATCTTGTGGCTAAACAACACTCATCTAGTAGATTTGCAAAGTGTCTAATGTTATTGCATGAATTTGATATTAATATGGTGAAGCAAAAATTCTTTAAAGGATAGACCATTACAAATCTGATAGCAGATTTCCCTTAGGAAGGCGAGGAGGTTGTCCATGAATAATTTCTTGACATTTTTGAGAAGAAGCCATGATGCCAACGGCCTAATGACCTATCAACAGGGTGCCAATGGTGCGAATTTGAAGAGATCTTTGTCCCTGATGATTATATTTATCTTCTAGAGGATGAGCCTATAGTTTGGAGCCTGTATTTTGATGGTTCTAGATGCATTCACAAAGCAAGGGTAGGTATTATTTTGGTCTCCCCTACCAATCAAGTAATTCCTATTGCATATAAATTCGATTTCAAATGCACTAATAATATGGTTGAGTATGAAGCTTTGATACTGGGATTAAAGGTAGCTTTGGAACTGAAAATCGCAGACATAGAAATTTATGGGGACTCGTTGCTTATTGTCAACCAAGTGAAGGGTACTTATGATACCAAAGATGAGAAGCTAATACCTTATAGGGTGGTTGTGATTGAGTTGTTGTATAGGCTTGACATGTATACTATTATGACCATTCCTAGGACTAATAACAGATATGCAAATGCTATGAAAAGTGCAACCTCTTTGGTACCAATTGAGCTTGAAGATGAGGAGACCATTCTCACTATCTGTAAGTTAAGTTCTCCATATTACACAACTCATCTTCATTCTATTTTTTCTTGTCTTATTGCCAATAATGATGCTTTTCAAGATTGGTATTTTGATATCTATAGCTACTTAAGAGACCAAAGTATTTCTTCTAGATATACTAAGAATGATAGACTAAGATTGAGAAGGACTACTATGACATATGTTATCATTGGTGATATTTTATATAGAAGATCCTTTGATGGTGCTTTGTTGAGATGTTTAACATATGATGAGATAGCTACTACTTTAGAGCAAGCTCATGATGGATTATGTGGTGGCCATTTTCATGCCAAAGCTCTTTATACAAAGATCTTGAGAATAGGGTACTATTGGGCCACTATGGAAGAAGATTGTCAAACTCATGTCAAAGCATGTGTGCCAAGCCAAAAGCATGCAAACTTAGAAAAACAGCCTACTCAAGAATTCAATTCCACTATTTCTCCATGGCCCTTTGCTACTTAGGGAATAGATTTGATTGGCATGATTAATCCTCATTCTAGAGAAGGACACAAATTTCTCATCACAAATACAGAATATACTACCAAGTGGGTGGAATTCATCCCCATGAAGTCAGTTACACAAGAAACGATTATTGCATTCCTTACAGAATACATCATCACTAGATTTGGTGTGCCACAAAGGTTGATGATGGATAATGGTCCAAATCTCAAGGGCAAGGATATGCAAGCATTTTGTAAAAATTTTCACATCACAAAAACCTTTTCTTCAGTTTACTACCCTTAAGGCAATGGCCAAGTTGAAGCAAAAAATAAGACACTTAAGAGTATTCTTTCCAAAACATGGGATAAGTACAGAAGATATTGGCATGAGCAATTTCCATATGCACTATGGGCCTATAAAACTAGTGTCTGAATAGCCATTGGGCCAACCCCCTTTTCATTAGTATATGGAGATGAGGCCATTGTCCCACTTGGTTAGAGATTCCTTTGTTTAGGATGAAGATGCAAGAAAAAAAAGATTACAACAGTTGGAGATGTTATATGAAAAAAGAATCAGAGCCATTGAGCATCAAAAGGTCTATCATGCCAAATTTAAGAGAGCATTTGGCAAGAAGATAAAATATAAAGAGTTCAAAATAGGGGACCTAGTCTTAAAAGAGAATATCAACAAAACAACAACAAATGAGGAGGCTAAAGGCAAATTTGAACCCAATTGGTTGGGCCCATATGTTATTGTTGATGCAACAGGATTATGAGCATATAGGTTATCAACTTTGGATGGCAAGGAAGAACCAAAAACCTTCAATCTTCAATGACATCCATCTCAAGCATTTTTACACTTGAAAAGCATAGCTCTGTGCCCTTGCAAAATAATTCATATCAAAGCAGGGGCATAATTTCTTTTTATTTTATGTATAGATCCATGTAGAACACGACACCGATGGTGTGCTTGACTGTCAGCGTGACATCAACGGTGTGCACAAAAAAAATTGATAGTCTAATGTCTTCGGATCATGGACATAAAAATGCATGATCGTTAATGGCCAACAAAACGGCTAGTGAGAGCTCACTCACTTAAAAGCAAACCGATAATACAATTGTTAGCAAGTTATTGATATTGACTCATCATTAATGGATGATACAACTTACTATGTATCCACATGGTTTTTTTCTTTAAACCTATATAAAGCATAATGTCTTCGGATCGTAGACATACAAACGTATGATCGTCGATGACCAACGAAATAGCTAGTGAGAGTTTAGTCACTTAAAAGTAAACTGGCGATACAACCGTTAGCAATTTGTTGATATTGGATCATATCCAATGGACGATACATTTTGCTATGTATCCACATGGTTTTTGCTTTGAACCCATCTAAAGTATATTGTCTTCAGATCATAGACATATAAATGTATGCTCATCGATGGCCATCGATACGGCTAGTGAGAGTTCACTCACTCAAAAGATAAACCAATAATGCATCCATGAGTAAGATGTTGACATTGGACAATCTCCAATGGATGAAATAACTTATTGTGCATCCATCATTATTTTACGACTAACATTTCATTGTAGGTATATAGATCTAGTAAAATAAAAGAAAATTATAGTCAAAACTAGGGTGCCAGCATCGTGCTCATAGTCTGTTGGGCCATCGACGATGTACATTTCATTACCATTTCTACCAATCAAAAGCATAACCTCTCTATTTCAAGGCATGGACATAAGTGTGAATGGTTCTCGAGGATCAGACATGATGGAATGACCAAATTCATGATTGAGATAATATAAATGAGGCACATCATACCTTCCATCTCTAGCCTCGAATATGGATTTTCATAGTCATCCAAACATCATCTAAATAGTATTCCTGAAGACAAATTCTTTAGCAACTTTTTCCTTAGCTACTCCACTTAAGGATATTTCCTGAGGCACCCAAGTCAAAAGGGGGGCAACATAAAGACCCGCAACATCATTCAATAAAAGACAACATCAACAAAAAGATTAAAAACTTTTCTTCTATGTCTTGGCTACACTTCTTCTTTGGACATGTACTTTCATTGCTTCAATCACACATCCAAAGAGGGGCAAATGTAGATGCCTCAATATGAAACTTTATGTATTTAATAAATCATTTTAATCCCTTAACATATTATTATGTAAAAAGGGATTAAAAATGTATAAAAGAGGTGTAGGCCATGTATTTGACCCTTGTGGATTATACAAGGGGCCAAAATATCAAATTCATGTAAACTTGTATCATATATAAAGGCATCATTTGATGACCTATAGATCATGAGCGAATCATAGGCAAATAATCATTTCAAGATAATACAAGGATTATCAATTGAAGATCATTTGAAAGATTGCAGCTTGCTTTATCTATCTACATTGTGCATCTATTATTTTGTAAGTTCGCATGTATGTTCATAATTTGATTATTCGCTCATCCCTACATTCTTGTTCGCGTATTAATTTCACTTATCTTACGATGTCGATGGCGTACTTGTTCATGAACGTATGCTTTGTCTTTTGTCTATTTTATGATTAACGGAATGAATATAGAATCTAAGTAAACACTGTTGCATTTCTGCTACATGTTATTACCATATTTCTGATATATGCGTCAATATTTACAAAGTAGAGCAATAGTGCATTAATCAACCCCCTTTGCATTAATTGCATTATTTACCTACTACAACCACCATACTAAGAAACTAGCAATTTCTTTTGAGCATATATTGTGATCATTATATTTCATGGGATTGCATCTCGATGAGGTATTTTTTCAAACAATTCACATACCCTTTCAACATATCTATTTTGTGCATATCCTAGAATCATTGCAGTTGATGAGATTGTATTTCAAGGTATTTTATCAAATAATTCATGGGCCCTTTCAACATATCCATTTTTATGCATATCCTATGATTATTGTAGTCCATGAAAATGTGTATTGCATCCTTCAACCGCTCGTCTCAATAGAGTTGAGGGAGAGTGGTATTCATATCATTTTGGTGGGTAAGTGATGAGATTGTATGATTGTGAAAATACAAGTAATAAAAAACCATGGCCTTCAAAAGCAAGAGAAGGAGATGGAGATGGTCTTATGGTCGTTTATGTTATTAAAGTATTTACAACACTCATTCACAATGATGTGTCCATACTGATTCATTCATAGAATAATGCAGTAAGAGTCACTTTATGCTAATAATGTATTTATTTCCTTCGTCCATGACATGCACACATACCGATTCATCCTTGCAATCATGCAATAAGAGTCACTTATATTAATAAAATATTTACAACTCTCATCCATGACCTCTCGCCACCATCCAAAGTGGCTAAGTGATGACAAACCTTAGGGTTGCCATGGTACATACATAATTTTATAGACTGTAATGATCGATTACAACAAGAATGCCCAAAGCTAGGAAGTCTCTTTCACTTGGAGCATTCAAAAATATTAAAATATTGCATAGAAAAAGAAAATTCCTAAAACTCTCTTGGAGTCTCTTCAACTTAGAATAATTTCTTATAGGTAATGTTCAAAAAGAAGAAAGATTCCTAAATCTCTTAAAATATATCTCTAACTTGGAACAAAGATACATAACTAATCTCTCTAACATGGAACAATCACTCATTTGTAATGTTGCATTATGAAGAACCTTCGAGTATGTGATGATTGCCATACTACAACCAATTTTATCTCCAAGATTGTTCCAAGGGATATTGTTGTGAAGGATGCAAACAAATTCCATAATTTCAAACATGCAAAATGTTCTTATGGAGATTAATGGTGATACAAACATACTTATTATTCCATATATTTTCAAATACAAATGCACTATTAATATGTAAAAAAATGAAACTCCAATAACCACAACATGAAATGAATGCACCTTTGTTAGTGTTTTTTTTGCTTTATCTAACTCCTTTATGAAGAACCTTTTAAGTGAATCTTATTGCATTATTCTTGGGATGAATCATTATACATGCATGGTTGACCTTCTTGGCCATGTAGACTATCTTGATAAAGCTTTGAACTTCATTGCCAAATTGCCCATTAAACTTGAATTGGGTGTGTGGATGTGCTTGCTTGTTGTTTGTAGATCATATAAGAATGTAGCAATAGGGGAATTTATGACAACCAATTTTTTTTTTTTTGGAGCGTAAATATGCTCTCAAACATTTATGCTATGTATGGTAGGTGGAATCAAATTAAAAATATATAAAATAAAGATGAAATATAAAGGCATCCAAATACGTGGATGTAATTGGATTATGGTTAATAAAGAACTTCATACTTTTTGTATGGGAGAAGATCACATCTAAATACATTGGATATTTATAGAGAGTTGGAGAGAATGTCTCGGGTGACAAAAGCAATAGGATATATTCCTAATTGGAAATTTGCTCTGCAAAATGTTAAAGATGAAGAGATGGAGCAAATTCTTTGCCACCACAGTGAGAAATTAAAAAATTCTTTTGGGTTGTTAAACACATACACCAATTGCAACAAAATGGGTTTTCATTGAGTATTGTTCTACATGTATGCAAAATTTTGAATAATACACAAGGCTCGGGAATTGTTTGAGAAGATGCATGGTGCAAACACGTTTCTATGGACTACAATATCGTAAGATGTAAAAATAAGGGTTTTCATCGAATGTCATGGATGTGAAATCCCAGCTAAGATTTAAAAAAAAGCTTATTGTGTAACATCATATGGTGTTTATGGAGTTGAATGTGTGCTAAACATGGAAAATGTATCCATACGGTTGAAAAATATATTGATTAGGTTGCAAAGGTGTGGAAGATGACTAGCTGTTGATAAATCATTATTGCTTTCCAAGGCTCTGCAACAATATCCAACAATTAAACAATGCAAAAAACATGAATACCCTAGCCTTTATATGGTAAGTCAATGACCCTCACATTCACCATTAACAAATGCTTGAGTGGTTGGTGATGCTTGGTATTAATTTTTGCATGTAAGGTGACAATAAAAGTTCTCAAAATACATGATACTGGATAAACACATTGTGTTTACTCAAGTGAGGATAAATACATTGTATGTATCGATACATGCAATGCGTTTATCCGTGTGCAAAAAATAGGCAACGATTTTTATAAGGAGATAAACACATTGTGTTTTCACTAGGGGATAAATGTATTTTTTTGACAATGGATAAATGCATTACATTTTAAGTGGGATAAACACAACATTTTTAAGGAGAGATAAACATATTATGCATGTTTACATAATAAATGCATTATGTTTATTTGAGGATAAACATAATATGTTTAATGGTGGGTATTTATCCCAAGCTAAACATAAAATGTTTATCCTTTAGTAAAAATAATGCATTTATATATGCATGCGCCATGGAAATGCATGCATGCTCTTTATGATAAATTTAAGTCGAAAAATAGACCAACTCTACCAACATTAACCAATAGTTGGAGGTATTTGTCACTTGTGTTGTGGTTGATCAGGTGGGACCTAGATAGACTATTACACATAAGTTGTTATTTGTATTGTCGATGAGGACGTTGATTACTTCTATGCGATAGTCAACTTCCAACCATTAGTTTTATCAGTTGAGAGAGGTTTTGATGAATGGTTTAATGGTATAACAATTAGAACATTAGATTGAGAACCCATTGATACGAGTTCGAATATTGTTAATCACTTTTTTTTTAAAATCCAACATTTATTTTTTTTATGTTGATCTACACCTTGACCTAGACCAATGCAGAAGGTGTTGCCCATATTATTGTTGATGACACTGATCTATAATCTACAAATTAACTCAAACAACTATCGTACAAAAATTATTACCTATATTGTTGAAGATGTTACTTACTTCTATGGGATACTCAATTACTTTTATACAATAATTATGAATCCCACTTCATCAAACACAACACAAACAATAACTAACTATAACCTCAACCAACACAAAAATTTTCTAACCTTCTCCCAAACAAAAACCCTACACACGGTTATTTTGATTTACTCCTTTACCTTTATCCAAACCAATAGGTTTAAATGACTTTTCACTTCACCCTTTTCCATTTATAACTCTAATGTGCGTGTGGACCAGCCATTGAAAATCCTGAATGCCTTGCTCTCACACACTCATTTATGCTGCGTAACTTGCGGAATGAATTATGCATTATGCGTCGCATGCCCCACCTATCTTTCCTTCTTTGAATATTTGACAAAAGCAGACTGCGATGGGACCTTCACAGCCGGACACCATTATTCTCTACCTATTCTTTACCCACACGCAAAGTGAGCTCTTTCATACTGTACGATTCTCTGTAACACTATCTGTTTTTTAACACCCCATTGCCATTCTCCTCCTTTACCCCAACCACAATGTCTCCAAATCTTCAACAGTCGTTGGTTCGAGCTTCCCTTGTGCTTCTCTGCATTCTTCACTACATCATTTCCGCATCTGGAGAAGATGGTTAGTAAAAAAAACATGAAATGCATTCCTACGGTTCTTCATTAGTATATATGCAAAAATGTGTAATCAAAATGACTGAAAATTCCTGCAGGTCTGCTGGTGAATGGAGATTTCGAAACGGCTCCCGGTGGGAATCGAGCGTGGGGAGAAGGCCAAAACGTAGAGTCATTGGTGGGTTGGAAAATAGACGGAACGGTGGAATACGTCGGGGAAGGCCAACGGCAGGGAAATATGCTGCTGGTGATTCCCCACGGAACACACGCACTAAGATTGGGAAACGATGCTCAGATTAGCCAAGAAATCACGGTGGAAAAAAGTGCTACCTATTCTCTCACCCTCAGCGCTGCCCGAACATGTGCCCAGTTGGAATCTCTCAACGTTTCGGTTCCTACTTCTTCTGCTAACATTGATTTGCAGACATTGTATAATATTAGAGGATGGGATGCGTATGCCTGGGCCTTCCATGCCCCATCGGACCAAGATCATGTAGAGCTCGTTTTTCGCAATCAGGGCATGGAAGAAGATCCCACCTGTGGCCCTGTTCTTGACGACATTGCCATCAAACAAATTTCCACGCCTGAGAAAACCAAAAGTAAGTTCACTTCACTTGTTTTTTAGTAGTTGTGCATTGACTGGTGAAACTTTAGCTATAAGCAGATAATTAGGTGAGGAAGAAGCTGTAAAAAATTTAAAGCTGTTCGACTTTACTAAATCAAGTTTTAAGAGGCCTGAAGTTAGAATGCACAAGATAAAATGGATTTAAGACTTTATAATGTGCAGATAATCTTGTGGTGAATGGAGATTTCGAGGAGGGACCTTGGATGTATAGAAATGCGTCGTTGGGGGTGCTTTTGCCTACTAATCTGGACGTGACAAGATCTCCTCTGCCCGGGTGGATTGTGGAGTCCAACAAGGCTATCAGATACATAGATGCCAACCATTCGAGAGTACCAGAGGGCAGAAGAGCCATAGAGCTGCTGTCTGGGAAAGAAGGGATTATATCACAGATGGTGGAAACAGAACCGGGCAAAAAATATACTATGAGCTTTTTGATGGGAGACGCAGGAAATAACTGTCAGACGCCCATGGCTGTAATGGCTTTTGCTGGTGATCAAGCCGATAACTTTCATTACACCCCTCCTGCAATCCTTACGTATGAAACCAACAATGTGACCTTTACTGCAAAAGCTGCACGTACGCGCATTGCGTTTTATAGTATATATTACAATACGAGGAATGTGGATAGGAGTTCTTTGTGCGGTCCTGTTATTGATCAGGTCACAGTGGTCGACCTCTCCATGTCGGCCGCCTCCGCCCTCTCTTTCTCCCTTTGTTTCTGCTTGTGTTTGGTCATCCTCGCATTCTCAGTGGAATTTGGTGTGTAGAGGAAGATTAGATAGACAGGTTTTGTAGCGAGATTGGTCGATAATCGATCTAGATTCTATTTATGTAGGTGGTGCTGTACAATGAGTATTTGATGCCACTCTTTCTCTGCATTTCAGAATGCTGTTATGAAGGGACACCTTTGATTTTATAAAGGTTTCAAAAGCTTTCACTATAGAAATTATGAATGGAATTAGGAGGTAATTTGTAAAACCACTTGAAATATATTTAGAAAGGTTGTGAGTTGAAAAGTTTGGCTTCAAATTTTAGACACCCAGAATATGATCATTCTATTTTATTCATCAATGCTTCGTTTTTTGCTTAGTTATTTACATGATATCTCTATGGAATGCTACCTGGTGTGTTGACAATAACATTTCACTTGTTATTAGATTAAAACACAAAAAAGGAAAATCTTACAAACATTAGCTCAAATACAAATCATATCAAGTGTATCAGTGGTTGATACCTAAACTTTTTGTTTATTGGCCCCGTGGTGCAAAAAAGCAGTGGTATCATTGTTCATGCATTTACTTTTGGTGTCAGTATGCCACTGTCTCCATGACAAATAACCTTGAATTCTCATTGGATTCCACATACAGTGCATCTCATATGCTATGTGTCACTATACTTCACCAGTAAAAGAAAAAGCATATGAAAAAGCATGCCTTGGATGCTCTACAGCAAGATAAATTTTATAGATAACTTTTTTTCTAAAACGTATTTGATAGAAGATAATTATTAGCTTTCCTGCAGGGATTTGATTTGGATACACTATGGGAATTTCTCTTCAAAAACACTGCATGAATTACATAGCAATCATGGACTGGCAAGGACTTGAACCAATGTTCAAGATTTGATTTTATCTCCTTCTTTTAAGGGAAAGATTGTAATTAATTTTTGGCTTTTCCACAGGGAATTAGTTTACTATATTTTCTGATACAATATATTGACTTTCTTCATGCTCTTCAAATTAACTACAATTTATTCAAAGGGAAGATGATCATATGTACACTCCTTCACTAAATTGATTATCTGTAGGTCTTTAACATTGACTTCCTCGTTCCAAAGAAAATTTATAGCTATTTAATAGAGATTTCAACAACTTCACAATTTCTTTCCCTCTTCTGCATTCAACTTTATCTTTTGTCTAACTTCTTTCAAAACATCAACTACGTCAACTAATAACATTGTCAGTCAACGTACACTTTTTATCTTTTTATGTGACATTAGTACATGTTGATTTTCAAAGAAAGGGACACGAACATAAAATTCTGATCAACCAGTTTCCTTAAGAGTTTGCCTATAAAGAGTGGAAGTACATTAAACAAGGTACCAATGGGCACTTGGGGACTTAGAGGATGATAATGTATTGCAGATTTTTTGGGATTGGAGGCTAAGGAGAAGTAGGATTGAGGTGGTTGAATTTTCAGTATCAGATCAAATTAAAAGATAAATACTAAGCGTGAATTCATAGGAGAACAGGAATATCTAAGAGAAGGTCATCTACCAAGCTGATTTTGGAGCTTCAGAATAAAAACATATTTGGAATTTCAGTAACACAATGAAGCAAAAAATTAACTAGAAATAGTTGGGGCTGGAGGGTACATTCTTTTAAGCTAGAAATGAAATGAAATGTTATTAATGTCTAAGGTAGATAGAAAATGATTCAAGGTATTGAGAAAAGAGTACATTGAAAACTACAATCTTTGACCATGTACATTGTAATCAGCTATAGATACATTGTATTACAATCTTCAATTAAGATATGGATACGTTGTAATCAACCATAAGTAGATAAAGGATAAAATAAACATGCAGCCAAGATTATCTTTAAGTTCGGAAGTCTTTTAAGGGTTTTGAACTTTGTTAAAGTTATTTATTTTTATGTTTTTGTT
>Ga0068628_1000427_pt1 | contig 14683 bp, 7 predicted proteins | sample InSIn2gowninarea_FD_77431 | JGI IMG/M metagenome (GOLD analysis project Ga0068628, IMG submission 77431) | Clean room microbial communities from NASA Spacecraft Assembly Facility at Jet Propulsion Laboratory, Pasadena, California, USA -... ... | reverse complement strand
GCCAATTCATTAATGCTTTTTACTTGTAACCCAAGGGATAAAATTGTTCCTTTAACACAGAAATGAAATTAGGCCATGAGCAAAAAAGGTTACCCACATTCTTACTACTTTGCAATTTGCTCTCGCATCAGACGAGAGCGGTGTTGCTCAACCAAAGAGAGGCTAGATGAATCTTTGCCTCATCCTCATTAATCTGTTGAATCTTGCAATAGATCTCAATTTTCCTAATCCAATTATTAAGATTTTATGCATTACTTTCACCATTAAACACAGGGAGATCAAATTTAACATCTAATTTAAAGAAAGGTTTCTTAGATGCATCCCTTGCATTTCTATGATTATGGTGGTGAGAGGAAGAAGAACTCTCACTAGTGGAAGGAGAAGGAGGGGGTTCTTCTCCACCATTTCTATGCATTGAACCTTGTTCTTCTAGTTTTCTCTCTTCTGCTTTCTCCATCCTTGAAAGAAATTGACCCACATTCTCTACCATCAAATAGAAGGTTTGCGAAAATTGCACTCCTCTTTGTGATGAGCCTCTTCATCTGCCATGTTTCTCCTTCGATGTGCATGCCCCACTTCAAGATCGAAAGAATTTAGTTTCCCTTCGCCTCTTCGGAGCCCGTTTCTTATTAGCATACAAACATGCAATTCACATCTAAAAATACCTGCTCTGATACCACTTGATCCAAGATCTTTTGCTTATAGATGTGTTAAAGAATCACATGTAGAAATTGCAGCTTACCCATAGAAATTTAATGTGCGCATGAGAGAAGAAGAAGAAACGCATAAAGCATGAAAGAAGACAACAAGACTTGATAGCAGAGTTTGTCCAACTCGGATTACGTCTTCGGGCCCTGCTTGATCAATGGGGAGGTCTTCATTCATTAAATGGCATGAAAAAAAGAACAATACAATCATCAATTACAAAAAGGAGTCTTATACCTCCATTCTGAAAAATGGCCGAAAAATGTAGAACTCAGATGGAGAAATGAATAGTGCCATTGTGTTCGTGGCATCGAGAATGGTTGAAACCATATAAAATTTGTCAAATTTTGACAAAATGAACTTTCACCCCTCCTGCAAGTTCTTGCATCGAACCGCATGCACTGCTTCCCCCCCTACACTTTTCTACGTTCATCATGTTTTATAACACTTTTTGTTACAATGCCACTTAAAATGGGGAATCTGTTTGTTTATAATAGAAGTTGTTCGAATGAAAGGATTGGTGAGCGCGATGAATTGACCATCCAACCTTTCTTCGCAACAAAAACCCCCGAAAATAACCCTTTTCTGTTTAAAAAATAATACATGGAAACATTAAAAATTCTGACTGCAAAGCTTAGAAGCCAGAACTCAAACTATATCAAGTCTGCCCTATTCTCCTGTTGGGTCCACACTTTATCGCAAGTCGAACAACCCTTGTAGCGGGGATCGTCGATATCACTGATATCGGCGTATTGCTATCGGCCCCATTGACATATCACAATATCATTGTTGCAATGGCCCTGGGGTCTTTCTTATGCCTTAGCATACGCCAACACCGATATCGGTAATCGCATGTCACCTGGTCTAGGTCTCGATATCGCATATAGCCTACCCCCGATTATGATAAGTCAAATATCGTTGATCAGGGGTTCCTTCCACCTAGCCTTAAGTCCACCCTTTGAACCCTTTTGATTTTGATTTTCCTTTATAAGGCTTTAAGCCCATTTTTAGAAGAAATGCCTCCTTTTTCAAAGGAACAAAGAAAAACTTTTTTTTTGCGATAACTTCATCATCCGAAGTCCATTTTAGCCCATTCAAGTTGTAGTAGATTCAGAATGAAAAGATCTATGCAATGATACTATTTCTAGAAGCATCCTTGGACTTAAATTTTCCTTTGTTTCCGCTATTTGAAGATTTTAGAGGTTTTAGGACCCATTTTGGATGAGTCCACCTGGATCAATCCTCCTTTAAGCCTGCCACATGGGCAAATCAACCCAAAATTTTGACTACTTCTATCTCCTTCATTCAAACTCATATTGGAGCATCATTAGCACCATTGGAATTAGGGTGATGAGAACTTCGATCTAATGTCAAGATAATTGCCTTTCTGCCACTTTGAATTTTGATCCTTTTTCATGCCCCTAGTGTCTTGAGATCCACCTGGATCAATAATTCTACCAGTTTTTCATAGATGTCTCTTGACTTTTCCAATTTCACTACATATGGGATGAGAGAATCCTTGATTTATTCTATAAGGATTCTTTGAGTCCTTATTTCCCCCTTCATGTATTTTTCTAGAGCTTGAGCTTCTTCTTTTGGCAGTTCGACAACTAAACCCTTAACATGATCAATGACTTCATTTTCTATGAGGATCAAATATGTCATCTTTTTTCATGCAAGACAGTTTGTTGACCCAACCAATTTGTTGTTTTCCTTGCAAAATGAATTTATTTTGACAGATTTAGACATAGATATAAAGATACTTACTTGTCAAGTGAAGATACTCCTTGATGATGAAATCTTCAACTTGATGCTTTCCTTGATGATGTTGATAATAGAAGATGTCTTCCTTCAAAAGTGAACCTTGACTCAAGAAGAGGGATATCACCTTGATTCTTTTGATGATGATGAAAATACCTTCTCCTTGCTTCCTTGGATGATAAAGTAGGATGTAGTGGCTTTCCCAAGGTTCTTTAAATGTAGATACTTCCTTTATTTTAGTGGATTTCAGGTCCTCCAGGTCTTCCTTTCCTTGTTCAATATGTATGCTTCCAAAAAATTCTTCAATTGAAGAGCCCTTCCTTACATGAGATAGTGTTTTGAGGTCTTCTTTGATGTTACTTAGTTACTTCCTTCAAGATGATGAGAGGGTTAGTCCTTGATGATTGATGCTCTTAATGTCCTAGACAATCTTTTTGTGCTTAAGCCCTTGAGTATATCTTTCTTGATGATACGATGTCCTCTTTGATGTCTTGACCTTTCTTGATACTCCTTAGGTGGCCCTTCCTCAAGCTACCTTTCCTTAATGAGTTACCTTAGCTTTGATACCATGTTGACAAATCTAGGGCAGCTAGACTAGGTGATTTCTCTTACTTTGATGATTGCTTGTGATGAATTTACTTCACATGATTAGCTTATTGTTTTATTACATGATTATTATCATAGTTCTCTATCATCAAACAAAAACCAAACAATAAACATAATGAGACAATGGGACACAAGATGTAGGCTATCATACAGGGCCAAAACCTCTCATCTTGAGAGGAAAACCCACGAAAATTCTTCTCTTCTTATAGAACTTCAATTGACGAATTCCAAGAACTATAATCCTTGACCAAAACCTCTGCAAGACCATGTCAAATTGCACATGGATGAATTCTCCTTCCACAAAGTCAATGATAGTCAAACTAGCCTTTAATAGTTTCTTGCTATCTCTTAGACCTCAATTTCAAACCTGCACTTTTAACTGTGATTTTTGGCCCGTTTTGCAATAACCCTAGCTTGCACATGTGACAAAAAATGGTGAATTTAGCCTCTATTCTCCTTCACTTGGGCAGTAGATCTCTCTTCAACAACTTAGCCTAAATATCAATTCTTCTTTGACCCATCAGGTAGCTTCTTGACCTGACTGCAACTCAATCTTGATGTAGGTGTAATAATTCCCTAGTCTTGGTTTGCATGTGTGAGATATTTACCCAAGATGGTCCTTAAGAAATCTGCTTTCTTCACCCTTTTGTCATCCTTCTTCACTAGATATTCTAGTGTCTTTCTACCTCAGATCAAACCGTTTTTGTGCTTGCTCGGATGCCTTCTAAGGTGGTCGACTAGCTTTGTATATATATACTTATTGTCACATCAAACAGGCCGACTTGTCACTATCTCTAGGCCAACTTATCTTTAGAGAAGGCCGACTTGTAGCTTGCATATTTGACGAGGTCTTGGAGTATCTTTTGACTCAAATATGACTCAAATAAATTATTTTCACAATATGTAACATGCCCAAATGAGTCTTCAATACATGACGATGACTCAATTGACTTTATGACAAACCTAGAAGCACTCAATGGGTGTTTGACCTAAAAATAACTTTTCTTTGACCATGAAACCCATGCCTCAAGAAAAACAATAATAAATTTATTTCTCTTCTTACATTAAATACATAAAATCATGATTACATATGTCATTATGAAGATTGAACCTAGTTACATATTTCAACAATAGAAGCATAAAAATCTTGTATCACATGATTCTTTTCATGGAAAGCATCAAATCTTGCATGGAAATCTTGAGGTTCGTCAACGAGATCTTCAACTTGTTATTCTTCATAACTATGATCCTAACAATTTCAAAATGCTTTGATTAAACCTACAAATGAAGATATTTCCAGTAGACCACAAATTTTAACCGTTCATTTACATCATCTCCTTTAGAGAAATGTCCTCATGAAATCACAATGGTAAGTCTACGGAATATTAGGATTTGGATTTTGTTCCCCACAATGGTGCCAATTTATTACCTTCAAAATTTTCACTTCAAATGTTACAAATTCCTTTAATATAGTGCAACCCTAGGGGCACTTAAGAATGTTTCCCATTGTCACCACAACAACCCTTCCTCTTGCTTTAGGCTAGTTCTTTTTTGGCACAAGGAGGGGAATCTTAGAAAATATTGTTTCAAATTAATATTTAGAAGATGTTGGAAATTACCAAGACTAGTGCCTATCCAATTGATTTGTGGAGTCAAGATCAAAGAACAAGTGGGTTTGAATATGACAAAGAAGTCGTTAATGTGCAATAATTAGTCTAAAACAAATTTTCAGATTATACAAGAATAAAGTGAGAGCCCTTAAAAAGGTGCATCGTCACAACCATGAAGTTACAGCCAAAAATAACATGCAATCAACAAATAAAGAAAGCAAAAACATGCCTCTCTGAAAAATAGAAATGACATCAGCAAAATATTTTAATAATTCAAGGTTACCTCAAGGATTAGGGGCGGTTTTGTTGAAAATATAACTAGTATCAGTCTTCATAATTGTTGTCTAGCTCATGACATGATGTAATTATTATGTTTTTGTAAAAAGAAATAAAAAGGAAAAGTATTGTAAAAGAAAAGAAAATTAGTATTTTATAAGCATGGGTTTCATGCTCAATTTATTATATTTCTAGTGTGCTTCTAGGGTTTGTGTCATGCATCATTGTCCTTTTCATCTTGTATTAGACCCTTCTTGGGCTTATTGTATCAAAGAAGCAATTTATTTTTGTGTCGAAAATGTAATTTATGCTTCCTCCACCAAGTCGGCCTCAAGAATTGTCAAGTCGATCTCATTAGGGAGTTTCAACCACTATATATAGCAATGCATTCAACCTATTGTGACAAATTTGTTCAAGAAGTTTGATTTGCAATCCAAGGAAGTACAAAGAAAAGAAAAGGAGAAGAAAAAGGCTTGAAGAAGAAGGAAAACCCTAGCGAAGGAAGGAGAAACCTTAGCAAAGGAAAGATCATTTTCTCTTGTTTCTAGTCCACACATGTGGAGATTTTGAAGTTGCAGAAGGGCCGGATATTGCAAGACTGTAGTAGAGGTCGAAATTTTGATGCAGGAGACTGAAATTTGTGATTGATGCAGGATTGAAGAGGGTTGGTGACTAGAAGCAACTTTTTGTCATCTTGGAAGGAATTTCATGGGAGAATGACTCGGTGATTTGGAGGAGGTCTTTGTCTTGGTCAAAGGGTCTTGGTTGTCTCTTTTGATCTGATTCTTAAAGAAGAGAAGATACTTTTTGGGTTTTCCACTAGGAGAGGGGTTTTGGCCCTGGCTGAGAGCCTACATCATGTGTCTTGTTGTTTTGATGTTCATGCATTTATGTTTTGGTAGTTGGTTGATGATAAGAAGATAAAAGAAGACATAAAAGAAGATAATAAGAATAGAAAGAAATCACAAGTAATTATCAAGATAAGAAAATCTTTCTGCCTTTATGACTTTCCGAGTTCAACAACCTCAAGCCTAATTTCCTTTTCTGTGACAAACTTGCCCTTCTACAAATATTATTCTTGTAGCAAAATGATGGTGATTCTTTGCAAAAACCGCAATCATCCATGAAAGAAAAAAAAGATGAAGAAACTATTGAAGAATGTAACTAGTGTCCATCTTCATAAATGTATTTAAGTCACAATATAATGTATTTGTCAAAAGAAAGAAAAATGAAAATTTATTATTATTAATGGACTTATTAAAGCATGGGTTTCATTCTCAGGTCAATTATGTTTAGGTCAAAGCCTCCATTGCAAACTTCTAGGGTTTGTGTCAAGTGTTCTTGTCCATGTCATATTGTAAAGAAACCTTCTTGGGATTTATTTGTTAAAGAATAAATTTATTTTTATTGTAGAATAGGTCAATCAAGCCTCCTCCACCAAGTCAACCTAAACTTGGTAGCAAAATCACTATATAAAGGCAACAACTCGACCTCATTTGTCACTAACATACAACAAGTTCAATCTGCAACTTCTAGGGCCATAAAAAATGTGAATTTCAAGGAAGAAGAGGAAGAAGGATAGAGCAGGAGAAGGAGGTCTCTCACAAGCATAAGAAGTCGAAATTATCTCTCTTTTTACCACACGTGTGAAGTTGTGAAGCTGTTGTAGGGGCCAAAATTCTGCAGTTGTTGGGGAGGCTGAAATTTTGAAGCTCGGCTGAAACTTTTGGGTTGATGCTACTAGACAGGAAGAGACTATAGAAGGTTGCTATATCTCATTGAAACACTGACTTGGTGGAGGAGGAAGGTTTGTTGGATAAGGCCTTGGTTGTCTCATTGTCATATGAATCTACTAAAGGAAGAGTTCTTAACTAGTTTTTCCCCTATATAGGGGTTTTTCCCTGGTTTTTCACCTACATCCGGTGTCCTTGATCTTCGTGTTTTGGTTTTGGTAATTGCCTGATAAAATAATTGTTACAGATCCATTTGGACACATCAACCTCAAATTACAGATCGATACTATTAGGACCCATCAACCCCTAGTGCAGTTGTTACATGCCCTAAAGAAGTTAGTCATCAGAATGCCTTACTTCCCAAGAAGTTTCATCACTAAAAACATCCAAAAAACTATGTCTAAGAAGATCACCGTAGGTAGGCCTTCATTAGGGTGCGCTGCAATGCAAACCATACACTGAGGGGGTGCTATGCGGTGCACTTGGTCCCTCTTTGGACTACGCTGAGTGAATTTGAGCGAACTTGCATGAGGGTTTGAAGATTCCTTATCCATTGGAAGCCTTTAGAAGTTTCTCAATGCCACCTACAACTTTGAGTTCACATTTTGATGAGGAAGGGAATTAGGAAATATCAATCCCCCATCCATTCTTCCATGGAACTGATTTCTAAATTTAGAAAGGCATTCATTATCACCATTGATGGCATAACCTCCTTCACTCACCTATAAAAAGATCACTTATCTAAGAGATCAGGGACTGGAAAATATTGAATTGTAGGGAGATGTTGGTGATATGAGATTAGAATTGATTTCAAGTATTGTAATAGTGTTGAAGTGTCTTGCTTGTCATGAGGTGAAGAGGGATTGAATTGGAAGAGTGTCACTAGAAATTGAGTCAAAACTGTGACAAAATTTCCTGCAGAATTGCTCACTATCATCAGCACATTCTGATGAAGGACACAGTGCGTTGCAGTGCACTTCCCACACTATCTCTAACTGATGCATGTGCTAATCCCTTCAGGGTTAGTTTCCCATATAGGAATTGAAAGTTTTTGCCAATTTCTCTTATTTGAATGAGTTGCTGAATGTCAATGATGTTTTGTCTCTGAAAACAATTTTCATCTCCTGAATTTGGCCCTATTTAGACTGGGTTGTTGGATGATTTTTATGTATTTGTTTTATCATTTGCAATCCACTGTCGAAAGGTAGTTTTGATCGATTGTTTTGTCAATATAAAAGTGTCGTAAAATCGTCATTTTCTTCAAAAAATGAAGTAACGTAAAGTTTTCCTTCATTATAATAATCGATTGATTTATTTGCGCATTTGATTTGTATTTTCATTTAAAGTGTAAAAAACCTTCACTTCTTTAAAATCGAAAGTGTCGTACAGTCTTCCTTTCCCTTTTAAAAGAAATTGTCACAAATCGTCATTTTTTATTAAAAGAGTTCTGAATCGTTTGTGCATTAGTTTTTCTTATTGCATCATTCACATTAAGAGAAACTGAAAAGAAAAACATGCATTGTGCATATTAAAGTTTGTGAATGCTTGAAAGGAATGGTTTAGGGAATTGCATCTAGTTTGTGCTCTTTGTTCACTGATCAAAAAGTACTTGTTTGCTCTATCCCTAGTAGCTAGGATTTTCATTGTTAAATTGAATGGAAATAATGCTTATCATATTAGTTATATTTTAGAAATTTAAAACACACATCACATGGTGAACCTTGAAAGGCAAATTCTAAAGAATATCAACTTAAAATTTATCTGAATTTACCTAATGGAGCATTGTCACCTAATGAAAAACATTTAGAGGTCTAGGCTAGAGACGTGTTCCGGCGTCATAAAACAAAGCAGCTATCGCTAACTTGTCTTCAATACATCCCAAGTGTGATACCTCATTCCACGTACATGAATATATCGTAGCTCGTCCACATACCTTCGGGTATATAGGACAGTGTTACAGTATGGAAAGTATATGGGAATGCTCTCACTGTGTGGTTTTGCATTAGACAACGCTTATACGAATTAGGCCTCCATGTACCTTCGGGTATATATGGTAGGAAAACTGATCCAGGTGGATCTTCAGATACAATGGCATGGAAAAACTCAGAAATCCCAGTGGGCAAAATGAAGTCAACCCAAGACCAGAGTAGAGATCTCATCTTCCTGATTCTAGCAGTGCAAATGGTACTTCAATCCGAGTCCGGATGATGAAGTTATCACCCGAAGAAGGATGCTTTAGTCCTTAAGAAAATGAGGAGTTTCCTTTGAAAAGGAGTCTTAAGCCTTTAAGGCCAAATCGCAATCGGAGGTTGCATATGGGTGGATTTAAGCTTTGGGCTGTGGAACCCCCAATCGTCGATCTTCAATCAGATCAGATCAGCAAATCGAAGGCAATTGTAATTGGAGGACTTACGTTTATATCGGTGAGCGGGCAATATGATCGGCGATTAACTGGATCGGCAGAACCCTTATCAGTCACCCGAGGCGACATATGTGGAGGAGGCCAATGCGATCGGCTGACGCTGATATCGACGATCGGTGATCGGCGATCAGTCATTCCCAATAACCAGGATAGATACACCTCGATATGCCGATTCGTGACCTCAGCGTGGACCTGATATGGATTATAAGCCTAATTTAATTATTTTTGAAATCCGGGTGAATGGTTTTGGGCAGTTTTTTTAGTGTTTTTCAGGGTTTTGAAGCCTTATCAATGCAACGATAAAAGGGCCATTTCGAGAGGTGGTTGCACCTGCCGATCCTTCCACTTTACCAACTACTCTTATTAACCAGATAACCCCGATTTGAATGGGATTCTATCCAAAAAACCCATTATAAAACATAGTCGATGGAAAAAGCATGGGGGGTGGAAATTTTGGTGGCAGCACTCTATTTCCTAGGAGGCTGAGAGCACATGTTGGTTTGTTTTGGACAGTTTACATACTCTAGCCCTTTTCTTTGCTGTGGGATTCTTTAGTGTTGCTTACCTCTCCATCATCAGGCATTCATTTCATAGCCATCTTGCAGATTGGAGGTATAAGCCTCTTTGCAGACAGTTTGATGAATGTAATTCATTTCTTTCATGTCATTTAATAAGAAAGGCCTCTCCATTGTTGAGTTGGGCCCAAAGATGTAGTTCAAATTGGAGAAACTTCGTTATCAAGCCTCGGTGTCTTCTTTTTGTGCCTTTTATGTGTTTACTTCTTCTTTCCTTATGTGCACATTTACGTGTTAAGATGCAATTTTATGTGCAATTCTTTTCTATACATCTATAAGTGAAAACATCATGGATCAACAACTCTAGGTTGTTATCCATCCTTAGGTAACCAAATCAGCTGCCTTGTACACTTTGATACACCAAACACAACATTCGAGGAGATTACCTACCCGTACTTCTTGGTTCGCCAAGAGGTATTCTGCAACTCACAGTTGCTTGGTAAACCTTTTGCCTATATTATCCTTCTTTTGTTTTGTTATATTACTTTGATTAAAATAAAATTAATTGACCGCGGATAACATCCTCCACGCTCGCTCCAGTTGATATTAGGTTGAGACATATGGTGACAAATCTGGAGTCCACTGATCAAGGAATTCCTTTGATGGGAATCCTGGTCCTTTTCCTTCTTTCGAAAATATTGGTGCTCCATATATGGCTACACTGTCCCTTCCGAGATTTACCATTGGCTTGCCAGTATGGTTGTTTTCAACCTCCTTGGTTCAAAATGTCATGATTTCTCCGCAATCAAGTACTCCTCCAACTGGACAAAATCAACCTCCAGTTGATCCTAATGTTGACCCTTTGCCTTCTTCCTCTGCTATTTCTTCCTCCCCTTCTTCCTCTTCGCCTGGTGAAAGTATTGCTTCTAGTAACCAGGTGGCTAAGAAGAAGAAGAAGCAAATTCAACAAAGGGGCGACCAAGAAACCATTACTTTGAATGTAACATCTGATGATAAATCATCCATCAAGCCTCACAAAGTTCGATATCCATGAAAACTTTGTGCAGGAGACCATCTTCTTTGAAATTGTCTTGATATTCCTCAGATCTTAGAAGAATAGTGTTCCCTTTCACATTATCATGTGTCATCAACTTCTCGAGATCATGCTGGTGATGCACCATCAACTAGTGGTAGTAAGGTTCACGAAAATAAGGGTAAAATCAAGTTTCCCTGTAGGTTATGTGAAGGGAATCACTCCATTCACCTTTGTCCCTATCTGGATGAAGCCAAAAAAGTGTTGGATAACCGTCTTTCTTCACCGCAGCGATTTCCATCTGGTTACAGGAGACTATCCCTAAATCCTTCACTAGTTGATGAATTGACTAGCCAAAATCAATCGTCGATCAAAATCACTCTCTCTGAAAGTGAATCCTATGAGTCTATACCCGACCCAAATCAACAAGTCGAGGTAACAGTTGACCCGATTTCACCTTCAGCTAATCGTACCTTTCCCGAAGAGAGTGAACATGGTACCACTCAAGTTCTTTTTGTTTCTTCAGATTCTAATGATCTTGGGGGCAGTCCTCCTATTCCATCAAGACAGGACAAAAATCCTCTAGTTCTTGTATCTCAAGGGTTTAATTCTCCCATTTCTACGGTACCCCCTCCAAGTAGTCTAGTTACTTCCTTTGATTGGAATCAACTGGCAAGATTCTCTCTTCCTTCTTATGTGCCTTTCGAGATCATAGTACAAGTTTGTAATATGATTGTATCTAGCACAATTATACATGAAGGTGCATCAGTGAGTATCCTTTCCTCAACTGCTTGGCAAGTGCTCGGTTCACTGCCTCATGTGCCAATTACCCAGAATCTATTGGCTTTAACAGAGGAACCAGTAAAACATTAGGGATCCTTCCACAATTACCTATCACTTTGGAAGAAAACATCGTTTATCTGAAAGCGATGGTAGTCCCAGACCCTTTAGATTACAATTTACTTCTTGGGCGCGACTATGTTTACGACATGGGAGCTATTGTTTCAACACTCTTTCCAATGATTTGTTTCCCGCATGAAGGCAAAATTGTCACCGTTGACAAGCTTTCATTTCCTAGTCCAAATATGGCTCCTAGTCAACCATCTTCCTTAAATGGTCCTTTTGTACCAATGGTATCATCCCCGTCACGGGTTAATTATGTGGCAACCTGTTCCATACCTTCATCAACTAACGATCAATTCAGTGATGTTGTACATCATGTACTGGGGGCATTGGAACAAGATCTCTCCTTCATGACCTCTTATGAGTTGTGATTGAATTGGAGGATAGTTCCTTGTCTTGTGTCAACCTCGTTAAAGAATGAAACCAAGGGAATGAGGATAGTTCCTAGTCTTGTTTTGACCTCATTAAAAAATGAAACAAGGAGTACGAGGATAGTTCTTTTACTATGTCAACCTCGTTTTAAAAATGAAACAGGCCAATGAGGATGGTTCCTGGTCTTGTGTAAACCTCGTTAAAAAATGAAACAAAGGGCATGAGGATAGTTCCTAGTCTTATGTCAACCTCGTTAAAAAATGAAACTAACGATATGAGGACAGTTCCTGGTCTTGTGTCAACCTCGTTAAAAAATGAAACAAGGACTATGAGGATAGTTCTTTTACTATGTCAACCTTGTTAAAAAATGAAACGACTCCTATGAGGATAGTTCCTTGTCTTGTGTTAAGCTTGTTAAAAAATGAAACAAAGAATCTCCGCAGAATTATTTTTCTTGTGTCAAGCTCATTAAAAAATGAAATAAGGTCCCAAGTCCTAAGTCGAGTCGTTGATTAGATCTCGTAAAATCCCAGTCGAGTTTTTCACTTGATATCGTAAACGAACCTTCATTCCATCTACTTAGTAACCACAAGTAGTCTACTTAGGTGAAGGCAATGAAGTTTGGGGGGAATGTACCTAATGGTAAAGTTAAGTTTTCTTGTAGGTTATGTGAAGGGAATCACCCAATTCACCTTTGTCCCTATCTGGATGAAGCCAAAAAGGTGTTGGATAATCGTCCTGCTTCACTGCAGCGATTTCCATCTGGTTACATGAGACTCTCCCTTTCATCATGCTCAGGGCATGTAAACCAATCTCAAGCATAGTTGTTCGTTTTAAGCTTGTGTAAAAATGAAATTGAATCCAAGCGTAGTTCCCTATGGTTTAAGCTTGTATAAAAATGAACCCATTTCCATTTTTAACCCTTGTGATTGCCATTCTATCAACCTTTTCTATCAAATGAGCCTTGGTTGTTTCATTCCATCACCACCATCTCTTTGGCCGATCATATGCTTTCACTTGATTGTTTTACCCTTTTTGAGGGACAGTTGCAATGAGTGGTCTTATTAGCCAGCCTCTTCACATCAATCAACATGTTTTGAGAAGTTCCAACGTCACCGAAACCAAATGCTATCCCAAACACCACTTGTTCCTCAAAATGAAGTCCTCTTTAAGCTCCTTTCAGACTCTCTAAACATGAAAAGATTACCAAGCGTTTTTCCTTTCCAGCTCGTTAAAAGATTGGAAACGATATCTCTTGTATTATTTTACGCTTTTTTGGCCTTGAGAGATTATTTTGCAAAAAAGAACTTATGGAGTTTCCTTTTTGTCCCTTTTCAAACTCTCTAAACATGAAAAGGACCAAGTTGTCTTTGTCGTTAAACTCGTTAAAAACATCAAATAGTGACAAACTTGTCCATCTAGACAAGGCCAAGTTTTACCTTCACTAGACTCGTTAAAGCATCAAATAGCGATGGATTTGCCCGAAGGGTGAAATTATACAACAAGCATATGTTATCCTCCTAAAGCTTGATAAAAAATATAGAGGTATTGATCAGCAATGATTGGGGAAAAAGGAAAAGGTGAAGACAACTTCATGGTAGAAAATCGCTCTTGAACATGACACTTTCATCTCATCACCGTGACTATGTGAATTGGGTCATTCAGCGTGATGGTTATCACACTATTGGTCTATCATACCATCCATTACTTTGTTTTGGGTCAATGCTACCAATTCATCTTAGTGTCACCAACATGTTCAAGAGAAGTCATTCAGTTCAAACTTCATCCTTTGCAATACCATAAACCTTCATTTTCATGACTGCCATTCCTGAACCTTGTGTCATAAGTCAATTCTCATCTTCAAAATCATTTACCTCATTTCGTGTCGTTGACGTGGGATACATCAAGGCCCTCTTGCGATGACTCACTTCTTGTCAACATCAACACATCATCCAAGAAGTTGACTTAGAAACACCCCTTCAGTGCCTTGAAGCTTGCATACATCAATGGCACGTCTCTCGCTTCCGGTGATAGGTTGACATCACTGGCCTTCGACCGAAAGACTTTGTATGGTGTTCTACATCAAATCATTTATCCACACCATACAAAATGTAATATAGTATCTTGAGGGTCATTATCATTATCGGCGATTCCTCTCGCGTCTGTTAACGACTTACATCATTGGTTGGTAATCAAACGATGTCTTTCCATGTTCAACTTCAGAACATCTATTCACATGGTTAGAATTGTACTTGAGCAAAATATTGAATGAGACTGAAGACCCCAGATTTAGTTTCATCCATCTGGGCTGCGATATTTTCAGGAGTACTAAATCAAATGTACAATATCCTAGAATATCAAACTTCTACTAGGGATTAGTTACAAACCCTAGAATTTACAAACTATGAACGTCAACACTTAGGTTAGCATATATACATATCTAGGATTTCATAATCATGCACAAGCATATCACAACAATATCTACTAGGCAAACCCAAGACACAAATATCAATAAAGTAAAGTTAGACATACAACAATTTTGATCAGGCTAGATTTTTTATCAGATAGATGAACATACACCTAAGGCTTTATTCCTAGGATCTTACTATAGATATTATAAGTGTTTTGTTCATAAACCTTAATTCATCAAACCCTAAAGATCTAGGGATTCAATACATAACTTTAGATAGCAAACCCTAAAGACTAGGGATTTTACCATAACAATACCAAAACATCAAAAGAATAGG
>Ga0068628_1000426_pt1 | contig 14687 bp, 5 predicted proteins | sample InSIn2gowninarea_FD_77431 | JGI IMG/M metagenome (GOLD analysis project Ga0068628, IMG submission 77431) | Clean room microbial communities from NASA Spacecraft Assembly Facility at Jet Propulsion Laboratory, Pasadena, California, USA -... ... | reverse complement strand
GAATTTGTAAAATTATTTTTTGACTCTCATATATAGCTCCCTTTCGTGAAAGTGAAACATTTGTGATTCTGAGATTTATTTTAAAGCAATATGAATCTCATGAAAGTTTTCCTGTGCCCTTTATGAATTCCATGATATTCTATAGTTCTCTAAATACCTATACCTTTCCTTTGTCTATTTTCTTATTCAATGATGCTTATCTCACAATGACGAATGGAATGGGCATGATGAATTAAACTTCGTTTATTTATTTCTATTATGTGTTTTATTTTCCACATCTATTCTATGCATAGGTGCATGATATGAACATATATTATTGTTGAGTATGTTGTCATTGATGTTAAAATGGGTGCAAAACATTTTCATTTATTTCCTTGGTATGATGACATGCATGCATGAGATGATGCATTGATGAAACTCTAGCTCTAGGGTTTGGATCCCTTGGAAGATGATCATACCCCGCACTTGCTTGCACTTGTTGATCATGTTCATCATGATTCTTGGCATGGGACCCTTCTAAGATGATTTCCTTCGTCAAGTCGTTTATGTTGATATGTGGAGTGCTTCATGGGTTCTCCTAGTTGATGAGATATTGATTTTTGAAGGTTGTGTCCCCCAAGGAATGGGTCTTTCTCCTCACATTTAAAATGCATATTATTAAACAAGTTTGCTTAATGTCTAGGCACAATTTAAAATGGTTGGCACAAGATTTTATTGGGTCTTCTTGTTATCCTCTTGAAGCAAAGAAATAAAAAATAAAAATAAATGGAACAATTATTAAAAATGATTTATGGGTAAGTTTAAGGTCAACTTCACTTGGCTCCAAAAGTAAAATTTGAAATTAAATGAAAAGGCAAGTGATGAGCTCCAGTATTGTAACAAGAATGTCACAACTCCCAAGGCTACCAACTTAAATTATCAACACGGGGTTCGTACAAAATTAAGAGGTGCCGACACTATATGTGCAACATGCAATGTGCCCTTCTTTCATTGATCTGATGCAATGAAGTGAATGCCATGAAATTAATGCCTAAACTAATTGAAGAAATTGAAATGTTACTCTATTTTTAGAAAGGAAACCTAATTACTTTTGCAGAGAGGAAATCCTAGTTACTTTTGCAGAGAGGAAATTGTAGTTACTTTTGCAGAAAGGAAAGATTATTTTGCTTTGCATGAATGTAAACATTAACCTATTTGCAAAGTGTAAATTGTGCATCAAAAGGAAGCCTAGTCTATGCAATAAAAATAATTTTTTTTGGAAATAGAAACCATAACTTAATATTTATGAAAATATGTAATCATTCCTTAATCATTGCATTTAAGATAGATTTTTTCAACAAAGTTCATAAGGTACTTCATGAAGTAATCATCATTATGCTCTTCAAGTCATGAATCTGTCCACTAACCATAATTGCAGAGGTGAATTGCAATGGAGAAGAGGAAAGGCTTAAGAGGTCTTTTTCTCTTACTCAATCATGGTTCAAAGCCTGGAGGTCATTATTCAAGCCTAAGGGACAAAAACCAATCTTTCGGAGCAGATCTGGTTAAGTTTACACATGCTACAAGAGTGCTACAGGAGGTGCTACAAGAGCGAGATAACTTGTTGAATGCCCAAGTAAATAAAATGAAAAGGAGATGGGATTTATTATTATTATTAAGTAGGATGTCTTAGTAGTTCATTCCAAGTGGAATCACTTTAAAATACCCTAGATAACATGTGCTTAAAAATAGCAGAAAATTACTACTATAAAAACCAGAAATTCAAGAACTAGTGAGCTAGTTAACCTAACAAATTCCTAACCTAATCAAGTGAAAATTTTATGGGGTAAATTTTGTTATTAACTTGAATGGTTTTATGACCAAATACAAGTGGAATAAACCCAAATGAATCTCATTACCATGTTCTAAAAAATAGCATAACATTACTACTATTTTGCTACAAGGGACTGCCAAAAATTCTAGATTTGTGAACTAGTAAGCCAATACAAGTAGCTCAATGATGAACATGAATTTTCAAAGTTGTTATAAGAATGCATCATGATTTTGACTCTGTAAATAACCTGCAAAACAACTAACTTCAATTATTTAACCAATATGACCTACAACAAAAGATGCATGAATAGTAAATGCATAAATAAGAGATGCAAATGAAAAATACATTTAAAAGAAATAAATACATTGTACAAGAGGCTATGAGGCTCCTGGGATGGCCAAGTCCAAGGAAACTCAAAGACCTATGAAGGAATTCAAGCTTTATAAGCTAATAATGGCACCAAACTTCATTATTGAATCAATCCAAGTACATCCCTACTGTAAATGAAAGTGGAGCTGCTAAATAACAAGTTTTTTCAATAAGAAGACTAAGAAATACATTCCCCTAGAGGAAAATTCGAATTGGTACTTATACATGATGAGGAAGCATTCTCCTTGGAAGGAGACAACTTTCCCCTCAAAATTCCCTTAAAAAGTGGATCTAGTTCCCAACATTAGGAATTTGCATTAAATGATAGGGAGCACATTTCTAGATTTTCTCAATCACTAGAGCTCCAGAATTTGTGCAATAATTTCATAATATCCTGTTCATTCATTATCCAATATTGGTCCTCCTGTAGTAGGGAGCAAGTCCCTAGATCATCTCATCCTCCAAATCTTCAAAATCTGCCCAATATTCTCACAATATTCTACAAAAATAAATAATATTAGGCACATAATAAGCAATTATCTCTAAACCTTATTAAGAACATATTAAAGCTACAAAACATTATTAAGTGTAGAAGGAGAGATTTAATATAGCCTTTATGTGTCTAAGAAAGGTTAGATGGGCCTTAATTTCTGTCTAATTTGGAGGCCCATCAGTAGGTCATCTCCCAATAAAGATTAGTTCAAATTTGAAATTTAAGAAATGTTGGAGGTCAACCCTAATTTTTGGCTCCAAAATAAATTTTAAAATTCAAATTTAAAAAACGAATTCCCCCCCAAAAGGCAAGTCAACCTCTCCTAAAGTGCCTCCACAAACTTGTATAAATTAAGCCCTTTATTCCTCCAAGAGTATCATGTGTGTTGATATCTTTATGAGAATTTGTAGCCCTTGAATAGTCTTTTGAAGGAGGTCGTATGTGTTGTGAAGTTTCTGGCTTATGGTTATATCTTCAGTTAGGATTTTTTTGGCAAGGGTTTCATTCTGGGCATTTTTAATCTTGCACAGGGTACACACTAATCCCTAAAGCTCACTCTTTCTTCCAGAATTTGATCCCTTTTTTAGCACATGGATGTGAGATGAAACATATGGTGCATATTTGTTTTATTAATGGGTCATAATAATGCTCACGGTTAGTATAGCTCTGCAATCAAACCTTGAAGGATTTTTTGAGGCTTGCACTAGAATCTGAGGAGGGTTTGGAAGGACCTCTGCATATTATTTTATTACATCACTATAATACATTCATATTCTCTTTTGATCTGTTTGATGGCAGAGATATTCATACTTTTTGATTAGTCTATTCACTCCTTTTAATTAGCTATGTGGGATATACATTGGATATACTTGGTGGCATTCAATGGGTTGAATTCATTTTTGGTATCTTGAATTCATATGTGGCATAATGGTTCTTGCAAATTGATGCTTTCAATACCAAGTTTGATAAGTTATGTATGAGTAATTAAACATGTAGCAGAGTGCGCATAGTCAAAAGGCAACAAGGTTTTCAATTATTGTTTACGATTAAGTTCATGTTATGAGAATTCGAGTCTCTGTGTATATTGTTTAATTGTGGTTTGAGTTTATAAATTCTCTGCATCAGTTTTAGAGCCTATATGTCGAGCTCGTGAATTTTTTCAAGCATAGATGCTATTGATTATTGCATTTGGTGAGGTCAAGTGTTCATTGCTTTGAAGGTTATCGATTGAATAATCTGTGTGGAAGGTTATGCATTGAACAAGTTTTAGTGGACCTATGTGTCGAGTGAGCTAGAGTAGTCATTGTTGCTATCAAAATGACAGTAATATCCCAAGCTGTCAGAAGTTTAGGTTGAGCAATGCATATGTGCATGAAAATTGGGCATAAAGTTGGAGTGGAGTAGCAGTTCTTAAAATTGGAACGTTGGAATGTTGAGTAGTGTTGGGACAATGGAACGTTGTATGTATTGTTTATAGAAGAAATGTCATAGGTGTTGAATTGAAGTTGCATGTGTGGACACTGGAATCGAAGAAGCCTAAGAAAATTGAAGTTAAATCCTAAGACAGATAAATCTTCAGCAATGTATGCAGTGTTGGGACTCTTATGTTGGGTTTTATTGGCTATGTCCTAACTATGTTCTGCATGTTTTGTTTCCATGCTTGAAAAGTATGTGACACTAAGAAATTGATGTAAATGAACTATTGCATGTCTATAATGATGTTGATATATCATTAAAGTATTGTGGCTAAGTTTATTGACAAAAATATTTTACAATGCAAGAATGGTTGACAATGTCTATGAGCTAAGAATAATAGGTATATTCTAGTTGAAAAGATGTTTTGAAGTTTGTACATTGATTGATCATGTTGATATGTCTTTGAGAATTTGGTTTGGTTATGGCCAAGTTGTCGATGCTGAGGACAATTGACAAGACAAAGTTTTGAATCCTTTCTTGGAACATGAAGTAAGCAACAAGATGAAATGATTGAACAATATCCTATTTAAGGATTTATATTGACGATAAGTGATGAAAAAAAACCTTTTCTCAAGTTCTGGTGACAACAAAATTCGTGTTGAGTTGGGGCCAAACTTCCTCTTGTGATAAAAGTTTTGTAAAGTGTATCTCTTCTATAGTATCCCTAGCAGTAGACCTCCAAGACAACATGTTTGATGATGAACCAACTATATAAATGTTACATCATTAATTGGAAAACCCATGATGCCTTGTTGAAGTTTCATTGTGGTTAGCTTTATATGGAGATTAAAGTGTCACCCTTTTGACAAAAGTTGACAATCCAACTGCATCTAAGTGTATTTATGGGGATTATATTATTGTAGTAGATTGAAATTGCAACTGGGTCATTGTCCCTGATATAAGAGCCCAAGCTTAGTCTTGATCATTGTATGGGGCAATAGAGTGTTGTGGGGTAGAGTTATTGAGTTGAAGTGTAGCAACAATGTCAACTGCTTCCTTCTAGCCTCGCTGACAAAACCTCTGGAGTTATTCTACTTCCTTCTAGTCTTGACTGGTAAATTTGTATGAACCATACATAATGAAGTTTTTGTTGAGAGAAACATTTTGTGCACTGTTCCTATTATGTGATACTTCTTTGTGTTTGTTTTAATGACCTGATAAGTTAAAAGAACCTAACCAATTGTAAAATTAAAGGAAATACTAACCCCCTCTAAGTATTTCCAACCATTATTTCTTAAGATATATTGAAAATCAAAGTGTGCATTGAAAGAGGAGTACGAAATATCTAAAAACATAGAGGGACTTGCAGCCAGGCCCTAGGAGGTTGACTTTTTTTTTTTTTACGGGAAAAAAGATCATCATTATGGAACAAAATGCACTAGAATAGAATCAAACCCCTTTTCCTCATAGTGGCTTGATTATACCACAAATCAATAGCCAAATAGAAGTTAAATTTGACCCATTTAACCCTCAACAAAAAAATACAACTCAACACTTCTAAGGTATTCTTTATCTTATCCACATGGCCAACCCCTTTCCCATGAGTAACAGTGGTTTATATGGCATCCTCCTAGCCCCTTTCCCATGGGTAATAAGGTTATGCGGAATCCTCTCGATTTATGATAGCAAACACAATACGTCAACTTCTGAGAGTGAGTAATTTTGTATTCAACCATGATTGATGCAATTCTTGCACCATTTGAAAGGTTTTTGAGTGTAGAATAACACCGAGGGGTGCAGGCTTAAGCATACAAGTTATACATCGAGATTTTGTTTAAGGCCTTAAACTGGAAACAAAATATTTCTGACCCAAATTCTCCAAACTGAGTCCCATCGATAAAGTTGCTCCAGTAAGCTTATTTCTCTAAATTTTCTGCCCTAAAAGCATTAATATGGATGACAAAAAATATATTGGTGCAATCCAAATCATTGTTCTATGCTTCACAAAATATATTTTAAAAATGTATTCATGTATCAATGATAGTTTTAGCTCAAATGCATGGGAAAACTATTTATAATATAAAATGGCCAATTCTATAGATTCTAACTCATTTTGTATGATTAATTTAATATTATTTATACATGTGCACTTGAATAATTGTCAATTTAATGTTTTAGAATCATGATTTTGGATTGAGTTTGAATGCATAAGATTTTCCACCAGTCCAAAAATGTTGCAAACTCTTATAAGGAGAAAGATTAATGCAAATAGATATTTGATAAAGCTGGACAACAACTTTATCTTATCAATTGTAACATGCCATATTCCAACAACCAACTTGGGTCAATAGTACTACATTGTGAATTGCATCTCTTTTATGATACCCCAATAGTATGTGGTTATTCAAAAGGTAAAGTGTTGAAGGTGAACCCTAATTTGTTGTTTGTACATGCAATACATAGTTTGCCTTATGGTGAAGAGTCATTAATAAACGATAACTTTCGTAGACCACCAACTACTTGTCAAAAAGGCCTTGCATTAGGTCTACCTTCAAACATCCACTTGAGGGGTAAGAAAAACATGATTGAAAGTTTGTATTTCTAGTTTTTCAATAGAACTAATTAAATTTGTTGCTTAATTTGACATTTGTTTTATAAATTGACTGGTTCAATGTTTTTCCCCTTGGAAAAAATATAATTTTCATTATATTAAGGAAAATTACATGTTGTAGATGCTGTTCTCATATGAAATATATGAGGCTAAGTGCTTGTCAAGTAGAGGTAACACAAAAGAATATAATCAACTCTCCACGTAGGGAGGCTCTGCCATCAATAGAGTGAATATAATGTTATCAAAAAATAACTCTGCTAAGATAGTATGCCTATCTATAAATACAATTGGTAATATATAAACATGATAATATTAACACATAAAAAAAAAGCACATGCCCCTGCTGAGCCTATACTATATGGTCCATGAAAGGGCAATGGTAGTACTAGTAGTGTGCTTCATCCCTCTACTCTTGTATCAACCATGTGTCACGTGGCCTGATCGCTACCTCCTTGGATAGCATATCGGCAAGTGTGTTGCATTCCATGTATATATGAAGACAAACAAAGTTGTCAAATAAAGAGATGAGTCTATGGGCCTCATCCAAGATAGGCCTCATAGTGTATGCATGATAGTTTGATGATTTATTAATCCAATTGCAAACTATTTTTGAGTCCCAAAATAGTTTTACATTCTTGCAATGTTTTTCTAATGCAAACTGTATGAGATATTTGGCAGTGATGAGCTATGCATAATTGTTTGTGCCCCCTCCAAGCCCCATTTGGATTTGGAAGTGATGGGAGTCTGACAGATATAGGATGGCACCACCCCCACCCCCTGCTTCTTTAGCAGATCCATCAAAAAAATCCCATGGCTGAGTGTGGCCAATAGTTTCCGGGACAATATGTCTAGGAGGAGGATTATCATCGTCATTAGGAATGTTTTTAAAGTCTGCCAAAAGTCGACAAAGATGGTGGGCCAATGAGGAGCAATATCCTTAAATATGAGATGGTTACAAGCGATCCAGATTTCCCAACAGATGAGGAGGGGTAGGTTCTCGAACTTTGTTGGGGATGCGGATGTCCAACATGTGGTCCAAGCTTCTCTGGCAGTCTGTCCCCGCCATGTGACTGGTTCATTGTTTATTATTGAGAAAAATATTTATATGCTACTACTAAATGTTTGGTATATGTCTGAACATCCTAAATGCATTATGTTACTAATATTATCAATATAATGTTTAGTATTTTTACAATTAGGATTTTGACGATGAGTGTGTTGGGAATCATGATTGTCGTTAGAACAAAACCCACAGGTGTTAGTCAACGATCACATCACCAAATATAAGAATCCACGAGAGGTGGTTAGTCCACGTCAAGAAACAAACATGGAGTATTGATTTATACAATGTCCAACACTCTCCCCCCCAACGCGAACTAGGTGTGTATCAAACTCATGACCTATGCTCTGATACCATTTATTGGGAATCACGATTGTTGTTAGACAAAAAACCTCAAGTGTTAGTCAAATATCACATTGCTAGAGATAAGTATCCATGAGAGGTGGTTAGTCCATGTCACGAAACACACGAGAAGCGTTGATTTGTCCAATTTCCAATATAGTGAAATTTCTACCATCTGCCATTGCACCCCCATTATGATGTCAAATCAAAAGATTGCTATTAAACAAGCTCTTTTAAGAGAGTAAGCATACCAAGCATGGTTGAATCAACCACATATTCAATTTTCTCTATGTCCTGAGTCACCAATTCAAAACTTCTATACTAACACTAGTTCTTCACATGTTGGGGATGAATGTATGTATGATCTATTACAAGATGCCCATGCCATGGAGGGAACATTGTTACATGCATGATAACAAAAAGAACTAGGGTATGGAACTAAAATCATCAATATATTTTTAAAAATCCTGAAATCTACTTCCACCACCCCTCTCTTTGAACATGGGTCAAAATCTACCCAAATAGGAAGAACAATGTTACTATACAACTTGAAAGCAATGTATGGTATTTTTAGACGTGTGTTTCTCGACACTTTAGAGGTAACCAACCATTAATTCCCTTAATTTTTTAACAAATCTCGTCACACAATAAACATTGAAAATTGTTGATTTTATGATGCTTAGTGACATTGTAGATTTCTATTGTTTACTAATTGTAGGTTACTTAAAGATAAGGTACTTCCAAGTGATAAAGACATTGATGAAAAGGTTGGATGTTGAGTACATATTATACCATGCATATTTGAATGATTATGTTCTATATAAACATGAATATGCGGATAAAGAGATGTGTCCAAAATGTGGGGATGATAGGTACAATAAAAAAACAAAGGTAAAGCACATGGTCCTCTTTGTAAGATATTTAGGTACATGCTTAAAATTTTAAATATTCAAAGGCTCTTTCATTGCAAACAATTAACCATGTTACAAGGGTGGCCTACTTCACATATAAGTGAGCCAGGAGTTATGCCAATCCTGGTAGATTAAATATCCATGAAGCGTATAGAGGATATATGGCTTGATAAATTTGAGGATGAACTACAAAGGCTTCAATTGAGCATAGCCATGAATAAAGTTAGATTGTATTCTCTCCAAAACACCAAGTATTATATCTAGCCAATGATAGTATCAATAACAATATCCCTCCATGGTGGTTCGTGAAGGATGAACATCTTATGTTGCCTCTTATAGTCTTGAGTAGAAGACAAGTGTAAAGATGGATGCCTACCTCCAAACATTGAAATTTAAGAAATCATGGTAAGGGATACATGTATACGATGTATAAAGACTCATCCCAATGGAGAGGTATTTTATGTTGTATGGCATATTTGCATATATAATGCATGATTATCTTGGACTAGGGGATTTCCCTGGTAATAATGCTAATTATTTTGTTTATATATGCAATGTTGTTTGACATACTTAAATTGGTGCAACTATCCTTTTTCATGCTACTGTGCTTTATATATAATAACATTGGAAGTATTGTTACAAAAGGGTATCATGGATGTAAATGTTGTGGACCTTCTATAATGGCTAGGTGGTCCAACCACCTAAGAAATTTAATGTATGACTACTCGAGGGTATTGCTATCAAAATACCACCTTTATAGAAGAGTTGCATCTGCTTTCAATGATAAACTAGAGAGAACATATAGACTTGAAATAATGACACTGACATATTAGATTAGGACACATAACACAGAGAAGGAGAAGGAAATTACAAAATTGTTTGATTCAAATGGAGAACCTATCTTCAATGATCTTGATTTTTTTAACACCTATATTGAGAAAATGCTCATTAGGATGAAAATGAAGTCTTTATTTTATGAGCTCCCATATTGGGAGCATCTTAAGTTTTACCACTCAATATATCCCATGCATATATTAAAAAATGTTTCATCTTCTTTATGGAGGCACATAACATTGAATAAATGTGACACATTGAATGTCGGAAGAGATCTTATTTCTTCAAATACTAGAAAGAGACATTGGCCAAGAAAAGAAAGTATAGGAGATGTTAGTCCCTCTTCGGATTTCAAAGAAGGTGTTGTTATGTGGATTTGAAGAAATATGATATTTCTATGACAATGATGTTATATTAAATGTGAAGGCACATTCTTTATACATGTTGACTCTATGATGTTGCTTCATTCTAGAGGGAAATTTGTCAAAGTTGAAATCGCTTGACCATTTTTACCTTCTAAGTGTATGTATTTCAAGTACATGATTCTTCTTCTGTTGTATAGGTTAAAATATACTCTGGACTCATAATTTTATGGAAATTAACTATGTGCATGACTTGTAGTGTCATTATCCTTCACTTCTGTATGGTTGTGTATACCATGACTTCCCATGGGACTTGGGATGTGCCAGATCAAAATTATTGCATTTGTAGATTGGATCACACAAAAGGAGATTCACATGGCTAACATTTCATGATGGAATCGAGAGATAGTTGAAATTGTTTGTGTGTTTGAAAAGGAATTGCCCATCATTTTTATTGACTTGCAGGTCCATCTTCTAATTCACATACTTGATGAGTTTAAATTAGCTGGGGTGCTCTCATGTCATTGGATGTTCTTCTTAGAGAATTACATGAAAGAAATGAAGGGGTTTGTTAAACAAATGGAAAAACTAAAGGGCTTTATGGTAGAGGGCTACATGGTTTATGAGTCATTGTATTAAGCTAGTGGGCACATTAAGAAACTTAATGACACATTGGTGTTAGTGGTTTGGAATGACTAACATGATAAGAAAAAAAGAGAAGGGTAGCTATTGCAAACAAACATAAAAGGACACATGATAAAGACTAAGTCACTTATCCTTTGTCAAATTTGTATAGAGAAATTGTTCACACTGAAGTTGATACTATATATATTTGATCTCATACTATTCATTTTGAATTCTTTTATACATCAAAAAATTCATAAATTAATTCCAACAATAAATTCATTCTTTACAATGTAGAGGCGACTCAATTATGGGTCACATTGTATGAAAAGAAAAGAAGCAAATGGGATAGTGACATGAAAACATTCAGATAATGGTAGAATCATATCTTATCTTGATTACTTAAAATAAAATATGTCAAAGATATGTTCCAATAGTTGGGTGGTCTTGATAGGGATAAATTACCCAACAACAGTTACTAAAGGGTTCTCTCTAGTACGAGGTCCCAACAAGACATCATATTGTTTAGGGTAAGAGACCCATTTAGATTTTGGATAGGTAACCATGCTTGGTTTTTGAGATGCTATGAGATATTGAAAAGTAATCACAATAATTGTTTGGACAAATTAATAAATATCAAAGTATCCTATGTCAATATGGGTCATAGAACTTGTGAATTGTTGGGCATAGTGAGTGTAGGTAGAGGAACTAAACCTAAAATTGGTAACCTAAGTCTAAAGCTACTCTACGGGCTTCATAATATAGACATCTAATAATAGAAATCAAATTTGAGAAAGGTTAACATGTCAACTATCATAACAAGTAATCGAAATAACTATGAACTAATCCCTCTCTATTTTGATTCCCCACTAATACCCTGGAAGCATTCTTTCATTTCATCTAATCAATGTTCATGCTAGCCACTCAAAAGGGTTAAATACAATGCAAGGAGGTAAAGTAAAACTAGAATCTACTTCGGAAAATACTAGTTACTCAAGTTGCTACTAAATCTAGTCTTTATCTGTATGCTAGAGGACCATTCAAAGCTTGCATAAATGCAACAGATAAAAAAAGATCCGACATGGAAGCAATAAATAACCTCTGCATATGAATATATGGGTAGTGAGCAAGGTTATGGGGGATTTTCACTGTTTCACTTAGAGACACTGTCTCCATGCAAAGTTATCTCTTCTAGTGTTTTTCCTTTAACTAGCTGCACACATTCAATTTCACACTCAAGAAAAATTAATAATACTTAAGGCCTTTCTTCTTCTAGGACAACCTCGCAACTGTTGTTGAGAGACAATGTTTAAAGCAAATCCAGTATTAGTGTTGGTAATAGTTTTGTCCCTATTTATATCATTATTGGGTTGTTTCCTTTGAAGAAAAGGTTCTTAGCAATGTACATAAAAACAACTACTCCTATTCCTATGTATAAAAAATGCTCAATAGAAATTCAATCAACAAACCAATATAGACTTTTCTATCCAATAAATGAAGAATATGGCATAATGTGAGTTTCCACTGATGGAGAAATGTAGTAACCTAGATTTGCAAGAAATAAAACTTCAACAAGAAAGCAAACTATACCACTAACTAGCATTCATACCATTATAAAAGAATCAATAAATCAATAAGAAACTACACATTCAAGGTATTAAATATAGCTTCATTGTACATGAAACAAACCACTATGTATTGATATTTCTCACTGTGTACTAATACAACACAATGTGTTTGCAATGGAACTGTCACAATGCACTAGTATTTTAGTAATCCATCAAACATTCAAATCTTGATGTTTCAAAAATTCTTCAATGCTTGTTAATGTCTCAACAATCTATCAAATAATGAAATAATGTATTATGGAAGGATTCTACTTCGAATTCTTGTTCACCCTTATATTGTTTCACCATAGATCACATAAAGTAGGTTAGAACTCTATTTAGAAATTAAATCTGCTTATATATAAAAGCTCAGATATTTGAAATATGGTTAGTACAAACTATTGAAAATGGGAGTGATAAATAGGTATCTTAGTATGCACTATTGAAAAGAATTTGATACACAAATAGATAGATATGAATATTGGACTAAGTGAAAGTCATATTGTGACTTGCAGTGCACTGTTAATAAGGATACAAGTACTTGGTATAAATTCTTAAAATATTGTGCCAAATTTGAAGCTAATATATATGAAATGTGACACAAGGGGAAAAGTGGGTAGAGTATAATGTTTCTCTTGCGTTAAACCTTGAATAGTAATGTTGTAAACTATAGCGGTCTCAATAAACATTTCTAACATTCAAACCAAACAACAAATACTAGGTATTGTATCAATACATAGGGTTCCTACTGCAACAAACTTCTTAATCTATGCTAAAACCAACTATTTCTCATTATGAAATCACAGGAACAAATTAAATAAAATTAAGGATACACTTAGCTCTTGCTAGATGGGATTGGTGGGCCCTTGCCAATCCTAGTAGCCGAGCTACTAACTTATAGGAATGTTAATAAATTTCACTAGCAATCAAAATAAGGCTTTCATTAATCAACAAAATATCACAACAACTACAACACTTGCACCCAAGCCATACTTTTTTTTAATGATATTGACAAAGGATCAATACAAGTTTTCTAGAAGTTCAAACTACAACAACATATGTCCTTTTGGCTAGTCTTTACAGGGCATAATATATTGTTTAAAGAAAATCCCTAGCTATAGATAAGGTCGAGTCCTCTGATCCCATGAATCAGAGGGCGAGATAATTACATTGTGTCAAGAGAAATGATAGATTTCAAATATATTTCAAGCAAAATCTAGATCAAAGGTCCTAATGTTGTCTCTGGTTGTTGCAATCCCGACTCAATCTCCATGAATAGCGAAAATGGCCTTGACTACATTGAACCAATTAGGTTGAATCCTCACAAGCAGGATAGTCATGATACAAAGTTCTAAAATTAACTAAGAAATAGTCTTATGCTCCATGTGACTAAGTCCCACACAAGTGCTATCCATAAGCTTAAAATGTTGCAATGATACAAGACAAATATAATATTTCTTCATTAGAAAATGTATCCTCTAATATTCTTATTAAACTTATAAAAAACTTAGGAAAATAACAAATAAAGAACTTATATTACCTTGAGTATCTTGTCAAATGAGTAAGGTATAATGGTGTGAGGCAATATTAGGGTTGTATGGAGATACTATAATGGGGTATAGGTAACAAAATACTTACTTATCAACCAACAAAATGGGTCAAAACAAGGGTTCAACATATCCCCTAGGCCAAGGATTTTCCATGCCCTCATGCAAACTTTATCAAAACTAATAAAGGTTGTCAAAGAAGGTATACATTGTTAAGACAGTCAAGTTTCCTCGACCAAGATATCGAACCCTGAATCCATTGGTGTTGCTACTTCTCTTCCTTTTCAATTGTCTAGACATGAACATTTCCTCATTTTCTTTTTGATTTTCTTAATTTGCTTCTTCAACTACTTATTCTCACTTTCTACACACCTATTCAAGAATGTTAGCTTCATTATCTCCTTAACTTTAACCACTTAAGCTTCTAGTTCTTCTTCCGGAGTTTCATTTCTATCATATTTATGATATTAGATTATGCTGATGAGCCTTCAGGTTCATTCTTAGAAGGGTTAGGAGGTACTGGACTTGGGGTCCCATGAGCTTCAAAATTGCCTTCTTTTTCACATGCTAAAGAAAATAAAAATTGCCTCGGTCCTCAAAATGGCATACCCGAGCCACCAATATTGTCAAGCCTATCTGGTTCAGGGAAAAATTTTCTTAGAGAATCTTGGCCCTAAACTTTTTGGTTTCTCACAAAT
>Ga0068628_1000425_pt1 | contig 14687 bp, 16 predicted proteins | sample InSIn2gowninarea_FD_77431 | JGI IMG/M metagenome (GOLD analysis project Ga0068628, IMG submission 77431) | Clean room microbial communities from NASA Spacecraft Assembly Facility at Jet Propulsion Laboratory, Pasadena, California, USA -... ... | reverse complement strand
TAACCCTAGAAGATGAAATGCCAAATTGTGGGCCCCGTTTTGGGTAAGTTGGTACATCAACCTCCCAGGGTCGTAACTTTGGCACCTGATCTTCGTTTGACGCATACAATGGCTCGTTAGAAAGATCTATCTAAGAACTACAACTTTGGGAAGAGAAACATCGGTCCATGGATCCATGTTGCTCCCAGATTTCCCAAAAAACATCGTTTAGGGCCTCAAAACGGCTCCGGAAGTTCAGGACCCGAACAACTACTAAAATTAGTAAATTGTGCTACAATTATGGAAACTAAAAAACTAAAAGAGACAGTTGTGCGGGTCCAAGTGGGATAAGCAAGTGGCCACCAACATCCACCTAGATCATTCCTCCCCTGTTAGGAAGCAATGATCCCCATTGCATTGAGTGCCTCCATGAGATGGGGAAACTTCTGCTGAAATTGGTCCCTGGCGAGCTGTTCTGCAATCTCTGATGTGTCTAGTAATGGTGGGAAGCATGGTAGAGGGCAGTCCACATTGAACACTCCATGCAAGCCAAGGAATGGGGGAATTTTGTGCTCCAAAGCATTGTTTCCCACAACCTTGGTAATGGTGTAAGGACCATATCAGAGTGGTATGAGCTTCCAATGGGCTCTTGTAAGACGTTCTTTATGTAGGTGCAACCAAAATTTATCGCCCACTTGAAACTTGTGTGGCACCCGATGTTGATCATGTCGTTGCTTGCACTTGGCATTTTCCAGAATGGAGCTGCGATATATCGGCCCGTTGGGTAGAGGTGCTTCGAGAGTCAGATCGAACAAATGCTTGACCTAACAGTGCAATGATACCCCTATGGGTGAGGAGAAGATGTTCCTGTATTATTTCATGACCGTATCCACCTGCTTCTGCTGTGTGGAGGAGCCCTTCCTGAGGGCCATGGATGTGGCTATGCTCTTCGAGCGAACCAAAAAGAAAATAAGTGTCCTAGTCTGGGAGATGAACTTGTTGCATTTCTTAGCAAAGATCAAAGAGTTGGCAGTAGGTGGGGCTACCTCCGGTATCCTGTATAATGTATTACCCAAAGAAATAATAACAGTGTGAGGCCTTGACTCATACATGACCTGTCGCTTCCACAAGTATGGTTGTCCTAATAATACATCACAAACGTCAAGAGGAGCAACATCACACAATACCTCATCTGTGAAGGGCTTGATGCTGTAAGGAAGACGACATTGTTGGCGAACTCAGAGATATTCTCCTTGGTGAATCCACCCGATGTTGTACCGTTGTGGGTGTGGTGTAGTCAATAGGCCCAGACGCTTCATGACCTCTGCTAAAATAAGGTTCTTTTGGCTGCCACTGTCGACAATGAATTGCAACATTGAACCCTTCAACCACATTTGTGAGTGGAAAATACACTCCCCCTCTAGATCTTCAGGTTCATTCTTCTAAATCTTGGTGGTGGAAATAGTGGCGTTGGGCTCTGCATCAATGATCTACTTCCCTTTTTCATTCCTCTTATTGGGTTCTGACTTAGGGTCAAAACATGCATCTGGTTCTGAATCCTTCAACTCGTCCACTAGTGACTGCTTGGCCTGACACTCACTTGTGTTATGAGTGGGGCTCTTATGGAACTCACACCACTTTCCTGTGTCCTTCTTTGACTTCGTGGTGTTGTTCTTTTCTTGCGGTTTCGACGGTTGTCTTGGGTCACACCATCTTGGCTTTGTCCTTGGTTCTGCAATTTGGGGAAGCCTTTCCCTTGCTTCGGATTCGCAGATCCAAAGTATCGCTTCTTCTATTTAAACTTCTGCTCAATCTTTACATCATATCAGTACGTTATGCCGAGAGAGGAGATGTCCAGGAACTCCATCTCGTCCTAGATGTACCTGTGTAGGAAACCGCGGTATTTGAGTACCAAATTCTTCTCAGAATCCTTGATACCTAACTTTGTACGAAGGGTATGAAAAATAATGGTAAACTTCGGCACGTCTTGGTCCCTTCCCTTCCACATCGTGGTCCACTTTATGTATTTATCCTCATAGCTTCTGATAGGGTAGTACTACTCCTTGATGGCATCCCAGAATGAATTCTAAGTGGGTGCGATTGAAAATAGTGAGGCCGTACTTTCATCCTTCTGCTTGCAGTAGGTTTCCCACCATTCCTTGACGTGTGGGCGGCTTTGAGAAGAGCGTAAGTAATATTTTCCCGGCTAGAAAAATAATGAACAGAAAAATACCCTTGTAGAAGATATAACCATTTATCTACAACATTTGCATCTATTTGACCCTCGAATATGGGAATATTAAAGTTAACTTGTACCTTAAAGGGTGTGGCGCTTCTAGAGCAGCTTCTGGAAGTAGATGTGTTGCCCCTGGGTAGTCACTGAAGGATCTGGGCAAAGTTGTCCATCATCGCATTCCTTTGTCACTCGAGGGCTTCTTTGAGCAATATTTTGAGAGGATCTCCTGCCCCCTCGTCTTTCTTTTCATCCGTCATGGGAGGCCATCAGGATTTACAAGGTTGATCTTGCAAAGGTTCAACCAGATTGAGCCCTAACTCCTTATATCCTGACCTTGTTGGGGACATGCAAAGAAAAATAGAGAAATATTAGACCGCTTTGATACCATTGATCCAAATTTAAACAGGAACACAACAAAATACAGATATAACCATAAATACAGAGATGCAATGGAAATAATACTTCATTTCATTAATGTAAAATACTAAAATATGCTTACAAACAGAATGGAAATAAGACTAACTAGGGCGATGGTAGCTTACCTCTGAGAAGATATGTGGTGGCTACATGCTTTTGAACTGTGTTACAATGAGGCTCGAAGGCCTATTTATTGTTGAGAAACAATGGAAAACCTTAAACATCCAAAAACCTAACCCTAGGAGATGAAGCACCAAACTATGGACCCCGTTTGGGTAAATTGGTACATCAACTTCATGGGGTCATAAATTTGGCATACGATCTCCGTTTGACGTGCACAATACCTCGTTATAAATATCTATCCGAGGAATACAACTTTTGAGTGGGAAACATCAATCAATAACCCATTTTGCTCCTTGTTTTCCCAAAAGAACATCATTTAGGGCTTCAAAATGGCTTCGAAAGTTTAGGACCCAAAAAAATGCCAAAAATAGTAAATTGTGCTATAATTAAGGAAATTGAAAGACACAATTGTAGGGGTCCAAGTGGGATAGGAGGGTGGCCACCAACATCCCCCTGGATCAACATGTTCTCTATTGATATTATGATGATTGTAGCATAAATGGCTATGTTTGGTCTCTATTGAATTTATGATGATGATAACAGTAAAGGATATGCATGCTCTCTATTGATATCTTGATGATGATAGCTTTGATGGATAGGTATATTTTCTATTGATGTTATGATGTTGATAGCTTTGATGGATATGTATGTTTCCATTGATGTTATGATGATGATATCCATGATGGATGTGTTCCCTATGTTACCTTCTTGCATTAGTTTTGGTTCACAATGAACAATGATGTGAATGACTGGGTGATGTTGATGATGCTATTAGGACAATGACTAACACTGAGAAACCTTGTTACTAATGATTATTGAGTATGGATGGAAATAATCAGAGGCACTTGCATATGACGAGTTGACGACACCTGGTTTGAAAATTTATATTTTTTTATCTTTGAAATTCTAAGTCAATTTTGAAACTTGCTATATATGTTTATCTATATTCTGATGATATGTTAGTGGTTGCAGGCACAGATTAGTTTCTTGGCTGAATGACTCACATATGGGTGATGGGGTTGTACAATTGAATGGAACTAAACGAGAGGGGTGGGGCAGTGTCCTTGATCTCATCCACTAGCACTCCCACCATGACTTGGGCTGGAAAGGTTGAAACACCTTTGCCTTGAAGATCACGATGTCATGAGGGTAGGTCCCAAAGTTGGGTCACTCATGAGGATTTATCAGGGGGCACACATCAAGGCGGATTCCTTGATCCCTAACACCATTAGTCTCACTATAGCAGACAACATAAGAGACGATAGTGGTCTCTGTCATTGCACCTATAATTTCCCCTTGTAGTCACTGAATGCTTGAAGGGCAAGTGGCGTGGAACCCTTGGAACTTTAAGGGAATTTCTTGAAGGGCACGACCAACTTGGCACCCTTGGAATCATTAAAAATTAATAAGTTAATAAATATAATCAAAATATGAAAACCATGTAAATTCACATCAAGTGATAAATGATGATTAGAATCGAGGTAATTAAATCAAGAATAAAACTTGGGTTAAGGGGATCATAGGAAGAAATTAAATATTTTACCTTAAAAACTCTACCCTTCCCGTGTTGGAAAATTTTAGGTAGATAATGTAATTTAATTAGGTAAAAAGGGGAAAGAGGGACATAAATGGAAGGATAAATATTAATCCTAAAATAATTAAACCTAATTAAGAGAAGAGGATGGTGAATTAAAATAAGGTTAATAAATTAAATTTTAGAGAAATTTAGAGAACCTCCATGTGGCAACAAACAACATAAGAATATCCATCTAAGAGATAACTTGAATTAAATTAGGGAGTAGATAGGGGATCAAATATTGTCTTATAAATTGACTTTAGTAATGAACACAAATTAATGAGTAAAAAGGGGAATCAAGAGACAACTAGAAGAAGAAATAGGAATCTTGTTAAGGTGAGGAAAATTATCATTTTTAAACTAAAATTTAAATAAATAATTTTGGAGATCCTTGATGAGAGAGTGACACATGGGTGGGTGAATAATCAAACTATTGGATTATCAAAAATAATTAATTATGCATGAAAGACCAAGTGTCACCTATGAGGACTCCTATAAAAGAAGGGGCAGGCCGTGGGAGAAAGCACTTTTTCTTTACCCCACTTTTGGATGGATGAGATTATGTTAGAGTAGTGACTATGAGCTATAGTGAGTTTGGTGAGGTAGAGGGCTTTAGAGAGGGGACTCTTGAGCCAAGAGTGCTCTCCTCTACCAGCTAATACATTCCTCCATTTTACAACCCCATTGCAGCTCGGGGGTCCGCGGGGAAGGATAGTACCTAAGGAGTAGGCTAGGAGGTCAACAGGTGGGTCATTGCATTTGGTTTAAGCACATCGTCATTCACACTTGGGGGCGTCCGACAACAAAGGAGGGCAATTAGCGGCAAGTCAAATTTGAATCTTGTCTCTTGGTGAACGGTACCTATGTTGTTATAATATTTTTTTGTATGACTTCATTATGGTTTTAGTTAATCACATGTAAATTAGATGATATGTTCAATGAATTGAAATTCATGAAAGTTTTATATAATGCTTAATAATTTTTGAGTTCCCAATGATATTTTCTTATGGTTTTATTTTTAATATTTAATATTTAAAAGAAGAAAAAAATAATAATTTAGGGTTGGTCCCTACATAATGCAGCGAGTCAACTATAAGGTTAAACTAACCAACAATGCTTATGTTCAAACCTGGTCAAAAACCCTCAATACAAGCCTCTAATTTGTGTAGCAACTCAACCTGATTTGATTAGCCCTAGGCCAAAATTCAACCTCCCAGAAATTGTCCAGAAACCCATAAATTCAACCTCACAGATTGCCCAAAATATGCTGCCCAAAAAACTATCCAAAAACACATAGGCGAGCTAAAAGTGAGAGAGAGAGATAGATGCTAAATATGAATTTGTACTTCTTGTCCTTCTTCATCCTTCTTCTCCTTCGCTTAGATGCCCAAAAACTTTCTCTCTTTTGTGAGTTCAAATAGTACCTTTGTGGAGGAGTTTGAATGCCTTTATATAGTGTTCTTCCTTCGTGAATGGGTGTGTCTCTTCATTAGGGCCGACTTGACTTGAGGGAGGGTCGACTTGACTTAGTTTTTGACATGTTCGTTAATATTTTATGACTCACAACGTACCATATGGTTATCTTGCATAAGCAATTCTCCAAGTCCTTCCCTACATGCATCTATACTAAACAAGGTCTTTCTCTTAATGTACAATCTTCAAAATAGGTGCACTAATGAGGAGATTTTTCAATTGGTGACAACCTTCCACACATTCACAGGACCACTCAAACTTCTTCCATTATTTTGTGAAGAATTTATTGATTGTGCCATCTTGAAGAATCCCTCAATGTATATTCAATAACAATTGACAATATCCATGAAGGATCTCATGTCAATAACATTATTTGTAGTGGGCCAATTGACTATGGCCTCAATCTTTTGTAGACCCATACATAGTCTTTTTGTGATAATTTGAACCAAAAAATGAATATGTTTTTCATATAGCTTACATTTGTTGAGTTTTGCATACAACTTGTATTCTCCCAACACTTGCAAAGCCATTCAAAAATGATAATCATACTCTTCTTCAAATTTTGAAAAACTTAGTGTATCATTAAGAAAGACAAGGATAAACTTGTTGAATTGAGGCTTCTGTGATCCATATCAATTTAATGAGACATTTTTCGGCGTAAATCACATGAAATTTCATTTGTCGATGCGTTTCGAACTAGCAAGTGTGGTTCATCGTTAGGACAAGTTGAAGAATTAGATCCAGCCTTGCATATTAAATAGTAAGAGCAGAACATCCAATGGCTATATTTCCTAATGGCTATTTTGACTAATGGCTAAATTTGATCGGGAAACTGTTAGTTGAACAGGATTAAGGGCACGACCTTTATTTTAATAATTAAGTCAAATTCTAATGAATATTAATTTGATAGTTAGTGATATATTTATTAAAATAAAGGTTAAAGGGACTTAAAATAGATAAATTATAAAATAAAATAATTTAAATTAATAGTTAGTTTTAAAATTATTAAATATATGAATAATTAGTTATATTTTTATTAAAAATTTAAAGGGTTATTTTTTGAACTTATAATTCGAAATATATATTAAAATAAATTAATTATCAAATAAATTCAATTTAAATTATAGAAATTAATAAATAAGTCAATTCCAATGAATATTAAATTGATAGTTAGTTATATATTTATTAAAATAAAGGTTAAAGGGACTTAAAATAGATAAATTATAAAATAAATTATTTTAAATTAATAGTTGGTTTAAAAATTATTAAATATATAAATAATTAGTTATATTTTTATTAAAAAGTTAAAGGGTTATTTTATGAACTCATAATTAGAAATATATATATTAAAATAAATAAATTATAAAATAAATTCAATTTAAATTATAGAAATTTTAGGGGTTAGAAAGAATATTATTATTATTATTATTTTTTAAGCATGTTATCCTAGATTGATGTCAATATATAGAATTATTAATAGAGTTTTAAAATGAATAATTGTATTGTAACTATTAATAGAATTATCATAATAATATTCAATTAATTTTATTAATAAAGTCGAGAACCTATAACCTAAGTAAATAAAATAATCCTGAAGAGCGACTAAGAGGTGAGGGCAGGGAACCAATAGCTAAAGATTATCCATAACTAATACAATAATTCAAAACAACTCATCAAAGACTAAAGGCCAAAGAGAGAAGGATATGAGAAAACAAGGGGAAGATTAGACCAAGAACCAGCTAAAAAGGAGGGGATAAACTTGTCCAAGTATTTACTAAAGATGTTATTTATGAAGCACACGAATATAGTTAGTGCATTTATTCCGGACAATAACACCACCTACAAATTCATAATGATCATAACTTGTTCTAAAGATAGTTTTTTGAATGGTGTCTTCATTAATTATGAATTGATGATATCTCTTCTCATTTGGTCAAATAAGACTTTAGTTGAAAGCAACAAATACTTGTTTTTAACTGTGGTTTTATTTAGTTGTCTATAGTTAATACATGGCCTAAGAGTTCCGTTTTTGTTTTTTGACAAATAGGACAAGTGCTCCCCGTGAAGAAACATAATGCCAAATGTATTTTCTAGTAATTCTTGCAATTGCTTTTTTAACAACATTAGTTATACAATAATCATTATACAAGAAACCTTAAATACTAGTATAATCCCAAGCACAAGGATGATTGAAAATGAAATATCACATTCTTGAGGTAGTTTTGGTAACTCATCGAGGAATACATCTTTGAATTCTTATAACATAGGAAAATACTTAGGATTTGGACCATTACCCTCTATGGGTTCCTATTACCCACCATGTTGATGAGTAACGTAAGGGGTAATCATGGAAAATGTTATTGAAAAAATTTGAGATTTGCTCAAATGCCATTTTTCATATGATGGTTATAGTGCCATGTGATTCTCATAAGAAGAACATGCGTCACTAAAAATTTTACATGAGGTTCGAATACTTGAAAGAGGATAAATATTTGAGACCTATTACATATGATTGGGTAGAATATTAAGGATATGAAGATACACAAACAGATGGAAATATGTGTAAATTTTGGATGAGTCTTTGAATTGGCCCTTTATTTAGGGAATAAGATTAATTTACACACATGTATCTATGCAAATTTGTAGGGCTTGATATGGAAATAGAAAGAAGAGAAGATTATTTTGAGGTATTATACAATCTAGGGAAGTTATTTACTATCTTTGAAAGATTGGATAAAGAAGCTAATAGAGTTGAAATCTATAGTTTGATGATAACCACTCATATTTTGTCTTGCATACGTTGATTTAGTGAATTAGAAAGGTGAATGAAAACAAGGCCCAAAATATTCTTTCATGATATATATTACATATAATGAGATAGAGAGACATGACATCACTTATCTGCATAAGAAATATGCTCATTTTCATATGTCAATGTAACCACCCCTCGCATATCTACCCACTTTCATGGACCTTCTAGGGTAAACATGAGACGAGGGTTAATATGACATGACTTGACCTCCTAGATCAGATTAAGGAAATGGATTCGACAAAGTGAAACCTTAGTAACCTTCCTCAAGTGCTAAACAACCACTCCAAGTGCACAAACCCTGAGATAACTTACCTTTTTAATGATGTGGACTCCCAGTCGCTTACATAACAAGAAAAGCTAGTGGCTATGACCCTCCACTCGCATGGATAACCCTGCCTCCCAATGACTGTAGTCTAGATTTCCCAGTTTTGAGCATGTGACCTTATAATTTGAGCCACTTTTTTAGGGCTAGTATCCGGACCTCTACCCAGAACTTGATAGACCTTTTTAGAATGATGAATGACACAAGTACAAATCCATCAATGCAAAACTTAGTTAAGAACTTTACCTATCCATGCCTAACCATGACATACATTTCATCAAAAACATTGTGAACATGTAATCTACAGGTCATGAATGCATATTTAAACATATGGTTTCATACTTATATGAGAAACATCAAGAAGGTCTAATGCCCTGTCACAATAACTACAATAATGACTATTAGGTCATGCATTCAACAACCAATCATTTACCAATCAAAACATGATAAGAGCCATAAATATAATTTGTCATAAAACCATGCTTATAACCAACATATAACCAGAATAATATCCATGATAGAACAATTGTAAAATCCAAATAATAACAAGTACAAATACTCATGAAATACAAGAGGAAAAGAGCTCTTATTAACATATGAAAATCCAACCAAGTCAAGGACTTCCATGTACCACTCGACTATAGATTGGGATGAACCAAATCTTTCTTTCATCCAATCACACTTGTGCTATATTCCAAGCATGAATGTGGGACTCACAACAAAACAAAAAATCTTCCTCAAGCTTTATCATGATCCCGCCAAAACTGGTCAAGGGACTCCTAGGCCCAAAATAAGCACCTACACAACCATAATTTACTGCTATCCTACCATTACCTGTCAAGGGATTCCTAGGCCCAAAAAAAACATGCACTACTAGGATTTACCGCAATCCCGCCAAAACCAGTCAAGGGATCACTAGGCCCTAAACAAACTTGGATGCCTCCATATTTCTTAACCAATACCTTGAGGGATTTTCATGTCTCCACCCTCAAGCCTTACCATATTCTCGCCAAAACTGGTCAAGGGATTCCTAGGCCCTTGGTAATTTTCCTGAGACCACCTCACCCGGTTCCAAAACCATCTGACAATTCCAAAGCTCAATCAATGAAAGAACCCCATCACACCATGGCTATCTGGAAATGGAAAGGCAAGGATGAAACCACTGTCACACCTGGAAAAACCCATGCCAAATACAAAAAAACAACCAAATACACACATGCATGTACCATGCATGCCAAAACTAGAAAGTAAATCATACATGCAATTTGACACCTGCAAAGTAATCCCATTGTAGCTGTTTGATTTAACTCTTCATTACTTGATCCTTGAATTCCTTTGCCTTCCTTTCTCCAATGCTAGAGTGCTCCAAGAATGCTTTTACTGTGCAAGAGTATGAGAGAGAAAATAAAGAGAGAGAGCTCCAAAACTGAACTAGCAAAAGGCTATGAACTAATCCTCATAAGCCTTTTTATTATTAAGGCCTATATTTCCTTCAATTTCCACAATTTTTCCTTCGATTTCCTTCTCATGCAAACCTGTGACCTTTCATCTCCCTTTTCTCCTATTTTCCTTATTTTCATAAATAAAATTCCAATTAATGTCTCTTTGCCTTTTCAAATCCTTTGCCAATGCCTTTGTCAATTTACCTTAGCCATAATAAACCAATTGAACACCCACTAGGATGTTTTTTCCAACATTCAACTTGGAATATGTGTCCCATGACCTTGGTCTTATTTTTACCTTTATTAACTTTATTACATGAAATTTTAACCCAAGGCTGTTACAGACCACTCCCCCTTAGGGAACACCATCCTCAGTGTTCTATGACAACTACAACCAACAATATCATTGTAAACCAAAACATTTGCCCACGAAGCTTTATAACTTAGTTGGATGCAATATTTACAATGAACAACCTGTTGAAAAGAAAACTCACATGACAACATGACAACATAACAACCATACTACTTATGGGAGCTTTATAACCCAACTCGTTGTAGTATTTACAATAACAACCATACATAAATATATACGTATACCAAAACTCCTTTACCTCAATCAAGAAACAATGAATGATACATAGCCCACATCTGATCAACCATCTCCCATGTAGCTTCATTGGGCCCAAAGTGCTTCAACTGCACTTTAACTTGCTCGATTGCTCGGTTTCGAAGCATGATTTGTTTATGCTGCAAAATTCACTAAGGTTCCGTCTAGAATTCTCCTTCTAGTTCCACTTGCAATACAGACAAATCAATCACATGATCAACATATTTCACATATATTTTAACAAATGAAACATGGAAAACATCATGAACTTTAACTGTCGGAGGTAGTGCAAGTTTGTAGGCCACTGGTCTAATCCTCTCGACAATCTCGAAAGGCCCGCAATATCAAGGTGCCAACTTCGCACATGATCTAATCCTCAAGGATCTCTTCTTTGGTTAAATGCATAAGTACACATCTTCCCCAACCTAAAACTCCTTAAATTCCATATGTTGGTTTGCATAACTCTTTGGTCTATCCCATGTTTCCTTTATATTCTTCTTGATAACCTGCATTTCCTATTCCATATTTTCCAACATGTTCGGTCCAATCCACACATGTTCATTGGATCACTCCAGCTGATGAGAGTGTTACAACTCCGCCCATAAAGTGCCTCATATAGACTCATCCTTAGTGACTCTTGATACCCATTGTTGTAAGCAAACTCAACCAGTGGAAGATACTCCTCCCACCTCCTTTTTTGGTGCATAACATACATTCTCAACATGTCCGCAAGAATCGTATATACCCTCTCTGTCTGTCCGTCTATCCACAAATGATAAGTTGTACTGAAGACCAACTCTATACCCAAACTTACATATAACTCCTTCCAAAACCTGGAAGTGAACTTGACATCTATGTTAGACACAATCTTCTTAGGAATATCATGCAATCTCATTATCTCCCTAATGAATACCTATGCTAACTCACTAGCTGAATTCGCCGACTTCACTAGAATGAAGTGAGCTACCTTTGTCAACCTGTCAACCACAACCATAATAGAATCATGTTTCATATATGTCCTCGGAAAACCTGTAATCAAATCCATGGAAATGACCTCCCATTTCCACTCTAGAATCGACATCGGCTATAGTAACCACCTGGATGCTTACATTATGCTTTTATTTGTTGACAATCCAAACATCTTGCAACAAACTCTGCCACCTCTTTCTTCAAGTTCAACCAATGGTAAAACTTCTTCACTGTTGTCAATGTCTTTTGATATCCCGAGTGATATGATTTAACATGAAATTCTCACAAGATAAGCTACTTGAGCTCACTATTGTTCGACACATAGATCTTGTCCCTAAATCTTACCAAACCATATGTTGTGAGGTGATAATCACATCATGTTCACTTGTACCCTACTCTTCTAACTTGTGCTTAAGCTCCCTGTACCTGTCATCCCGTTGTCATGCATGTAACATCTGATCATGTAAATCTTTCCCATATGTACTCATAGTTGCTATGTTATTCACTTGCACTCTTTTGCTAAGAGCATTTGCAAATGTGTTCTCCTTTCCCTTGATGTACCTGATCTCAAAGTCAAACTCACTGAGCGTGGCCAACCATCTAGCTGGCCTGGCATTCAGATTTGGTTGGTCAAATAAGTATCTCAGCCCACTATGATCACTCATAATTACATACCTCCTTCCAAGAAGATAGTGTCTCCACATATTTGATGCATGAATGATCGCTTCTAACTCAAGATCATGTGTCACATAGTTCTGCTCGTGCTTATTCAGTTTCCTAGATTTGTAGCATACCACATGTCCTTCTTGCATCAAAACCCCACCAAGTCCTCTCTTGTAAGCATCTGTACACACTACGAACTCTTTATCTAGATTTACAATCTTGAGAACTGGAGCATTTGTAAACAAATGCTTCAATTGCTCAAAACTAGCTACACATTCCTCTGCCAATTCAAATTTATTTCCTTTCCTTTGCAATGATGTAATAGGATAGGAAATCTGTGGGAAGTTCTTGATGAACTACCTATAGTAACCTGTTAACCCCATGAATGATGTAACCTCATCCACGTTCCTAGGAGCTTCCCATTGCATGAAAGCTCTGATATTTTATTGATCCACTATTATTCCTTCCTTGGAAACATGTCCCAAGTAATGTACCTCTGTTTGAAATAAGTTTCACGTACTAAGCTTGGCATATAATTGATGCTCTCTTAGCAATCTCAACATTGTTGCTAAGTGTTTGACATGATCTTCTTCATTCTTAGATATATCAATATATCATCAATGAACACAATCACAAACTTGTCAAGATAAGCATGCAACACACTATTCATCAAACACATGAAAGTAACTTGAGCATTAGTCAAACCAAACAGAACCACAACAAACTCATAATTCCCATACCTGGTCTGGAAACAAGTCTTATTTATGTCCTCTTCTTTGATGCGTACTCGATGATATCCTGATCTATCTTCGAGAACATTTTTTCTCCCTTCAACTGATCAAACAAGTCATCGATCCCTTGGAAACGAATACATGTTCTTGATGGTTACCTTGTTCAGCTGCTTGTAGTCAATACATAACCTGAGAGTACCATCCTTCTTCACAAACAACACTGGTGCACCCCAAGGTGACACACTTGGCCTTATGTATCCCTTGTTAAGCATTTCCTTCAACTGCAACTCCAATTCCACTAAGTCTGGTTTTCTCATCTTGTGCGGTGCCTTTGATGCTGGTGCTACCCTTGGTACCAAGTCAATAGAAAAGTCTACTTCCATATGAGGTGGAAATTCTGAAATATATATTGGAAATACATCGTGAAAATTGATGTAAAACTGGATACCTCTTCAAGACTTTTTCATCCTCAACGTCCTTACCTTTATCACTGGAAATATGCACTGCAAATAATATGCATGTTTTCCAGCAACTATGCTTTTCCTGCATAGTTGTAACCATTCTAACCAATGTTGCCTTCTTCTTACCCTGTAAGATTCTCTATTCTCCATTATAATCCAAGCACTCGATATCTTTTTCACAATAATCCACCTTAGTCCTATGAAGATACAACTAATCGATACCCAGAAGCATACTGTATGATCCCAATGGAAGTACATTTAGATGCACTGATGTAGACATACCATTAACCTCAAATTCACAAGATTTTACCTAATGATGAACTTTTTTCTTAGTACATGTAGCCAACTGCATTAACCAAGACTCTGCATGCACTTTTTTTCTCAAAACAAACTTATCCATCAGGTCAAGGTTAACATAACTATAATTAGATCCAGGGTCAATCAAAATAGAAACAACTTGATCACAAATCTTACCATCCATCTCAATAATAGATGCTCCGTGATTTGTCTACATGTTATCCAATGATGTATATATTTTTGGAATGCTCTGTCTAACATCCCCAACTGTCTGTGCCTCCTGAGCATTATAGATCTGAGGCCTACCACCCTGATACAATGAACAATCCTTCTTGAGATGCTCCTTGCCACATATCCAACACTACAACTGTCTCCTACCATTACCTATGTTTTGTTGCTCTCTAGGATAAGACCCATGTCCCTTCTCAATTGCATTAAACTTCTTGTAAGAAATAACATTCTCTTTCTCACCTGCATCCTGAGGTGTTGCTCACTTCGGTGTCCATTTAACTTTAACCTTGTCATTCCCTTTCCAATCTTTCTTATATATAGTCTTACGCTTCGATTTCTCATAACATT
>Ga0068628_1000424_pt1 | contig 14694 bp, 9 predicted proteins | sample InSIn2gowninarea_FD_77431 | JGI IMG/M metagenome (GOLD analysis project Ga0068628, IMG submission 77431) | Clean room microbial communities from NASA Spacecraft Assembly Facility at Jet Propulsion Laboratory, Pasadena, California, USA -... ... | reverse complement strand
AAATTGTATTATATATTTTTAAGACTAGTCAAATATTCTTCTTATGCTAGAATTTATTTTGACATAAATTCTATTAAATTCTTAATATGATGTTTATTATAATGATAAAGTATCATTAATTATTGATTGAAGTGTGGTACCCTTTGAAGAGACATAGTGGTTATTTAGTCAAACCATGTCTTTTTCTTAAAAAAAGTAAAGGAGTGAGATGTTTTTTTATTTTTATTTTGATATAGTGGTAGAAAATTTCATGTATAAATTGTATTATATATTTTATGCTATTTCAAAGAGACTAGTCAAATATTCTCCTTATGCTAGAATTTATTTTGACATGAATTTTATTAAAATCCTAATATGATGTTTAGAAAAGAAATATTATTAAATTCATGAGAAAGTGAGGAAGATGAAGTAATAGAAATATGTTTTCTATTAAAATAATTAGTATTTAATAAGGGGATAAGTATGTTTAATATTTTTTTGAAGTAATTCAAGAACTCTTTAGAATCTTGTATTCAATAAACTATGGTTTTGAAATTATGATATTGGTATAATATTTAGTAAAATAATTCAAATAATATCAATTTAATTAATTGATTATTAAGGTATCCAAGACCTTATTATGAATGGTTTAATTATTTAAGATGGATTAATTATAGGGTAGATAAATAATAGATTAATGTACATTGACCAAGGAAAGGAAATAATTTCTCCTGAGGTCTATAGTTAAATTCATTTGCATAATAGTCAAGTTTAAAAATGATTATCCTGGTCCTCCTCCCTCCTAGTAATCGATCCATTCACCAAGTTCTAAGGGGATGTTTGATGCTCATTGCATGAAGATCGATGGAGATGTTCAACAGTTGATACAACGGTCAAAACCATATGATATGAACAAATTTGAGTTATAAACTCATGGGATATGAAATAGTATGATTTATCAAAAAGATCCCATTAATGATTAAATGGGTTGTATTTTATTAATTCATTAAAGGTTGTTTTGTATTTATGTCGTGTTACTATGGTAAATGGAAAGTAGATGAGTTGTACTTCAATGATTTGGTTTTATTATATAAATGATTAATAAGTTATCCTTTTTATTGAGAATAATATTAAGATGGTTTAATGCTATAAATAGTGATGATTACATGAATAGGAGTAGGAATTAATAATTTTTATTTCATGAACAGTAAAAGGTAGTATAAATCGATTTAAGTAGATAATTTTACTAAAACTCCAAAAAAAAGTAGATTGTTTAGGTTACTAATATCCCAATGATTTAGAAACCATCCTAAATTTGAGCTACAAAGTTTCCACATGATAATTTGTGATCATTTGGGAAATTTTAGGTTGGGATCAAAATAGGTACAAATGGAACCCAATGGGAATAAATAGGATCATTTGGGATCCATTGGGATAATTACGAAGCTTTTAAATAATAAGGTCAAGATATTAATGATTAAATTTTGAAGGATAAAACCTAATCTGACTTAGAATTAGAATCTACCTTCTTAGTGAATGAATTGTTAACTTTGAGATTTGATGAGTTTATGGTTTACATAGTATATTAATGAATGAAGTGGGGATATAAGGTTAGAAAATGCCACCTAAGTACATGAATTCACATATGAAACCAAAGTGGGTTATGGCTTTTATTTATTTGCAAGTTATAAAAATTGATAGGGGTCAAATGAATATTTCTCAATTGCTTGTACAATAGTCTTAAGGATCGATAATAAATAAGAACTCTAAATCCACTATCATTCCAATGTTTTAGAAAAGGATCCCATATTAGTCTTAAAGACCCAAATTTAGAATCATTTGAAAAACTTTAGGGACATTAGGAGTACAATGGGATAAATACTATGGAAAATAATTTGGGATGCTTAGAATTGTTATGAGATGTAAATTGTAAGTTATCTCGAACATTGATTTGTACTTAAACTAGAAATATTAAACCTTTACAAAATAACAAGTACACTTTCTCAAGATCAAGGATATGGTAAATAAGTCCAAATAAAACAAGGGTATAATCATTAGGAGTATCCAATTGCAAGCAAGGATAGGAATGCCTGGTGAACGAACCCTTGTACTTAAAAAAAAATGATGAAGACCATATAAAGTCGATAATATATCAAAATGTAAACCATGTGGGATATATGTTGTAAATAGTAAACCTTGAGAAGCCGATGAATCGATATAAAAAAAATGGTATTAAATTTAGAGGTTTTTATATGGTGAAAATTGGAGTAGCATTACATCTTGGCACTTTAAGAAGGCTTTTTGAAGATGCTGCAAGTGATCATTCTTTCTTTTTGAAAAAATTGTAATATCATCTAAGTATACCAAAATATATTTTATGATTAATTCCCTGAATGCATAGTTCATTTCCCTTTGAAATGTTGCTCTGAAATTGGAAAAACCAAATGGAATTCATTGTAAAATAAACGTACCCCACTTTGTAGTGAATGCAATTTTATGTTGGTCTTCATATTTTACCCGGATTTGATTATAACTAGAGAGACCATCAAGAAAAGAAAAGCATTTGGATCCTATAACAATATGAAGGATTTGTTCCATATGAGGCAAAGGATAATTATCCTTAAGTGAGGCTCTATTGAGATTCTAAAAATATACACATAGCCTAATATCTCCATTCTTCTTCCTGACTAGCACTAGATTAGCGACCTAGGTAGAGTGCTTGATGGGATATACAATATTTCCTGAAATACCTTTTAAATATCTTGTTGCATTATCACTTCAATTTTAGCTCAATGGTGTGTTGGATGACATATTTATTGAACACCTTCAAGTCATCATAGCTTCCAACCATGATGCCAATAAAATCCTTCATGAGTTTGACTATCTCTTGAATATCTTTAGATGAATTACTTATACCAACCTTTAGAACTCTATTGGGATTTTTCTCCAACTCTTAAAAACTTTTGGTAGGAGATAGAATCTTCTCTCTTCTCAATTTATCATCTCTATTGAAGAGGTTTTCAAATCATATAACACCTTTTTGCAAGGTATTATTTCTCAACTATAATATCTTCTTCTCTGAAAACCTCAACTTATGACTCTTGGCTATTTGAACACAACAATTATGTATCCAATAATGCATTTATTTCTTCACCACTATCAAACAATTTCTATAAACAGTCATTGTCCAAGATAGAGGGCTTGAAAATCAGCTAGATACCTTTTCTTCTTAGCTAATGATGAGTGGGATCAAACTTTGATCCTTTCTAAGCTAAGACATCAACTTCACTATTCTAATCCCTAGGATTTGTAGTAAAATTCAGAGCATTGAAACTTTTCAATAAATTCTATACTCTATTTATGTATTTCTTCAGATAATGATATTTTGTTGAGCACTTATTTGTCACTTGGTTGATAACTAGCTCTGAATCATAAAAAAATGGTTAAACACTTTATCCTCAATTTCTTTGCATGTTCTAGTCCTAGACATAGGGATTCATGTTTTGTTGCATTGTTTGTGCAATTACAAGTTAAATGGAAGGAATATATCTTTGTTACATCATACAGATACCTCAAAACAAATCCAACACCAACACCATTCTTTGATTTTGCTCCATCAAAGTGCAATGTGCATAACTCTTGTTCCCTTTGTTCGTGAAGGGTAAGGGCCAGAAGATTAGTTATCTCTTCAATAATTACATAGTTTTCCATGCCCTTACTCTTAATCTGCTTGATCATGAGTTCAAAAATCAAATCTATAGAATCTAATTCCATTTCAGTTGCATTGGTTAACATGGCCTACTCACTTATCAGAATTACCTGAGGAAGTTTCTTTGTAAGAAATCCTAAAGCAAGCTCATTTACAACCTTAAATATTTTATTCTTGAATGGAATGGTTATGTGGGAATAATCCATAGCTAGGTATCCTCCTAGTTTAAAGGTGAATTCTCTTGACAAGCACAAACCAAACATAGGAGGAAGCTCTACAACTATGAAATCCTAGATGATAGAGACTCTTGGATATTTGTGAAGCTTCGTTAGGATATCTTTCACTATACCAATGGTTTTTATATTAGTATCATCTAGTTAGATAATTCCATGAGAATCCCTAGTGTAGGTTAATCCTATGACATCAGATACTTTCTTTGGCATAACAATCATAGTTTCCCATGAGTCTATCATATAGTTGTGTATAATTTATCCTTCAAACTCAAGGGAGATGTAGAAAGGAGGAGATCTATTTTTACCCATACTTGGAAACTTTGTAGCTGCATCCAAACTATAATTCTAGATATCATCTCCTTCTATGTTAATCATGAGCATTGCCTTCAATAGGTCAATTTGTTCGAGAACGCATAAGGCATCAAAGAGTGATGCTCTTGATGTAATACTCTTCAAATCATACATAATGTTGTATAGAGAAATGTAAGAAAAGTTATCATCTGGATATTTATTTTTGTATGAATGAGTTGCTTCTTCTCTTTTGTCCCTTTTTAGTGACGGGTGTTTGAATCTTTTAATTACCTTCTCCTTTTCTTGGATTTTTGGGGAAGTAGAATATTGATCAACTGACTATTTTCTTAGAACTTATTTTTCTAGAAAAACCTTATCTGTGGTAGCAGATTCATCCAAAGGTCTCTTTGATGCTAGCTTGGGATATGGGGTTGATGATGGTTGATTAGAGTTACCTGGGCAAGATTGGATCTATCTCTGAGGTAGGAACTATCTAGCGATGGATCTGGTCTCAAATGCTCAGTTGGAAGATTTTGGTAGAATCATAAAATCTGCTTTTGATGCTACTTCATCCACATAATACCTAGTTTTAATCCCTCCATTAGCTGCTAACCTCATATGGTGCTAATAGATGGGATAATTATTCTGGATATGAGGTTCATTACAAGCTCCGAACCAATCTTGATTAGATGGAGGATTATATGCTTTAGGTTACATATAGACTCTATCTAACTAAGGGGATTCCCTTTGTTATGGTCATTGATCTCTAGAAGGTAAGGGGTGCCTCCATTTTTGTCCTTCATCATCCCTCTGATCATAGTAATCTCTCCTTTGGGTTGCTCTTTATTCAAATATCCTTTGCATTCACTTGTTGTTGCATATTACTATTGAAAGCAAATATAGGGAGTGTTAACTATGTAATAGATGCAGGCAAGGTAAGCTAAGGTTGCAAAGTAAGTAAAGCAACTTGAGTTTACGATTTTGGCAATGCAACTAGGGTGCTTGAGCTATAGATGGAGGAGGATAATTTTGCATTAGAGGTTGCATGGAAGAGGAAGGTACATATGTCATAGGGTAAAATATCCTAGTATGAAGTTTTCATACTAAAATGAGGGTAGCTTCAACTTATAATGCAGCTTTATAAATCTTAGTAAAGTGCTAAAGACCATTCATCTAGATCCTAGCAGCCTGAGATGGAGTAAAAGCTCTAAGACAAAATATTAAAGCCATTGAAGAGTGTGGTTTCACAGCTAAAGATTTTCTAACCTAATATTTAGCAAATCTAAGTTTGAAATTTGATATATTCTCCATAATATCTCTCTGAATGAAAATAAATTGAGACAACAAATAGTAAGGATCACCAACCTCATTAAAATCTAAAATTAGAGGTTCTACAAGTTGAGCCCATGTGGATATGGAATTGGCCAGAAGCATTCAGTATTAGTCCAGAACTTTATCGAAGAGAGACATAACGAGCAATCTGAGCATCACATATTCATGGAATATATTATGCTACTTATCCATCTTCATAATGTCTTGATAGTATTTATAAGAAGTCTTTTCGTAACCATCCTAATGTTGCAAAGATTTAGCAACATGCATTGGAATTTCATAGGGATTTACAATATCAAGAGTTCCAGAAGCATTTCACTCTAGATAAGCTTGAGGTGTGGCATATTGAGCCATATGAATAGGTTGATTGATTATATTCCTTAATTTGGGAGGCAAAATGAAGTTCAGTGTAGTGGGGATCAAAATATGAGTTATATCTATAAGAGACTTGGATTTTCTAATGGGAGTTCTAATAGATCTTGGAGGACTTACAACGCTAGAGAATATAATGTATTTGACCCCTTTCCTCTTAACAACACTACAACTTATAGTTTTCTTGCTAGATAATCTATGCTAACAAACTTGTAACAAACTCTGATATAGAAAAATACCTATAACTAACTTTGTATCATATTGATTTTGACATGTTTTACAATTTTGATCCAAATCTTTAACTTCCTAGGGCCATCTCCCATGCATATGGATGCCTTTGATGTATCTGGAGCTCAAAACCTAGATCTAGTGATTGATATTTCCTTCTTGAAGGGAAAAATGTATTTTATCAAAATTCTAGCACTATCTGTAGGTTTTAAGATTCAGATGGATCCATCGAAATCAAATGCATGAACTATTAAGATTTAACTCTTCAAAATGTGGCATGCAATATGTAGTACATATGAAATCTTCTCCATTTTATGCCTAAACCATCTGTGGCAAATTCTTAAACCGATGGAGGTATGTGAAAAATTCTATCAAAGTTCTAGCCAAATATTACCTTCTTTGCTCTATCAGAAGTGTAGACACCTCAAAATGAACCTTTATGTATTTAATAAATCATTTTAATCCCTTAATAATGTATTATTTAAAAAGGGATTAAAAATGTATAAAAGAGGTGTAGGCCATGTATTTGAACCTTGTGGAATGTACAAGAGGTCAAAATATCAAATTCATGTAAACTTGTATCATATATAATGGCATCATTTGATGACCTATAGATCATGAGAGAATCATGGGAAAATAATCATTTCAAGCTAATACAAGGATTATCAATTGAATATCATTTGAAGGATTGCAACTTGCTTTGTCTACCTATATTGTGCATCTACTATTCTGTAAGTTTGCATGTATGTTCATCACTTGATTATTCATTAATTCGCTCATCGCTACATTATTGTTCGCATTTGTAATTTTGCTCATCCTATGGTGTCAACGGTGTGCCAATTCTAAGGCATCGATGATGTACTTGTTCATGAATGTATGCTCTATCCTTTGTGCATTTTCTAATTAATGGAATGAATATAGAATCTAAGTAAAAATTGTTGCATTCCTATTACATGTTATTGCCATATTTTTTATATATGCATCAATATTTACAAAGTAGAGCGATAGTGCATTAATCAACCCCATTTTTATTAATCGTATTATTTAGCCTCTACATTTTGGTAAACCCTGATTGTTCTTACAAACCCTAGAATTTTTCATTTTAGGGCATCACTTTTTCTGAGGAGTCTTGCATTAGAAACTCTTGGTTTTGTTTTCCTTTTTGGTTAAATTAACTTTTCTCCAATTTGGAAACTTTTGTTGCTTCAAATAAAATTATTTTCTTGAAAAACGTCACTCTAGAAAATCCTAGTTTTTTAAGGTCATTTTCTTCGATTTGGTGAGATCTAGCATTAGAATACTTTTTCCAAACCATAGATACATATAATTGGAAAGTTTTTCTTATTTTTCTAGGTCTTGATTTGCATATTTTGAGTGATTTTGAAAATATTTTTGTAGAAAATGTCACCTTGAAAATCATACATTTTGAAGGCATTTTGCAACTATTTGGTGACTTGTTTTATGCTAAAAAGTTTCCAAACTCATAGTTGATCATAGTAGAAAACTTTTGAATATGAATTTGAGCCCTTTGCATGCATTTCTATCAAGATTTCTAGAGGTTTTCATATAAAAACATTTTTTCCATCTTCTTGCATTCTCTCATGGATAAGGCATGTAAAAATGGTTTGTTTGAATGTGATAAGTGATTTATTTGCACCTCCTCATAAACAAGAAATAGATGTTATGTATAATAGAAGTTTTTTTGATGAATTAAGTTTATCAAATGCATGCTTGACTGCTGCGAATGATAATATGCCAAGTATTATAGAAAATTGAGTGCATGATAATGTTATTTCTAATGATTATATAGTTGAATTGGATTGTGATGCACATTTAAATTTGGATGCTATGGACAAGTTTGAAATGAATGATATTGCATTTCAAAAATTGACACTTCAAGATCAATTTCAGAAAATTAAAACACATATGTTAGTCAATCCTTCTTTGATGCTTGGAATTTATAATGATCTTGAATTGAAATAAAAATATCATGCATTTCTAAGGAAAAAATTAGATAAATTGTTCGAAGATCCATATGCTAGGCAATATTGTATGCAAAAGTTTGAGAAGGAAATTATGCCAAAGCAACAAAATAAAATTTCTCAACCAAAACCTCAACCAAAATCATAACTTAAACCCCAAATTCAACCAAAACTAAAATTATGTTGGCAAAGAGTAACATCTCAAGAAACTTTAAAAATACAAGATGCTCATATTGTAGAACAACCCAAACAAGATAGCCATAATTATTCCCCACCACCCAATCAAGAGGTACCCAACTTTGAGATACTTAGTGGACATCAACCATAGCTAATTATGAGGGATCTAATGAAAAGAGGTTTATTGATGCCATTAAAAAGAAGAACATAAGATAGTGATACTCCAATGGGAAATTAGGATGTTTATTGCTTATCATCAATGGAAGTGTCATGCTATAGATTCTTGTCATGATTTGAAACTTATAATTTTAGACATGATTGCAAAAGGTAAATATCAACTCCCTCAACATGCTTCAAATTTAGGGATTGAAAATTGAATTGTAAAATTTCAAGATAATTGTGATGAGGAAGCACATCACCAGTGGCATGCCATACAACATGCAGGTCACCAATAGCATGAAAATAGTAATGGAAATAATGGTTCTTGTTCTACACATTTAGCTAGTCAAGCAAACACAAGAAAAAATTCAATTCAATTAGATTCAGTTGAGATTCGGTTACAAGAATATAGAAAATAAAAATATTGGCCTTTTGACAAGTATCTATTCAAGATTTTACTCCTTAATAGTCATTTGCAACAACACAATACATTACCTCTAGAGATACAAATCAAATTTATTGATCTTCTTAAGAGAGTAGCAGCATAAGGTATAGATAATGCAGAGGATAATCTAAGCAAAAAAAATCTATTTTTCTTAGAAAAATGTACTAAACTGATGGGGGTTCCACCACCCCCTAATGTACTATAGTTTCTAAATTTTACATACCATATAGGATGCGTATCATATAGGGTGCATTTCATGTACATTGCATATCATGGGTCTATTCATTGCATCCCATATTAGTTGCATTTCATAACAAAAAACTAAAACAAAAAAAAAATACACATAGAAAATCAAGAAAAAATGGATATAGATTCAGCTAGGGGCAATTTCACATTCAGCTGGGGGTAATTTTAGTTTTAGTTGGGGGCATGATGGAAATTAGATATTGAAAATCAAAATGCCAAAATTTAGAATTTAGAATTGTAAAGTGCAAAATTTTCCCATCTATGGGGCATAAAGGTAAGGTATCTCATCTCGCATGTTTATGCTCTTCATTGCAAAATTGTCATTGATGAATTAAGACCACTATATTTTCTTTGAATATCTGATATGAAAAGTAAACATTGCATATGCTATTCTTATGATTGTTATTTCAAACAAAATGCATGTTTTGCTAATGAAATTTAAGGCCATTGTATCCTTGAAAATATGGTATAATCTAGCATTATGATATTGTCTATACAATGTTGCATTGTATTGAATATCTAAATTGAACTATTTTTAATGCAAATTGAATGGATTCTTTCTCTTGAATGATATCATCATTGTATAGAAAAATTGAATATATGATCACATATTGTTATTTCATGCTTTATCTTAAAAATTTTATGGCAATTGGCAATGTTATTTCATTTAGAAGCAATGAAGAGTGATATGGATGATTATCTTTCAAAATTTTGCACTTGATATGGAAAATCTCACATCGCTAGCGGTGTGAAGTTGCTACAAATAATTTTGTAAATTGGTAATATTGAAATTTCATTTAGTGTCTACTCATTTCTATGATTATTTCATGTCTATGCAATATTTTATTGATAAGGATCAAAATTGTTAAAAATATGATCATAAAATTATAGGCATACCATGCTGCCAACGGTATGGATTTATATTGAATATTCATCCAAACTGATATATTGAAATGAAAGGCTAATGATTAATTGAATATATGGTACATTGATTATTTATTGGTATACTGATAATTATTCTAAAGCCATGATCTCCCATGATAAAATATTGCATTGATTGTAGGACATCACTAGTGTGAGTCATTCAAACATCATCCATAGGTTATGACTTGTCTATCACAGTAGTTTATGTATCATACTTTATATCACTATGGTTGGCATTGACCATAGTACAAACATCTAAATATTATATTTCATCCTTGCTATTTACATTGCTTATTCTTTCATGGATGTGATCTATGCGAGTTTATGTTGTTTTGTACCATAGGTATTATCTAGGTGGATATGATTGGCATTGATCACTCACCTTTCACAAGGACAAAATAATATCTTCAGTTCATAGACATAAAATATATGATCATCGATGACCAACGACATGGCTAGTGAGAGTTCACTCACTTAAAAGTAATCTGATGATGCAGCCATGAGCTAGATGTTGATATTGGATCATCTCCAATGGATGATAAAACTTGTTGTGTATGCACATGGTTTTCGCTTTGAACCCATCTAAAGCATATTTTCTTTGGATCATAGACATACAAATGTATCATTGCTAATGACCAATGACACAGCTAGTGAGAGTTCACTCACTTAAAAGTAAATCGATGATGCAACTATGAGCAAGATGTTGATATTGGATCATCTTCAATGGATGATACAACTTACTATGTATCCACATGGTTTTTTCTTTGAACTAATCCAAAGCATAATGTATTTGGATCATAGACATAAAATGTATGGTCGTTGATGGAAAACAACACAACTAGTGAGAGTTCACTCACTTAAAAGACAAATCAGTGATGTAGTTGTAAGTAGATTGCTTACATTGACTCATCATCAATGGATGATGCAACTCACTATGCATCCAACCTATTTTTATTAATAACACTTCATTTCAGGTATCTACATCCCCAAGAGAAAAATAAAAATCGTAGAATTCCACACCGTCAATGGAATGCACACTATTCCCTAGGCTACCAATGACATCCATTTCATCATTATTTCATCTTATTCAAAGTGAATCCTCTCTGTTTGAAGGTATAGATGTAAGTGCGAATGGGTCCTGAGTATTAGAAATGATAGAATAGCCAGATTCATGGTTGAAGTAGTACAAGGGTCAAAAATACATCTTCCATCTCCAAAATTAGATATGGGACCATACAACTACTACTAGCATAGTCATTTCCATCATCTAAACAGCATCATTCTTGAAGAGATATTATTCATCTAATTTTTCCTTGGTTGCACCATTCAATGACCTTTCTTGGGGCATCCAGTCAAAAGGAGGTAGCAAGGGATCCTCATCATCATTAGTAGCAAAAGGATTAGAAAATTTTCTTCTATACACTTCTTCTTTGGACATGTAATTTCATTTCTTCAATCACACATCCAAAGAGGGGCGAATGTAGATGCCTCAAAATGAACCTTTATGTATTTAATAAATCATTTTAATCCCTTAACAATGTATTATTTAAAAAGGGATTAAAAATGTATAAAAGAGGTGTAGGCCATGTATTTGACCCTTGTGGAATGTAGTAGGGGTCAAAATATCAAATTCATGTAAACTTGTATCATATATAAAGGCATCATTTGATGACCTATAGATCATGAGCGAATCATGGGAAAATAATCATTTCAAGCTAATACAAGGATTATCAATTGAAGATCATTTGAAGGATTGCAACTTGATTTATATACCTATATTACGCATCTACTGTTCTATAAGTTTGAATGTATGTTCATCACTTGATTATTCATTAATTCACTCATCTCTACATTCTTGTTCATGTTTGTAATTTCATTCATCCTATGGCACCGGTGACATGCCAATTCTAGGGCGTCGATGGCGTACTTGTCCATGAATGTATGCTTTATCCTTTGTGCATTTTCTGATTAACAAAATGAATATAGGATATAAGTAAACACTATTGCATTCATGTTACATGTTATTTCCATATTTCTGATATATGCGTCAATATTTACAAAGTAAAGCGATAGTGCATTAATCAACCCCATTTGTATTAATTGCATTATTTAGCCTCTATAGGAAGTCCATCAAAACTAAATACTTCTAAAAAATGTTGATGGTTTCTTTTCCTCACTCCCTTGTACCTTTAGCGATGTATACTCCTCACAAAATTACCAAACTTCTATTGAAACCAAATACAATGAAAATATTGACTAAGTCCTTTTCATCACTGATTTTGCCACACTTTCAACGGGTTATGTGTGTGCCAAAACTATTGAAATTTCATCAAAATCAAATTTCAACACATTTTGGAAATAAATTGGTTAAGTATGGAAAAAATATGTATGATTATACATCTACCATCAAAAGCAGAACATCAATTATAAACATCGAACAAGATGAGAGTGAGTTTGCATGCTCAAAATAGAGCTTTTATGCCTTTGGATCATGATCATTTTGCATCCAATTGATCATAAATATCAGATTATCTCCCTCAAGTAGGGTTTCCTCTAAAATAAAAATACTACCAATTTTACTTGCAATAGTATCAGTTGATCGATCGGGTCTAAAATATCATTGATCGCCTGATTGTTCTCGATCGGTCTAGAATATGATTGGTCACCCAACTATGTTAATCGACCTATGCTCGATAGATTAACCCTATAAATCATACTTGTGCATGCCAATTAAAAAATAAGGAGTAAACTCCATCTGCTTAACCAATGAATTAAGCTCCATTCCTAACAATCTCCCACTAGGATACTAAACCCATTACAACACACTACAACAAGATACTATAAACTTCTCATCATGATCTCTCATTCCTTAAGGCTAACTAAAATTGAGAAAAAGCTCAAATTCTCCCTTGTTACAACTTTTGTAAACATTTTCATAAGAATTTGGGATGTATGTATTTTACCCAACTTCAAAGATCCATACTCCATTACTAAACATATAAAGTGATGTCTAAGTTTTATATATTTGGTTCTTGAATGAAAGGTTGATTTCTTAGTAAGATGAATAACAAATTAGCTATCACTCAACATTCTAGCATCTCCTTGCTCCTTACCCAACTCTTTCAATAATATTTGCAACTAAATTATCTCATTTCTAGCTTGAGTAGTAACTACATGCTCCACTTTAGTGGTTGAAAGGGAAACTAGTTGTTGTAGTTTGGAGATCCAACTAATTACTATACTCCTATGGTAAATATATACCTCGTAGAACACCTTCCATTATCAATATCACCTGCCATATCTGATTCCATATATCCTTGCAAGCAAATATTAAAACCTCCAAAATTAAAGGGTTAATTTTAAGTACCTCTCCAATACCTAAGAATCCATTAAGTGCTTTCCAATGACCCTTTCTAGGATTGTTCATAAATCTACTCACAACTCCCACTTCTTGTGTTATGTCTAATCTTGTACAAATCATGGTATACATCAAACTCCTAACTATTTAAGAATAAGAAACCTTAGTCATCTACTATTTTTCCTTTTGTATCTAATTGGGACACAAATAGTTGGTAAGTTTAAAGTGTGTTTTCAAAGGTGCAGTAACCTCCTTTGCATCCTTTATGTTGAACCACTTTAGTATCTTCTCAATGTAATCTTCTTGAGACTACTTTAGCATATGGTTCTCCTTATTTCTTGTGATCCCCATTCTAATAATTTGTTTCGCCTCATCCAAATCCTTCATTGAAAAAGTATTTTCCAACTTGTTCTTTAGCTCAACAATGTATTTCATGCAATAACCTGCAACCAACATGTCATCCATACATAAAAGTAAGATAGCATAGTTTCCATTGTTAATTTTCTTGAAATAAATATAATGATCAAATTGGTACCTCATAAACCTTTGGTTAACCATAAACAAATAAAAATTTAAATACCATTATCTTGGAGCTTGTTCAAGGCCATACAATCTCTTCTTCAATCTACACACAATCATCCTTGTCCTTGACCTCAAAACCTTCCAGTTGATGCATGTAAATCTTCTCCTTCAAATCCCCATGAAGGAAAGTAGTCTTACCATCCATTTTTCCAAGAAATAATTTTTTATAGCCACCAAGTTACTCAAAATAGTTCTTGTGGGGATCATTTTAATAATAGGTGAAAAGATTTCATAAAATTATATACCTTTATTTTGAGAAAACCCCTTTACTACAACCCTTGCTTTGTATCTCTTTTATCCTCCCATCTCATCCTTCAACTTGTATACCCACTTATTAGTTAAATCCTTTTTACCTTTGGCTAGCTCAACCAAATCCAAGTTTGGTTGTGAATAAGAGAATCCATCTCTTCATTGATAACAAGCTCCCACTCATTTTGTGTATTCATCTACATAGCCTCATATTAATATTTTAGTTCACCAAAATCTACATATAGAACATGATAAATAGTGGGAGAAAATATCTTAGGTGGTTTACTTACTCTTATGGACCTTCTAACAACATGTGGTGGAGTTTGGGGCTCTTGTTGTTGAATTCCTTCTTGATCCTTTGGTTTACTTGGCTCACCAAGATCATCAAGTATCGCATACTTGGAATCTTCTTCCTTTACCTACAATTT
>Ga0068628_1000422_pt1 | contig 14716 bp, 5 predicted proteins | sample InSIn2gowninarea_FD_77431 | JGI IMG/M metagenome (GOLD analysis project Ga0068628, IMG submission 77431) | Clean room microbial communities from NASA Spacecraft Assembly Facility at Jet Propulsion Laboratory, Pasadena, California, USA -... ... | reverse complement strand
TGTTAGTAGAAATGGAACATAAAATGTAGGTTATAAAGAAGAATTTGAAAGTGACACAGGATAGACAGAAGAGTTATGCACATCAACATAGGGCATTCAAGGATTTTTAGGTTGGGGAGCATGTGTATTTTCACATCAATCCCAAGAGGAGCTCCTTAAGGATTGAATCATGTGCCAAGTTGGCACCTCGGTATTGCATACCTTTAGATATATTTGAGAGGATTGGACTAGTGGCCTACCAACTTGCACTTTTGGGAACCATAGTTGTTGTTAGAGCAAAACCCGTAGGCGTTACTCAACAGTCACATCACTAGAGATAAGGATCCACGAGAAATAGTTTGTGCATGTTGTGAAACACACGGGGAATTTTGATTTATGCAGTTTCTAACAATCTTCCTCCCAATGTGAGTCAGGTGTGTATCATAATTGTGACCTACGATCAGATACCACTTGTTGGGAATCATGATTATTGTTAGACCAAAACTTGTAGGTGTTAGTCAATGACCACATATCTAGAGATAAGGATCCATGAGAGATAGTTATTCCATGTCGTGAAACACATAGGGAGTGTTGATTTATCCAATGTCCAACATGCATTGTCACCAATAGTGAAAGTCCATGATGTTTTCCATGTTTCATTGCTTAAGAGATATGTGGAGGATGTTGATCATGTGATTGACTAGTCTGTATTGCAAGTGGAACCAAAAAGAGAATTCCATCCGAAACCTCAGTGCATATTATAGCGGAAACAACTTGTGCTTCAGAAAAAAGCAATCAGGCAAGTTAAAGTGCAGTGGAAGCATTTTGAGCCCGAAGAAGCTTCATGGGAGATGGATAATCGAATGCAGGTTATGTATCCTTCATTATTTTCTAGATGAGTCAAAGGAGTTTTTGGTATATGTGCATATCTATATATGGTTTTCATTGTAAATACCATAATGAATTATGTTATAAAGCTCTAATAAACAATATGATTGTCATGTTGTCATGTTAGTCATGGTTTACAATATTTGTTCATTATAAATACTGCATCGAGATAAGTTATAATGCTCCATGGGAAGTTTGTTTCAATTTTCAGCGGTTTGCTGGTCATAGGTGTCATAGAACACCAATGATGGTGTTTCCCTACAGGGGAGGGCTTCGTTATAACCCCGGGTTAATAGTTCATGTAATCAAGGTTAATAAATGAAAAATAAAACTAAAGTCATGGGACACTTATTCCAAGCTAAATGGTGGGAAAAAATTCTATAGTGGGCATCACTTGTTGTTTATTATGGCTAAGGAAATAAGAAAATGCATTGACAAATGCAAGAGGCATTAACTGGCATTTAGTTATGAAAATAAACAAAAATAAGAGAAAAAGGAGATGAAGGGTCACAAATTTGCATGAGAAGGAAATTAAAGGAAAATGAGGAAATTAGAGACATCAATTATAAAAAGGCATCAAAGAATTAGTTTGTGGTTTTTTTTTTCATTTTTTGCTAGGATCAGATTTGAGAGAGGAGAAGAGCACTAAGGGAAGAAAGAAAGTAAGCAAGAAAAGGAAGGATAACGAAAGTAAAGGATAAGCAAGAAAGGTTGGATCAAGCAGCTTCAATAGGAGGATTTTTCAGGTAACAGGTTGCATGCATGATTTCCTAGTTGAGATGTGAATGCATGGTACATGCATTTGGTTCATTTGTTCTCATTAGCATGGGGTTTTCCAGGTTTGATAGTGATTTCAACCTTGCCTTTCCATTTCCTAGATAGCCATGGTGTGATGGGATTCATTTATGGTTGACCTTTGGATTATCGAAAGGTTTTGGAACTTGTTCAGGTGGTCTCATGAAAATTCCCAAGGGTTGGGGGTGGAGGTGGTTTAATCTCCAGGAATCCCTCGACAGGTGGGTGGAGACAGGAAAATTCCTCATGAGGTGGTATCAGGAAGATTCCCAAGGGTTGGGGGTGGATATGGTTTAATATATAGGAAGCCCTCCACAGGTGAGTGGAGATAGGAAAATTCCTCAAGGTATGGTGAAGAAATCCAAAGGCATCCAAGCTTAGTTTGGTTTTGTGATCTCTTGACTGGTTTTGGCGAAATTGTGGTGGCTTGAGGGTGGAGGTGGTTTAATATTTGGGAATCCCTGGTTGTTATGTCTTGTATTATCCCATGAGATCCCACATTCATACTTGGAATATGACACGTGGGTTATTGACCAAAAGAAATATTTGGTTATGCCCATTCTATGGTTAGGTGGTATGTGGAAGTCCTTGACTTGGTTGGCTTTTGCATCAGTTAATAAGATATATTTTCCTATTGTAATCTATGAGCACTTGTACTTGTTATTATAATGATTTAATGGTTTTTTTGTCATGGTTAATAATCTGGTTATATGTTCGTTATAAGCATGGTTCTAGCTATGGCTTTGTTCAAGATTTGATAAGAATTTCATGGTCAATGAATGCATGGGATAACAAGTGTTGTTGCAACTATTATGAGAGGGCATAATACCTTCTTGGTTATTCTCATATATGGTTCAGACTCCTATGGTCGGATATGCATTCATGGCTTGTAGCTTACATGTTTACCATGTGTTTTACGAAATGGTTGTTATGGTTAGGCCTGGTTAGTTCAAGTTTTCTATGAATAGCTTTGTCCTTATGTCATTTATCATTTTGAAAAGTTACAAGCAGTTATGGGCAGTGGTCTGGAGGCTATCCTGAAAAGTGGCTTATATCTTGGGACCACACCCTTTAAAATGAGCAATTTAGGTCATAACCACTGGGACACAGGCCTGTACATGCAGTTGGAGGCCTACAACCACTCCCTTGCCTTGTCATGCATGCGCTTGGGGAGTTTTTTTAGTGAAAAAGAGCCTCATCTTAGGGATTGGGCACTTGGTGTGGTTCTTTGGTCCTTGAATGTCATGTAGTCCCCATAGGATGTCATAAAAAATTCAATTTTCAATCCCCACTTCCTTAACTTGAACTTGGTGTTTGGGTCACGTCATAGTAGCCATCAGTTCATGTTTACCCTAACAGGTTGGTTAAAGTGGGTAAATGTGGGAGGAAGTGTTACAATTGCTCAAAGAAGTATGTGATCTTTGTTAACCCCTCCTATTATATTACAAAACATGTATAATCAGTAAAGAAATGGAGGGCTTTCACCTTTCTTATTATCTCTAACAATTAACAATCTTATATTACACAATTATATGCTTGACTTTGTTTCTTGTATAAGTGTTATGCCTTTGAGTGTCATGATTCAATTATAAATGAAAATTACTAGGTCTTATGGGAATGTGTGCAACTTTGACTCAAAGTCCATGCATGTGCATGGTTTAATCAAGGATAGTCTCTTTGAATATTAACAAAGATATATCTGTATTAATGGAAATAATAGTCATTGATGTTTCCAATGATTGGGGCATGCTCTTGTCAAGAAAATGGTTAGCATATATTGGTGGGAAGTTGCAAATGGATCTATTATATGCTACAATATCCACCACTAAAGGGAAACCATTCAGTCTATATTGAGAACCAAATACATTTGAGCATGTGGAAGACATTGACCATTTTCTTTGCTCCAAGCATCCTAAGAATAAGCATAACATGACTCCTTTAAACTTGCTAGTGAATTTGAAGCACTTTGATCCAAGAATTCTTGAAGGACCTAATATGGATGAGGAACTAGGAGGATATGTATTTCAAATAACTCCAATTATACCTCCTTCTAAAGGTAAAAGACATAATTACCAAAGAAACAAAAAGAAGCAATGGGTCCAAAAATAGGAGAAAGACCCAAGTAGGAGATCTAGTACGTATGGATGGCAACCCTTAACCTTTTAAGGTTTGTAGAAAAGTAGGGGTAGATTACTTTTACATAGCCAACCTTGATGGTGAGCCCTTGTCATCCCATATAGAAGGCAAGTACCTCACTTCTTTTAGTGGAACCTGATACATTCATATTAGGTAGTTGCATTGCATTTGTGTGTCTTCATTTCATTGTGTTCATCCTACTTATGATATTTTTCATGCTGATGTGTGTGCATAGTAGTTATATATCATGCATTATTTTAGTTAACATTTTATCTTAGTTGCATATTTATCCTATATTGCAAGGGTGACAATAAACACTCTACTTAGTTGCTGTCAATGAGTCATTATAAATGTATATGTAATAGATATATGAGCCCTAGGAATTGATAGAGTTATATTGCACTCCTCCTTCCAGCACATTGATCATGCGCTCTATGATAATCACATGTCCTCGAGTTGGATCCAATTGTTAATTGCAAAAAAGTAGATAACCCAAAAGCGAAATATTTTCCTCCTTGGACAACCAACTAGCCAATGGCACTATGTGATTAGTACATGGCATGATGTCATGATCCTTTGCTTCTTGTTCCAATCACATTTCTCTCTCCCATTTGGCATTTTTTCTTAATGGAAGGTGGGTCATCCATTGATAGGTACAATAACCATTTCATAATCATATGATTTAACTTATTGCTATGGGCATACTAACATGAATCAACAAGAAAATTGAATGATTGGCCAATCTTGACCATATTGTTGTTCCCTCACTTCAGGGGTGGGGGGGGGGGTTTATATTTTAACTCTAGTCTAATGGGACCTCATGTGACGTCTTAGAGTTTTAGGAAGGGCACTATTGGGAAGGTTTTTATTGAAATAGTGTGTCCATGATATTCCATACTTCCCACTTTCCTTATTTCCCAGTATATTCATTTTCATTCTTCTCTCTACTTGTCATTAATCATGAGCATTAACACCCTTTCATCCTCATTGTCAAGTTTGGGCCAAAAAACTTTTCCTTGGGAGTTGAAGCAACTAAAAGAAAGGTAAAAGCATATTATAGCCACATTGAAAGAAAAATATAAAATGAAAAATATGACTAGAACATTTTATTAGCATGTGGCCAAAAGCCTAAAATATGCTCTACCCCACTCATTATCCATCACCTCGTTCTTCAAGCACATTATGCTTCATCTATTAAGAGGAACTCTTGTATTTTCCCAACCCTGATGAGACATAAATTGATCATCTTCAAGGGGTATTAAATTTAAAAAGTAATTTTGAGCTCCTGAATTATGCACCCAAATCAAAACAAATCATAAATAAGTGTGCACCAGAGGGGTGGAAAAACCAATCTGAGGAAAGCAATAACTCATGCATTGATGACTTCTCCCTCCTTACATCTATACACTTAGGATGTTTTATCTCCATTAGCTAGTCACTTGGCTATGTCACCTTGCCCTAAAGTCATTCCCACTCTAGAAGCCACCATTTTCATAAAGACCTACGAATTGATGGGCTAAGTGAGAAATGTCATTTCCCCTTGGGGGATGGAAACAACCAATATGGTTATCCATATAACTATCCCTAACATAAGGAGGTAACTTGTTTACAAGATTTGATCTAATTAGACGTTTGAAGGCGATCTTTGTGTGAAGTATTATTGTGTCCTTAAATTTAGGTATTGTTTAGTATGATTAATTTATGGTTATTGTCCCTAATGATTGGTGAGTTTCACTTGATCTCAAGAGGGATTTGTTAGGTGGTATTATCGCAACAACAAAATTCCTTTGGAGAAATGATTATCACTCCATCCAACATCATTCCAAAGTTTATTTTACCCATTCCAAATAGAGGATATGACCTTGTTGATGTAGTGTTTCCTATCCAGAGCAAAACATTGGATTACTTGATGACCCCACATGGAAATTGATACTCCAAGGTAATCCTAGATTATGAATTTATTAATCCACGTCGCTGGGTGTTGGAGATATTAATGCTGTGCCCAATGTACCCAGGATGCCCCAAGGTTGGCCTTAACACTGTTTGATTGGCATTACTTATTTCAAATCTTGGATAATGATGGCCATCATTGAGATGATAGAGGAGGGTTTACACATCAATTTTAGGCCCCACCGCTTGAGTAGCAGAGTACCACATCACCCTTCTTTCTCCTTAAAGGGTGATGTTGGGAACCATGGAGATGACATCTTGGTATGGAGATAATTTTGAGGCATGCCTATGTTCTTAGAGTATGGAGCACTCATTAGCCCACTTGGCGCTTGTGGAATTTGGAGCTCATTTGGGGGATGATGTCATAGTGGAGGAAAACTTTCTCCCACATGTGTGGGAATTTATGACATCTTATGTTATGTTATTGAACTATGAGGTTGGCTTTTAACCTCTGTCTTGTAGAACACCCAAACTAAACTTGTAATTAGGGAAATTTACTTGTATTATTATAGAATTGAGTGTGGGTAAGTTGCATATAAATAGAGACTCCCCTCATCTCATTTTGATGATCAGACATTTGATTCTCTTCTCTCTCAAAAAAAGAATAGAAGAGCATAATTAGTTGTTTTTGATACAATGGGGAAGGTGTGATCTTTTTGTGGTGTCACTTTCTTGTGGAATCAATTTTTGCATGGAGATGTTATTTTAAGATTGAAAGAAATGCTTCTTTTGAGGATTTGTAAGTTTATTGCTTTACCAATAATATTTTTCATATTGAATGTATGAAGTAGGATTTCTATTGTGCCATGACTAAATACTTTATTTATGTTGAAATCTTGCTACATTATTGCATGCAAAATTATTCTCCTTAAGGCCTAAAGGGAAACTATGAATGTGCATTCCCTATATTTAATTTCTCCCCTCATAAGAATAATAGTTATGGTTTTAAAAGTGGGTGCCTTAGTCATCCCCCCTTACTCCATCAGAGTCTCTTCCTTGAAATTTAAGCCTAAAAGACTCCACTAAACACTTATAGGCTAAGGCACTAATGATTGGTGTGTTAATAATCTATCACTTTTATTAATTTTTATCTTCCTTCTCCCATTCCTAGACGTCTAGGGTTGGCCGCTAGGGATTTTAGGGTAGATTCATGCATGAAAGTAGATTTTGGTTGAATGTTTGTCGCTTCTAATTTAGGAATTGCATCTATAAATTGTATAAAAAGAAAATAGAGCATAGTGCATGGTTGGTACCTCCTATTTAGCATTACCCTCACCTTATTTTTGTTCTTTATGCATACCTAACAACCATTAAAATAATTTTCCTACCCTAACCCTAGTCTTTATTTGAAGGCCTTTATTCCCTTCTTGTTGATTATCATTGGAAGGCCTTTTCATTAGTTGCTATACGATATTTTACACCTTATTGTTGCATATAAATTAAACCATAAGTTATAGAAGCCTTATCTTTGGTCTAGGCATAGAGTATTTGAACCATAGGATATAACATCTATGCCATTATAGGCCTTGCCGACACTCTATCCAATATTATAGCTATCTTATTCACCATATTAAGCAATAAAATTAGAATATCCTTTAGGTGGTCTAGGGTAGTCTCCATTGTGGCTAATTACCATTAAAGTGCAAAGGAAAAGGTTGTTGACGTGATAGTGACAACCTTTTCTCTTGTTGCAATTAGGTTTGGCCTTGCCCAATGAAGCTTTACATTGGGCCTGCTAGATTTTGTGATAACAAGTCATAAATAAAATATTAATTTTTTCAACGTCTACTTTAATTAAAATATTTCAATATTAATTTTATATACACACACATGCGCATGCACACACACATACACATATCTAAAGAGAAAGTAATTGAAAACAAAACAAAACTATAATGTTTAAAAGATTTTAATGTCATCTTTCTTAATATGAGGGAGATATGTAATTCTTTTAGTGCTCAATATGGAGTTGACAAGTGACATACATACATACATACATACATACATATGTATGTATGTATTTTTAATTTTAAGGTCATGGCCAAGCAAAACAACAAATTGGTATGAGACCCCATTGTTTATAGGACAAAAGACTCACCTCTGCACAATGATTTACATAAAGTCTATGAAGGTTCCTCCTTGGATTTGAACTTGTGACCTCTTTAGAGAAAAAATATGCTATTAATCATTAGACCTACTATATATATATAAACACTTTCGAGCATCATCTTTTATAATATGGAAATTTATAAACACTTTCAAGCATCGCCTTTTATAATATGGAAATTCAATCATCGCCTTTTATAATATAGAAATTCAATATAATAAAATCAAATACATATTATAACTCAAACTCAAGGAAGCCATCCTTAATATTCCTTAATATTGGGGCATCTATTATACCAAATTTCCCAAACACTTTCACTTGGCTTAATTACATGAAATGAATAATGGATTTACGTAAAAATGACAACCTCCTTAGATGAATGTCTTAAAGAATAACAACGCCCTTGCTTTACTCAACAACTCATCCGTTATTGCGACAATCCATACATTTTATTAAATGCCCTCTTATAACTAGACTTGTAGTATTATGCCCTCTAAACAATTTTGAAAGTGCATTATGATGGGATGAAGATGAATTCCTATCCAGTTTAAAAGTGTATTATTTAAAACTATCCATATAACTTTTGTCTAATAGATCAAGGTAAACATGAGTTGGTTTGCTTCAAAACTCTGTATGCCTTTTATGATTTTACAAAATGGGGTTAAGAACAATAACTATAAATATCAAGACTCAATTTGATATGGATCAAAGTAAGATTTTTGCAACATGTTGTCAAGCACAAAGAAAACAAAGGCATAGTTTTACTTATAAATGAAATGATTTTTTTTTACGATTTTTTTTTCTAGTTAAATTTAATTAAACATTAAGCAAAGATTTTTAAAAAGTAAGTTTAAAATGCTTAATCTGTATAATTTAAGTGCCAGAGCATTTTTAAGGGTGTTGAATCTATTTATGCATTCAAAAATATATTTTAAACAACAAAAAATCACATTCTTGCTTGAAATTGTATCACTAAATTTTGGTGAAAACGACTATTTCTTTTATAAGTTTTTTTTGGTTGTTGCTATTGTTTTAAATGTGGTTCACGTAGTTTATGCTTTTATATTTTTTGTTGTTGTTGTTTTAAATGTGGTTCACAGAGTGGCCACTACATCCACGAGAAAATCCAAATAGATCAACCCTCCATATAATTTGAACGACAAAGCGTTTTTAAGGGTGTTGAATCTATTTATGCATTCAAAAATGTATTTTAAACAACAAAAAATGGAGTGGCTACTACATCCACGGGAAAATCACAGATCAACCCTATATATAATTCGAATGGCAAAGCATTTTTAAGGGTGTTGAATCCATTTATGCATTCAAAAATGTATTTTAAACAACAAAAAATCACATTCTTGTTTGAAATTATATCACCGAATTTTGATGAAAACAACTATTTCTTTTATAAGTTTTTGTTTTTGTTTTCGTTTATGTTTTTTTGTTTTTTTAATGTGGTTCACGGACACAATCCAGATAGATCAACCTGTAGGGATCTACCCACCAAACAAACTAGCAAGGTCTAACCCCAAGGGCATCCAAGAGATTAGGCCTAACCCCCAAGGGCATCCAAGAGAATTAGGCCTAGCCCAAAGGGTATCCAAGATATTTGACCCCATTACCTCCCGATGGCCGAGGTACCTAGCAACATGAACTCAACCAATGTAGCTATCACATGGGGCTTATTTCTTCCAAACATCAATAAGATTTTTTGATTTTTTTTTAAATCTTAAATTTTATTTGGAAGATGACATAAGCGATTGAGATTGAAAGGCATGCCAGAAATCTTAACATGAATGATGGTTGGAAATTAAGTAAGGACTCTCACTTCTTGATTCTACCTTCCTTTCTTCTCTTTTTTAATTTTTATTTCTAGCTTATTTTTAGGTTTTTATTTTTAATATTATTTTTTTCTTTAATTCCGTTTGTTTCACTTAATAATCATTTTTCTTGTTTCCTCCTTTTTATATTATACTTATTTTTGTTACCCCCTAGATATCTTATCTTGTTCCCTTCTTAGCCTTCATTTTTTGTTTGTTTGTTTGAATATTTATAAAAATAGAGTCTTTCTCTACTATTATTTCTTCACAATATTGTTATTACGTTAGTTAATATAGCTAATATATATGCATAATAACCTCTTCATATTTAAGTAATAATTTAATATATATTTCAATAATAATTCAATAATTTAATTTACTTTTTTATTTTCTATATTATTATTTATAGAATCATTTCTTAAACTATATGTCTAGTTATACATTGAATTTAGTTTTATTTTAGTTGTTTAGAATAAGTTAGCTCTTATTAATATTTTATAAATTGATAATATCTAATTAGTTATTAAAACATTAAATTAAAATATTTTATTTGCTCAAAAATAATAATTTTTTAATAGATAACATCTTATTAACTAAGTATTAAAATATTAACATAAAATATTTTATAATAGTTAGTTTTTAAATAAATATATAATATTTTAATATTTTACTTAACTTATTAATTTTAAAATAATATTTATTTATTCATAACAACTAATTTTTAAATAAATATATAATATTTTAATTCTTATCTCACATTTCTAAATAATTAATTATTAATTAATAATATTTTATATTTTATACTAAATATATATTATTATTTTAACACAATAATGTTAACCAATAAAAGTCGACTAATTGTTTATTACAAGAAGTTTGATTCATGGCGTATAATAAGGAAACATGGCATATAATAAGCAAACACAGCATGTTTGATTCATTATTCCTTATAAATGAAATATAGGATATTTTAGAACATTTATCAAATGATATTTTTAAAATTATTTTATAATATAATGGAAAATAATATTAAATTTTATATATATATAAAATTAAGATTAAATAAAATTTAAAAATATATAATTTATTGGAAATATTGTTAATGATGATCGCAAATTATTTTTGTTTGTTTATATTATTGTGTAAAGTTTTGAAAAAATTGTTTAGACAACTTAGTTAGTCAAAGACTTCTTATTTCAATTTAAGATAGATGAAAATATGTTTTTTTTTTTTAATTGACGTATCAGATTGATTCTCAAGGGATTATGCTCAATATATGCTTCGTCTCAATGTTTATAAGCTATTTAATGTGTTTGAGAGTTTGTTAGGTTGCGTTAAATTTTAATAAATTAAAAAAATTTGATGTCCAAAAGAGGGGCAAGATTTGCTTGTGGCTCTCCTCCCACCAATTTCCTAGGGATTTTCAAAGTATACCTAATTTTAGAAAATCTACATTATATCTTGGTTGTAAAAGAAAGAAACTCTTCAACACTTCTGTTTTTTTTACGAAGATGTGAGATTTTTAAGAGTTAAGTAAAATCAAAGTTAATAATAATATATTTGTTACCATAGTTAATAATATATATTTGTTATCATAGTTAATAATAATATATTTATTGCAAGCCCCAAGGGTTAGCTTAATTAGTCAAAATTATTGCTTCGCCATTGGGAGGTCATAGGTTCCATTCTCCCGGAAGCCTTTAGGGTTAGGCCTAGCTAATGGGCCGCAGGGCTAGATTCTCTTGGGGTCAATCAACCTAAATTTTCCCATGGACCACGCTAGATTCCCTTGGGGTCAATCAACCTAAATTTTCCCATGGACCACCCGTTGACTCCTAGATTTTTCCATGGACGTAGTGCCACCCGTTTGGGGTCAATCAACCTAAATTTTCCCATGGACCACCCGTTGACTCCTAGATTTTTCCATGGACGTAGTGCCACCCGTTGACTCCTAGATTTTTCCTTGGACCTAGCGCCACTCATTGACTCCTAGATTTTTCTGTGGACGTGGCACCACCCGTTGACTCCTAGATTTTTGCCACCCCTTGACTCCTAGATTTTCTGTGGATGTAGTGCTAGGGTGTCCGCTAACCACAACATAAAAAAAAATTAAAAGAAATAATATATTTGTTGCAATATATATATATATATATATATATATATATATATATATATATCAATGGTAGATACACATGAAACCTTAAGCTATATCAACTACATTAATATTTTTAATGTGATTGTACTAGTATTGATTTAAAAAAAAAAGACAATCTTAGAAGAGATTGGTTTTTTTAAATATTATTTTAACTTTCTATAATTTAGTCTGAGAAAAAGTTATAATTATTTTTAATTGGATAAAAAAATTGTTTTCTCAAACTTAAAAAAACAAAATATCACATTTAATGTGAATGAAAATTTATTTCTTAATAATAATAAATTATTTTATGTGATATATTTTTCCTTAAATAATAATAGTGAATAAATTTACTATAATAATTAAAAAATATTATTTTCATTATCAATTTACAACTAAATTATTTATCACTGCTTAATAATTAAATTATAATAAGTTTTATTATCTTAAACATATACATTTATTAATAAAACAATTTATTTTTATTTTATATTTTAATAATAAAACAATTTATTTTTATTTTATATTTTAAAAAGTATGATTAGTAGGACTATATTTTAATCATGCCTAATTTCGCACTTGAGAAATAGTAAAAATTTAAACCAAAAACTCTTAGTTCAATAAAACTTCATTTCCACCACCATTACCAATTAAACGACCCCAAATATAATTAATATTAAATTAATACCCTATAATATCAAATTATTAAAAACCACTCAAAGCGATACTCGACTAATTTTCTAATGGTGTACTTTATTGATCACGACGACTTGTGGGCTTTTACTTCCCGAGCCTTATAGACTTACTAAATTTAAACAGTATAGGTCCACAAGGATCACACCTTCCAAAACATACAATAAATGTATGTAAATGTCAGCCCCCCTTTTTCCCTTTTCAAGTACTTTTTCATTCTGGTGAGGAAGTTGAACGGTTTCGAATTAGGTCGATTCTTTCACTATTATTATTATGAATGATACCCACAGAGAGAGACTAGATCATTCCAGACCAGAGAATCTCCGAATTTCCCAGGACGAGTCATGACAGGTGGACTATGTTTTAGCATGTGGTGGTTATATATTGGATCTGACAATGATAGCTCCTTCTACAGTGGCATATGGAGATTTAGCGCGGATTAAAAAAACCAAATGAAATACTATGCTAAAACTCCACGGAAACCAGACTTACCGATGCAGTTGGTTGGGTACTCCAATACTTTACCTGACCTCGTGTAGCAAGACAAGGCCCAAGCCCATTCGTTAAATTTGTATTATCTGCACATCATCTAAAACGCACGTTTTACAGAGAACAAGTATAAATTCTCTCCACATTGGGACACTCGGGACCAGTAATAATTATGGCCCATTTTGTTGGTTTCGTAAGCGTCAAGTAGATGTCATGCATAAGTTTCATGCTCTAATGTCTGCTAGGGGTTATCTCCCATTCAGAAAACTGTCCTGCCAACTTATACGAGCCATACAAAATGGTGTAAACAGCAAAACCAACCAAGCCTTCTGTTTCTGGAAGTTGTCTAGAAAATGATTATTCTCTCCTTTCCCCTCTTTCATCCCAGTTTCATGTCTAATCACTATCTGGGCTCTAATTTCACTTTTAATGTCAGAAATGCCATTGTTGATTCTCCAATTCCAGCATCTGAGCTATTTGATACATGCTTAATTTGAACTGAGTACAACAAGAAATTCCTAATTTGTTCTCCCTGCAATTCAATCAAGGTATCCGGATTGGGATTTGAAAATTTCATCTGGCCTATCACATTCAAATGTCTGATGAATAATTGGTGAAGAAACATGTCCGTGGATTGTGGAATTTTAGAATGCGTATGTTGCTTGGGATTTTCTAGGTGGGCATGGAAACGCTGTATATACGCAGGAGCCTATGACAGTGAGCAATGGCCACTTGCCAATATTGAGGAGTTTGAACCTGTGCCGAGGATTTGTAAAAACATCCTTGCAGTCTATGAAGATGATTTGAAAAATCCCAAATGGGCACCCGCCGGTGGCTACGGGATGAATCCTGATTGGGTAGTGAAGAAAGTCACTTATGAGACCACCAAGGGCAGAGTTCCTCCATATTTGATTTACATTGATCATGACGCCCATGACATAGTTTTGGCCATTCGAGGCCTGAATTTGGCTAAGGAGAGTGATTATGCTGTATTGCTGGACAATAAGCTCGGCAAAAAGATGTTTGATGGGGGCTATGTGCACGATGGGCTTCTCAAGTCTGCCAGTTGGCTGATCTCTGCCGAATCTGACACATTGAAGGATTTGATTAAGAAAAACCCCTCATATACGCTGACTTTTGCAGGGCACTCACTTGGATCAGGAGTTGCTGCCATGCTAACTTTGGTGGTGGCAAACAACAGGGAGGAAATAGGTAATATACCCAGAAGCAAGATTCGGTGTTATGCAATCGCCCCTGCGCGGTGTATGTCGCTTAACTTGGCAGTAAGATATGCAGATATCATCAATTCTGTTATCTTGCAGGTATGACTTTAGCTTTTTGTAAGCCATTTTTTCTATATAAATTAACTGGAGTTAACGTGGAATGACAAAGTTAAAACTGTCCATCTGGCCAGCTCAGTAAAATTTTTTAGCTTTGAAAACCCTGTTCATGTTCCACTACTGTTGAAATGTGTAAATAGGTTCGGTCTTCATATGTACTTTTGATAATTGTATATTGTAAAATGAAAGAATAATTATTATTGTTATTTTTGTAGCATGGGTTTCATGCTCAAGGTCATTTTATTTAGAGGTCAAGTACGCTTATAGGGTTTGTCCTAGAGTCAAGAAGTCAATAGAGTCATTGTCATATGAAGAAGACTTCATTGGGCACATTGTAACATGTCAAAATAATTATTTTTGTATTTGAAAGTGTCAAAATACCCTC
>Ga0068628_1000420_pt1 | contig 14742 bp, 10 predicted proteins | sample InSIn2gowninarea_FD_77431 | JGI IMG/M metagenome (GOLD analysis project Ga0068628, IMG submission 77431) | Clean room microbial communities from NASA Spacecraft Assembly Facility at Jet Propulsion Laboratory, Pasadena, California, USA -... ... | reverse complement strand
AGTGTACGTGAGAAATTTTAGGAAACAGGTGATGTTCAATCTGGAAATTTAAACCCCCGACTAACCATGAAATTATCCTATTGCGGGTTGCAAAATTAGCAGTCGTCTTCAACTGGTGAATTGCCCACTCATCTTCCATTTTACCATTTGCTTCAGGCAAAGGAAAATGTGTATGCTCAACAGTATGCGCTAACTGAAATACAATACTCAATACAAAACCTGCAACAAGTGACATACTTAAAAATCCTACAATCCATGCGGTGAAACCAACCATATAAATTGGCAAACCAAGAAAAAGAAATGCATGTGCCAATTTGTAAAACCAGAAAGAGATATGCTCTTTCATGGTCATTTTACGAAGAGGAATAGAGCCAATCTTACCTGTAAAGTATTTTTTATAGTCTGTTACAAAAATCCACCAGATGTACAACAGGGAATAAGCTGCCCAAAAATACCAATGCTGAAATTTGTGAATTTTATAATGTTCCTGCTCGTCTGATAAACGGAGCAATGGTCTTGCTTCAATATCGTCGTCTACACCGTGTATGTTAGTATAAGTATGGTGAATGACATTGTGTTTAGACTTCCACATGTGTTGGCTGGCTCCTAAGAAGTTAGCAAAATTAGAAGCCAGGTCGTTTATCCATTTGTACTTACTAAAACTTCCATGAGCTCCGTCGTGCATAACATTAAAACCTATAGCAGCGATCACACAACCAAACAGCATGCTTTCTACAATTGCCCAAACAGTTGCCGGAGTAAAAAACACCAGGTGAATATAAATGCCAACAAAAGCAGTTATTAACACAGCCGCTTTGATATACAATTTGTAGTTACCTGTTGGTGCGTCGCCTTTTTGTTTAAAATGTTCACTTATCCTTCTTTTAAGTTCGCCATGAAAGGAAACAGGGGTCTTCGGAAATTTTGGAGTTGCGGTTGCTGTAGCCATTGTGATGTAATTTGTAATTCTGTTTTAAAGCTTGGTTTTGTTTGTTTTTGTTTTTAAGGATAAGTTAGGTTGTATGTTGAATGAACGCATCTAAAGAGCGAACACCAATTAACTTCTCAGAGATAAAACCCTCTGCATATTTTACGCCAATTCTTTTACCCAGCATCATTGCACGTGCTTTTACTGAGTCTAAAAATTCAGGACTTGAAATATAAGTTTGCGGTTCATTTAGTTCTGTATTGTAAAACTGGGTTTGATAAGCAAGAACCGATTTGATTTTTTGGTCCATGTAATCTGAAATATCTACCACAAATCCGGGTTGTAAAAAACGGTCTTGTATGTAATGGAAAACATATTTAGGTCTCCATGCTTCCTGCTGTTCAGTGCCATCAGTAGTTTCAATCTTGCGTAATCCTGAAAGAAAAGCTGAGTCACTAATAAGTTTTGCACTTCTGCCATGGTCAGGGTGGCGGTCTTCAGGTGCATTACACAATACTATTTCGGGTTGGTACTTTCGCAAAACCTGGATGACTTTTCGTTGATGTGCTTCATCTATTTGAAAAAACCCATCAGCCATTCTTAAGTTTTGCCTTACGGACACATTCAAAATTTTTGCAGCGTCTGCAGCTTCTTTATCCCTGGTTTCAGCTGTCCCCCTCGTTCCTAATTCGCCCCTTGTTAAATCTATAATCCCTACTTTTTTACCTTCATTTATCGCCGCTAGTATTGTACCTGAACAACCTAATTCTACATCATCCGGATGAACTCCGAATGCGAGAATATCCAATTTTTCTACCATTGCTTCATGCCGTTATAACTGGCTGCAAGGTAATATTTTAAAGGAAGAGTTTTGTTAATTAAAACAAATAGATATACACAGCAAACGCATTTAAAGCATTTCTTAATGAGAGTATTCAACATTAACAAAAGAGGAGATATCATCCACGGTGACCATACATTCTTTCTACATCCTGTACGATGATCTCGATGGCTTTGTCTTTGTCCGCAGCATCATAATTCTGCTTTAGATTACTGCCAAACAATATGGCTACTGTTTGCCAGAAGCCAGCGGAAAAACCGCCCTTGTATTCCTGGATAAGGCTGTAACAATTATTACCTGTTTCGCGGTAAATCAATTTCATGAGCACTTTGCCCTGGTAAACACTAAGGTTAGTAAGCTTATCGGCAAATTCTTTCTTCAAATCTTTTTCCCTTGACTTGATGATCTTTTTGCGCTGGTTTTTATCAGTAACATTTACAAGCTGACCATTAATATCATTGATGACCCTTCCGGCTGCTTTGGCATATGGATAAGTAACATAAACAGCATTTCTAAGCCTGTTCCATTCGGCCCAATACTTCCGCCACTTTTCGTACATCCTTGTTCTAACCTCTGCATCTAATAACCGACCACCAGGTATAGTATCACCATCTACAACAAAGGCATACACTTTCAAAGTATCGTTCACACCATTTTGAGCTCTTACATCAGAGGTGATAAAGAGTGTAATGGTGAATACAAGAATGAAAATTGAATAGACCTTTTTAAGCATACCTGTTTACTAGATAATAGTACGGTAATTTATGCTGCTTTATGCTGAAAGTAACCTGAATTATTGTTATTTATTTCTAAAAGCACTCTTCCAGCTTTACTCCTGCCTTGACCAAAAATTTTAAGAGTACTAAAAGTGATATCTCTTAAAGTGCTGGAATGAAATCTGCATAGAATTTGTGTGATCAAAGTGATAACAATCAGGATGAACTGCTTTATATTTTTTAAAAATGTAAATTTGTAGCAGTCATTTTATATCGACAATTAAGCGGGATGAAAAACAAGGATAAAATAATAATAGCAATAGCATCGGTAGCCATCCTGGGCTGCGCAGTGGTAATTTTTGGATTGAAAAGAAAATCTAATATTAAGAATGAACGGTTAGATAGAATTGCTGACGAAGGTTATGAGACTGCAGGAGATATACTGTATCCAATAACCAGCAAGCCTCGCCGTCGTTTCAGAGGAGATATGGACGAGTTGAAAAACAGTGTTTATTAAATCTCTCTTCTACAATTCAGAAATGTAACATAAAAGCTGCACAGGTAATTTGCAGCCAATTTACTTGTGTCCTTTACTTCTTTTAAAAGTAGTTAATCTCCATTTCAACGTTGTTCTCCTACCCTTTTGTAACAAAACGCAGGTTTATTTACTTGATTTCATTTGAGCCTTGATGCATTTACTTCAGCAATCCTTTATAGCGTGGTTTACTGCTACTTTTTAAAGCAGTAGTTTGATTAATCTTGGCTTATAATATCAAGTTTTACAAAACCTTTAGAACAAGATTAGAATACACAGGTAAAGGTTTATGTAATTCAACTTTACTTTGCATGCATGCTGTTATACTTTGAATTTGAAGACAAGAGAAGAAAGGCTGAAGTTACCTGGCCTAAGAACGATGAAAATATTATTGTACATATCACTGATGCTGAGATTACAAAGGCATTACCCACTGATCTTTATTTTGAAATAGATGAAAACAACAAGGTTTCCTACATAACAGAAGATAGCAAAAACAAAAGATTAGTAGAGCTACAATTTGTGTTGCAAAAGAGACTTCAGGAACTTGTACGGAAATTATAAATGGGCATTTGCTTACTACTATTTTATTTCTCTATTAAATAAGCTCCACTAAGTTGATTTAGTTGAACGGAGCGTCGCAACAAATATTGCCAATGGTAATAAGCTGGCAAACTAAAAAATGTTTTCAACAGCCGGCCATCTTCAAATTGATTTGTGAAGAAAATTGATAGTATTGCAATGCAACCAAATCCCTATGAAAAAATCATTATTCCTGTTGCTGTTAACCTTCTTTATTGCGCCGGCAATATTTTCTCAATTTTATATGTCGGTCTTACCTTCGCCTGAATTTACAAGTGCCCTCGAAAAAATAGTTGTAGACTTTAGAGTGAATTTCAAAACCATTGAAGGCAATGAAATTATGACTGAAGGTGAAATGCAGTCGTATGAGTCTATGGTGAAACTGCCTGGCGCCAGGCAATGCACCATTTACAAGTTTAACTCAGGACTGGATACCTCAGCCAGCTGGCAGGCAGTTATGTACAGCGGAGATGTTTATAGTGAGGCTGTTAAGACTTATGAAAATATCTTCAGGCTGGTAAAAAAATCTCGAATTAAGTGGATTGACCGCAGTGTAATTGGGTTTGCGGGAGAACTGGAAAAACCTTCAAACGACGTAGGTTTTTCTGTAAGTACACTACACTTACAATTAGATGATTACCGTTATAAAAACTTTTTGGCAGAGATAGAATTAGTATCAGGTCAATATGGATGGCAGGTCAATCTGAACCTGTACTCGAAAAAAGATGATGCTGAGCAGTAATTATATTACCTGCAAGCTGGTGATGCTTTTACAAAGCTTTGTAAAAATATCTTTCATTGTATACGGCTTCTCAAGAAAATCAGAAATACCCAAGTGACGTAATTTGATTTTCTCTACATCAGACACTGCACCTGAGTTGATGATGATAGGTATATGAGAATCTATATTTCTTTTGATGCACTCCGATGCTTGCAAGCCATTCATAACAGGCATTTCCAAATCCATTAGAATCACATCAGGTTTTAATCCATCATTCAGCTTCTTTACAGCTTCAGCACCATTGGCGGCCGCAACAGTTTGCATTCCTGCATTCTCCATAATTTTGGCAATCACCAACTGGTTCATTTCGTTGTCATCTACGTTTAAGACGACCTTAGCCATTAATTGAGGATAATCGTTTTTGAAAGTGCTCTGGGGCATACAGCTCAGTAAGTTTTACTGCCGTTCTGTTTCAAAAACAATTCCAAGAAGTGTTAAGTAATATTAAAGGTAAACACATCAATTATTTTTTAAATGTTGATGAAGAAATCAGCAGGCAATAATAAACAATAGCCAAAGTCTTTGGCTAATCTCATTATTATTAGAGTAAATGAGAGAATGGAAATAAATGTTGCTTAAAAAAATCCACAGAAAAACAATTCCAATAATTATGTATATGTAGATGGATAATTTTTGTTATTGAAGGGAATAGTTGTTGAAGCATATTATGCAACCATAATTATATGAAAACAACTGTTGATTTTAAAAGTGATGATGACGAAGAACTTTGGCAGCAAGTAGCCAACTACTTCAACAGCAACGAAGGTTTGCTGAGCTTTAATGCAGTGCTGCAGTTGAGAGCATATGCAGTAAATGTAAATATTGATATAGACCTCGGTGGTGGTTTTGAAAGTGGTTATGAGACTACAACCCTTACAACGAACATCAAACAGCAGGACTTTAAATTTTCACTGCACCGCGAAAACTTTATCGATGAAATAGGTAAGTTTTTCGGAATGGAAGATGTAGAGATTGGTTACCCTGAGTTTGATAAAAAGCTGGTAGTGAAAACAAATGATCGCGAAAGGTTACAGACATTATTTGCTAACCAAACAACCAGGCAGTTTATTGAACAACTGCACAATTTTACATTCGGCATTGTACATCATTCAATAGAGCATTCGATTGAGAAACAAACCCAGTTAGAATTGATCATTGAAACCGCTATTAAAGATGTAGCAACATTGAGATCAGTATTTAATTCTTTTTATGATGTGTTGGTAAAGTTGGATGCTTCAAAGTCTAGCTCACCTCTTTATTAGAAAAAGGCTGGTATTGATTTGGATTTTGGCAAATGCCCCAGTAATCAATTATGCACTTCAGCATACTTTTAATTTCTTCCATACTGCCCGGTTTTACAAAATAGCCCTGGGCACTTAGGGCATAAGCCTCTGTTATATATTGTGGAGTTTTACTTGTTGATAAGAATAAAAAAGGAATAGACTTTAATCTATAAGCATCGTTATTATGAATTTTCTTCCTTAGTTCAAGGCCATTGGTACCATTCATGTTGATGTCACACAAAATCAAAAAAGGCTTCTTTTTGGTAGTGGTTATAAATTCGAAGGCACGGTCTGCATTGGTAAATGGAAGTACCTCATTACTGATCTTCAATTCAATCAATGCTGTTTGCATTAACTCTAAATCTTCAGAATCATCGTCAATTAAAACAATCGGCTTTAGGTTCATATATGAAAATTTAACCTGCTAAAATACATTTCAAAGTTTTAACCTTTTAAAATTCGACCTTATAAAAAGCTGAAAATCGTTTATTCTTGTATGCTTGTATTGTAAACAGAAAATTTGCTTAAATGTTTTTAAGCCACCAACAAAGACATCAATGCAACTGTTCAAGCTACTATTATTTTTTCCAAGCCTTTGATAATTAAAGTAAAATATTATCGTTAAAGGTTTTAAGTTTAATTTTTTACGCCCTGTATGCAAAACCTCTTCTCTGATATTGATGAAACAGGCATTGAAACCTTGCACCAATCAAATGCTATGGTTTTTGATGTTTTAGAAAGCATTACAGATGGATTTTTCTTTGTTAACAACAACTGGAAAGTCTTGTATTGGAATAAAGCTGCAGAGAAAATAATGTCTGTTGATGCAACATACATAACGGGTAAAAATCTGTGGGATGTTTATCCTGATGCCAAAGACTCAGACTTTTATCATCATTATCAAACTTCAAAAAGAGACAACGTCTCAGTTGAATTTGAGATAACGTATGAAAAGCAAAATTTATGGCTGCATGTAAAGACGTATCCTTCCAAACAAGGTTTAGCAGTTTATTTTAAAGACAATACATTCAATAAAAAACTCTCATTAGAAGTCGAGAAAGCAAAACTCCAACAACAGGTAATTATAGATGCTACAACTGATTCCATCTGGTCCATCGATAAAGACTTTCAATTAATCATTGCCAATAACGTTTTTAAAACCCGCTTGAAAAAAGCGACGGGAGTTGACATAAAAACCGGAGATAATGTTTTGAATAAGCTACCGGAACATGTTAAGCAGCAAAGGCAAACAAACTACGAACGGGCACTTAAAGGTGAGACTTTCATCATAGAAGATAAACTTAAAGATGTATTTACAGGCAAAACCATTTACCTCGAAATCAACTTCAATCCAATAAAAGATGAAAAAGAACAGGTTGTAGGCGTAGCCTGTTTTGCAAAAGATATAACTGAGCGAAGACAACAGGAAGAACTCATTAAAGAACAGAATGCAAGGCTTGAAGAACAAAAGAAGCATTTGCAAAAGGTCTCTTCAGAGCTTGAAAATGTAATGAACTCTTCACTTGACCTGATTTGCGCAATTGATAAAGAAGGAAGATTTGTTCACCTCAACGGCGCTTGTAAAGAATTACTGGAGTATGAACCTTCAGAACTGCTGGGCACCAATTTCATTGACCTGGTTCATAGTGAAGATTTAGAGCAAACCCTTGCTATTAACAGTGAAGTTGTTGATGGTGGCACTATCACCAACTTTCGAAATCGATTTGTAACTAAATCAGGTAAGGCTGTACATATCATGTGGTCAGCCCGATGGGATGAATATAAAAACCTGATGTACTCTGTAGGCAGAGATGCGTCTTCTATTGTTGAAGCAGAAATATTAAGAGCACAAACAGAAAGAAAATTTTCAGCCCTGATACAAAAGGGCGCTGACATGATTGCTATTTTGGATGAAACCGGCAGGTATACTTACATCAGTCCAAATGTTGAGCAGATTTCAGGCTATCCTATTGAGCAATTTCTTGAATTGAATCCACTTGCACTCATTCATCCAGATGACCTGGAGGTTGTACATCAGCAACTGCAGACATTGCACCAGAGCGGACAAGGCGCTTTCAAACATGCAAATTATAGGGTAAAAGACTCTACCGGTAACTATAAGTGGATGGAAACAATCGGCACAAACCTGATTGAAGACCCGGCAGTAAAAGGAATTGTAATCAACTCAAGAGATATCACCGGCCGCAAACTGCAGGAAGAAGAACTAAGAACCAGTAACGAACGTTTTCAGACTGTTTTAAATATTACCAATGAAGTAATATGGGATTGGAATTTGCGCACAGGAAAAATCAAGAAGAATTATAATTATACAGAGGAGTTTGGCTATACAGATCTTGAATATGTAACCACAATGACTAAGTGGGACAACAGGATTCATGAAGATGATTTTGCAAGGGTTAGCAGTGAAATGTTGAAGATTATTGAAACAGTTGATACTACACCCTGGAAAATTCAATACCGGTATTATAAAACCAATGGTGAGATCGCCGATGTAATTGATCGTGGCTTGTTAATAACAGATGCTACTGGTCAACCCATCAGGATGGTAGGAACCATGCAGGATATTACAGAAAGAATTAAAATTGAGAATGAACGGGAATTAATCATTGAAGAACTAACGACGAGTAACAATGATTTGAAACAATTCAGTTTTATAACATCGCATAATCTTCGTGCTCCGCTTTCTAACATACTTGGTATTCTCAACGTTATTGACAGCACCGTATTAGACCCAACCAACAAACAATTATTTGGATTGTTGCAGTCATGTGCATTACAATTGAAAGAAACCATCCAGGATTTATCTGACATTATTGTAATCAGGAACCGCAACGTTGAAGCAGAGGTGACCAATCTTGAAACAACTTTTAATGATGTACGAAAGATTTACTTAAACACCTTACATGATATACCCTACCAGGTTGAAGCAGACTTTCAGTTGAAAGATGCTGTATTAAACAAAGCTTATCTTGAAAGCATATTCATAAACCTGTTATCTAATGCCGTAAAGTATCGATCGCAAAACAGGGTGCTGAAAATAACCATCAAGAGTTTCATTAATGAAAAAGGTGACTGCGAAATTACTTTCTCTGATAATGGTATTGGATTAGATACACAAAGATTAAAGAACAGGGTGTTTGGTATGTATCAGCGCTTTCATGAAAACATAGAAGGCAAAGGCTTGGGATTGTTCATTGTGAAATCACAGGTAACTGCAATGGGTGGCAACATAGACCTAATAAGTGAACTGGATCAAGGCACGACTTTCATCATTACCCTTCCGATAAAAAAATAATTTGCGTTTAGTTTAAAACAGGATTATCCACCTGCATTGATTGTCTTGCAGGTAAGATTATCGTAAAACTTGCACCCTGGTTCATAGCAGCATTGGCATAGATTACACCATTGTGGTTTTGAACTATTTTCTTACACATCGCTAAACCAATACCTGTTCCCTCGTATTCCATTTTACCATGTAGCCTTTGAAAGATGATGAAGATCTTGTCAGCATTTTCCTGGCTAAAACCAATTCCGTTATCCTTAAATTCAATGCAGTAATGCTTTTTATGGAAGTCCAACTCAGGAAACTTTTTCACCTCTTCTACTTTCATTTCTCTGCAACTAATATCAATTTGAAGCGGCCTTTCAACAGAACTAAATTTTAAAGAATTTGATACCAGGTTGTGCCAGATTTGGCGCATCTGAACAGAGATGCCATCTATCTGTGGTAGGTTATCTACATTGATTGTCGCATTTTTTTGTTCAATTATAACTTCGAAGTCTTCTAAGATTTGTTTCATCACCAGGTTAAGATTAACCCTTTCAAATTTTTCCCGTTCTTTAGATAGTAATGAAAATTTTAAAACATCGTTGATGAGGTTTTGCATTCTTTCTGCCGAATGCATGATCTTGTGCATGTAACTTTCTGCCTTGCCCGATAAACCTGGCAAGTTGTTGTGCAATAGTTCAGTAAAAGTTCTCACTTTCCGTAAAGGCTCCTGTAAATCGTGAGATGCGATGTATGCAAATTGATTTAGTTCGATGTTCGACTGCTGCAGTTGCATATTTGCTTCTGCCAGGTCAGCTGTTCTTTCTGCAACCTTCTTTTCCAGCTGAGCTGCAAATTCTTTTTGTTCTGTTATATCCTGTATTACTCCAACAATCTTAAGTGGATTACCGGAAATATCTTTGAATGTCTTACCTACCACCCTAACCCACGAAATAGATTCATCAGGTCTTATTACTCTTACCTCATATTGCAATCCACCGGTTTCGGCAGCCAGCCTGTTGGCTTCATTGCGTATTTCTACATCATCAGGATGGAATCTTTTTACAAAATCTGATCTTTTCGATTCCTTGTTCAAGCCAAAGATTTCTTCACACCGATGGTTATAAATTATTTCATCATTGTTGAAAAAAACCTCGTAAAAGCCAAGGTCTGCAGAGTCTATAGCAAGTCTTGATCGTTCTTCAGATTCTTCAACGTTTCTTCTTGCCTCTACTTGAGAAGTTACTTCAACAGCTACTGCTATAATACCAGTAACACTTCCATTTATATCTTTAAGTGGCTCGTAAGTAAGATTTACAATTACAGATTGCAAGCCTTCTTGCCTTGGCAATCTTGCCTGTACTTCACTGGCAACATATCTTTCGCCGGAAGTATAAACATTTGTCAGCAATTCCTCAAAGCCCTGGTCCCTTACTTCAAATAAAGCCTCGAAAATGGGTTTATTTAGCAGCTGCTGTTGCTCCTTACCCCAAAGTTCATACATCATTTTATTGGCAACAGTCAGTACTAAATCAGGACCTTCTAAAATGCACATAGCTACAGGCGCCTGTATGATCATGTTGCGGATATTGTTAGTACTTTGTTCCAGTTTTAATCTTGTATTGACCTGCTCTGTTACATCGTGTACCAAAACTATTACTCCGATAATCTTATCATCTTCTTCATAATAAGGCTGATAAACTATGTTGATATATCCTTCTTTGCGAAGGCCGTTTTCAATTACAAAATAAGGATGATCGTATAGGTAAATAGGTTCACCAGAAATCCTCACCTTTTCTATTATCGTTTCAAAGTATTCCTTTGTCTCTGGTATTACATCAAAAATAGGTCGACCAATAATATCTTCATATTTTCTGGAAATGATCCTGCAATACATTTCATTGACAATATCAACGGTCATGTCTTCACCGATCAATACAATTACACCAACTGTAGCATTTTTTATAAGGGTACGAAAACGCTTTTCACTTTCAGTAAGTCGTTTTATTAGGCTAACCTTTTCTGTGGTTTCCATGCAGGTTACAAATACCCCTTCGGTGTTGCCGCTGGTGCCAAATACAGGGCTATAACTAAACGTCCAGTTGACATCTTCTAAATGGCCATTTCTGTAAATGGGTAACAACTGATCTTCACTCCATGAACTTCCTTTTTCATAAAGAACATGGTCAATTAAAGGTTTGATGTCTTTCCATATCTCAGGCCAAACATCTGCACCACTCTTACCCAATGCACCCGGATGTTTGCCATCGTTACCAAGACTTGGCCTGTATGCGTCATTATAAAAGCAAAGGTGATCGGGTCCCCAAAATAAAAACATGGGAAACTTTGAGTGAAGAATAATGCCAATTGTAGTCAGCAAACTAATCGGCCATGAACTGACCGGCCCCAAAGATGTAGATGACCAATCATAATTGCGAATGTACTCACCCATCTCACCGCCATCTGCCAGGAATGCATTATAGTTTACATTACTGCTGCTTACTTCAGACATACATCTCAGTTGTTTTTACTATCTGTTAATTTGACTCTTCTGCCGAGGCTGCAAAATACTATGGTGAATTAACAATGAAAAAAGAAGTTGAAAAAGTAAACTGTTCCTCTTTGCTTAATTAGGACTAAAGCTTTGAACTTCAGACAAAGGTTGAGTTAATACCTAAAGAACCTGTTAATCAATTGATAGGTATTAAACTTACGATACTTATTCCGGCAACTCCGACACTAAAACAATAAAAGAACTTACCTATTTAAATACTTTCAATTTCAATTCCTTTCTTTTAATTAAGTTTGTCTTACCCCCTTTGTGCCAACCCAAACTGCTTTATGCCCTTTAAATCACCATGTATAGCTATGGCTATACTTATATTTTTCGCTAACAATGTTTTTCCTCAATCGGGGGTGTATCAAAAAAAACAATCTAATAGCAAAATCACCCATTCAAAGGCGCTTAACAAATCATCAACCAAACCTCTAGCAAGAACAACCAGCGGCGAAATAACTCCCGGTCATGACACTAGTTTCTGTGAAGGTGGTAGCGCTGTTCTAATGGCAACAGCAGGCACAAAATACATTTGGCAAAAAGATGGCGTTAATATTCCATCAGCTACCAGCAAAACTTATATAGCAACCACCAGTGGTGAGTATACCGTATTAGAAGACAGCGTAAAAAGCAAACCAATAGTTGTAAAAGTGTTGAGTAATCCCACAGCTGATTTTTCTTTTACTCCAAATGGAAGTTGCTCAAATGTGCCTATTCATTTTTCCAGTAATTCAACTGGTAACGGTATTACTTATAAATGGAATTTCAATGATCCTAACTCTGGTGGAAATAATACTTCTACAGATATCAACCCAGTTCATGAATTTATTGGTACACCTGGAAACGGCAATCAAAGTTTTAATGTTACGCTTGTTGTTAAGAGTAATAATGGATGTGAAGCATCTGTTACAAAAACAGTAATAACAAAGCAAATTCCGGGTACTGAGTTGGGAGGAACAGGAGAGCTTAGCTATAATGAGAAGCCTTACTTTACTCAATGTATTTCTAATTCTTCTTCTTTTGATTTTTACAATAACTCAAGTACGACATCAAATAATACTACTTATAAAATAATATGGGGCGATCAAACTGCTGATTTTAGCGCTTCTAATTTTAGCACAACAAGTCATACTTATAACGTTGGTACTTATTCTTTAAAATTTATTGTGCAAGGAGGTAACACTTGCTCAGATACAATGAATTATTATGTCTTCATCGGAAGCAATCCAGCAGTCGGATTGGGCAATCCGGGAAACTCCTCGATATGTAGTGGAACTGAATTAACTTTTCCTCTTTCAGGTACTTCAACTAATCCAGCTGGAACAATTTATACTATAAAATATAATGATGGGTCTTCACCAGAATTATTTAATCATCCAGCACCAAACAGTGTAACCCATAAGTTTATTAAAACTTCTTGTGGAACTACAAGTGGGACATTCATAAATTCATTTTCTGCAACCGCAGAAGCATCTAATCCTTGTGGTACTTCTGCTGCATCAGTAGTACCAATTTATGTATCTCAAAAACCTAATGCAGACTTCACCATTTCTCCAAAAGACACTGTTTGTTCAAACACAACTATCACCTTTAATAGCATAAGCCCAATAAGTAACAGTGTCTCTACAGCAGGACTTTGTTCAAATGGAAAAGTGGTCTGGCAGATATCTCCATCAACAGGATGTACTATTGCTTCAGGAACAACAGGCAATAACTTCAATATAAATGATCCAGCAGCTTGGGGAGCTTCTGGTGGTTCATCAGTTTTAAAAATAATTTTTGATGTTGAAGGAATATATACTATTAAGATGAAGGCTGGTGGGAATTTAATGTGCGGTATTGACTCAATGACCAAAACCATTTGTGTCAATCCCTCTCCAACTGCCTCTTTTAACATAGATAAAAATATTGGCTGCAGTCCTTTGACAGTGAATACCACAACCACTACCAATACACCCAATTGTGGAACGAATACTTTTGAATGGAACGTAAGTTATGCTCCGACCATTGGTTGTTCACCATCAGCTGGCGTTTACCATTTACTTGCTGGTACAACACTTACATCAAAACAACCGGTGTTTGAATTTATTGATCCGGGAGTTTATAGTATCGGCTTAACAGTTTTCAGTCCTGCAAGAGCTTGTAGCACAATTGTACAACCACAAAGCGTAACGGTCAAGGGAAAACCAAATACAAAAATTTCAAACATTAATGCAATTTGTTCGGGTGAAAAGATATCACCAACTGCTCTGTATAACAATTGCAACGGCACAACACCTACTACCTATCTCTGGTCTTTCAATGGTGGTTTACCAACCTCTTCAACTGATGCTATACCAACTGGAATAACCTATAATTCGGCTGGCACTTATACCATATCCCTTGCTGCCACGAATGAATGTGGTACAACAAATGACTCAAAGACCTTTGTTGTTAATCCGACTCCTGGCATAACTACTCCAGCCAATAAAGCAATTTGCCCGAATACTGCAGTTGCAGCAATATCTTTTGCAGGATCATTACCCGGAACAACTTATAGCTGGAGTAATAACCACACCTCGATCGGTTTAGGAGCAGGCGGATCAAGTTTTACAATATCAGCATTTACAGCAACAAACACTTCAACTAATCCACGAACTGCAACCATTACTTTATCAGCCATTGCAAATGGTTGTACAACACAATCAACCTTTACCATAACTGTTAATCCACAGCCGATTGCTCCGGTAGCTACTTCTCCAGTTAATTATTGCCAAAATGCTTCTACAACTCCATTAACAGCAACACCTGACTTTGGCAATACTTTATTGTGGTATACCACTTCTTCAGGCGGCATAGGTAATACAACAGCACCTACACCTTCAACGACTGTTGTCAACAATACGAACTATTATGTATCGCAGCTTAACCCATCAAGCAATTGTGAAAGTGAGAGAACACTAATTGTTGTAAATGTGAATGCAGTCCCTGTTATTGTTAGCATGACAAGTGCAATGCCCTTAAGCTGCAATACTTCAACAGGAAGTATCACTTTAAAAGGCCTTGTGGCAAATACAACCTATCAAGTTAGTTATACAAAAAACGGGTCGCAAATTTCAGTTCAAACCACTGCTAACATAAATGGTGACATAATAATTGCTAATATATCTGCTGGAACGTATGATTATATCACAGTAACAAGCAATGGTTGTACATCTGCCAAGATGGGACCAATATCGCTGTCAGATCCT
>Ga0068628_1000419_pt1 | contig 14743 bp, 15 predicted proteins | sample InSIn2gowninarea_FD_77431 | JGI IMG/M metagenome (GOLD analysis project Ga0068628, IMG submission 77431) | Clean room microbial communities from NASA Spacecraft Assembly Facility at Jet Propulsion Laboratory, Pasadena, California, USA -... ... | reverse complement strand
TTTTTTTTTTTTTTTTTTTTTTTGTTTTTTTGTTTGTTTTTTTTTTTTTTTTTTTTTTTTGAGTTCATCTTTGATATGTTTTAGCTTTTGTTGGAAAGTGTACATTTTGTTGTCAGATCTAGTGGGAGGGTTGGTCCACCATTTTTTCATTTTATCCAGGAAATTTGGGTGAGCCAACTAGAAGGCTTCGAATCTAAAAGCCTTATTTTAGGACCATTGGAAATTTGAATCATGAGATATAGGCCAGTGATCTGAACCTGCTTGCGGGAGAATTCGCGCTTCCGTTTCCAAAGAGGTAAGATAAGTTGCCTCCGATAAGAGGAAGCGATCTAGCTGAGAGGCAAATTTTTGATCTCCTCCTCTTCGGTTATTCCAGGTGAATGTGCCATTGTTGGTGGGTATGTCGATGAGGTTGAGGTTTTCTATGGTTGTAAAGAAATCCTTTGAGTCCTTATCTAGCTTCTGGATACCACCTCTCTTCTCTGCCAGATTAGTTATCATATTAAAATTTCCTGCTATTATTTTGAAAGGGATATGTATGTGATCGAGCAGATTGGAGATGCAATGAAGCATTTTAATTGTGTCTATCACCTTGTGAGGCGCGTAGACATTAATTATGTAGATACTTTCATTGGTGCCAATAATTCTCAGGACCGCTATTATAGAATGATGAGTGGCCAAAGAGGATATGAGGTCAAACTTAGAGTTTTTCCATAGAGTCATTATCCCTCCCATCGAACCTGTGGCCGAGTTAGCTAAGAAGATATAAGGCTTAAAACAGGAGTTGAGAAGGAGAGAAGGGTGAACCGACTCAAGTTTGGTTTCTTGAATTAGAAGGATATCAAGATTGTCAGACATGATTATGCTTTTCAAGATTCGTTTCTTCCCGGGACTATCTAGTCCTCTAATATTCCAATAAATGCAATTCATAAGCATGGAGAGGGGTTTAGGGCCATAGTTTTTACCTTACCTTCATTGATTAGCTTGGATCCCAGTTCTTGGAGGAGCTAACTGGTGGTCTTTCAGCCTCTTTTCTGACTTGGACCTTTAAGGTTGAATCCTCCTACTATGATGTTTGATAATATGCCCTTTGATGCAATGCTTTCTTGTGCGGGGTGGAGTGCCTTGAGTTTTAAATCTTCTTGGAGGAGGTAAGCACCTTCAATTTTTTGTAATTGGTGTTATGGTATGGCTTTTATTCCATTTAACTTCCATTCCTCTGCAATATTTTCTAGGTCTACCCCCTCTAGAGCTTCTTCTATGGAACTTTCCTCTGGTGTTTCCTCTAGCGCTATTTGCTCCATTTTTGTGTCCTCTTGTGAGTGCTCCTTTTCTCTATTACTTTTGACTGTATCCCTATGTTAAAATTGACAACTAGGGCCAAACTCCATGTGAGTCTTCTTATTCATGGCAGCTGATATTTTTCTTGGATTCCTCTCATCGAGAGGTGTACAATTGATCTAAAGATCATCTGATTTCGATAAGTATTCATGGAGATATGAATTTATTTGTGTTATGGGACAATGCATCAAGGTCGGCCAGCAACCAAATTGTCCCCACTTGTGCTAAACGTTTTAGTATAAAAGGAGGTGGCTTGTTAGTCATTTGAGTAACAAACATTTTCTCTTGTGATCTCTTCCTCTCCACTTGTTTGGGTCTTAGTGGAAGGAAGAGTCACTAAGAGTATACGTTTCCATAGAATGAGTGCCCTAAGCATCTACACTATCCTAATAGAGAATCCTATACGCTGTCATGAAATGAGCCTAATTCCTATATGTTGTTATGGAACCTAAATCCTATATGTTCTCATGAAATGAGCCTAAATCCTATATTACGTTGTCATGGAAGGGATGCCTAAACTATACCTTGTCATCATTATGTTAAACGTTGTCCAAAAGAAGTCTATATGCTGTCCTAAAAACGAAGAGCCGCAAAAGGGTATTGACTGCACCAATGTCTTGGGTTTAGGTGCAGTGATGACCATGTGTAAGGACGCAACAACAAGTTGATATTCTCAACATATCTATCTTCAGTATAACAATGATCTAGCAACAATCATGACATACGTTGATATGGTGAAGACTAGACAATGAATAGAAAACTAGGTATATGTATATGTATTACAACCTTGCCATAAATCTAAAGGTGTAATAGGTCTCAGAGATGTAAAAGAGATCCTAGACATACCTATAAATGGAGACAGACAGCCTCAAGAGGTATCATTTGAATCTAGTATGATGTAGTCTTGATGTACTTCCAGGAATAATAACAACCTTAGTCTTGATACAATACATCGTCTCACTCTACAGTAAGGCACAGGGACAAGATATGATCTTGGAGTTGAAGATCATGATCTCAATGAAGGTTACATTAGTGGTAATCTCTGAAACAGTGCAACACAGTGATGATGGACATGGTGATGGTGCAGCATAGTGCACAGTGACAGTGGTGCAACACAGTGATATATAGTATAGCATGGTGTAGCACGGTGATGATGGACATGGTGATGGTGCAACATAGTGCACAGTGACAGTGGTGCAACATAGTGATGCATAGTGTAGCATGGTGAAACACAGTAATGATGGAAATGGTGATGGTGCAACATAGTGCACAATGACAATGGTGCAACACAATGATGTATAGTGCAGCATGGTGTAGCATAGTGATGATGGACATGATGATGGTGTAGCATAGTGCACAGTGACAGTGCTGCAGCACAATGATGTATAGTGCAGCATGGTGTAGCACAGTGATGATGGACATGGTGATGGTGCAGCATAGTGCACAGTGACAGTGGTGCAACATAGTGATGCATAGTGTAGCATGGTGAAACACAGTAATGATGGAAATGGTGATGGTGCAACATAGTGCACAATGACAATGGTGCAGCACAATGATGCATAGTGCAGCATGGTGCAGCACAGTGATGATGGACATGGTGATGGTGCAGCATGGTGCAACACAATGATGATGGACATGGTATGATGGTGCAGCATGGTGCAACATAGTGATGATGGGCATGGTATGATGGTGCAACACAGTGATAGGTACAACAAGGTGATGGAATCACCTGAGTCCAAATCAGCTACCTCATGTGACATCTTCTTAGAGAAGATCTCTGCTCTTAATTTTGATAAGTCAAAATGTTGACTTCTAATGTATATGTACTATCTCTCTCTCTCTCTGCTGAACTATTGAAGAACACATAAGAAAAATTGATCAAGGGTTTCCCTACATTGGGGTTTGTCCCTGGCTGGCGCCACATCTTGTGTCCTCTTGTCCTAGCTTGTTCTAAGATCTATGTTTATGTTCTATCTGCAATTCTCTTTAATGTTGATGTGATTGCTAATCTGGAAAAGATATTGAACTAATTGTAAAATTGAAATAAATTTCTCTAAGCATAGAACATACCTAAAATTAACATGGTATCAGAGCTGAGGCGAAGACAAAGCCCAAGAAAGAGTGAAAGAGCAATCACCGAAGACAATTGGGAAAGGACAAAAGGATCAATCGGTTCCTCAACCCTCTTCAAATTCACCAAGGGTGAAGTCAAAGTAGAGAATATTATCACAATGACGCAATGGAAGCTTCTGATGGCCTACCTAAAGATCACTTCAATGGGAAGTCTGGATCTAAGAGTGGAAGGAAAGCCAGATGCCTTGTTTGTAATAAGCTAGACCATTATGATGAGGAGTGTCTGAATGGTAGGGACACATCACTTAATGAAGATGCCAATCATTTAAGGGACATCTTCAATGATCAGAGGAATGACAGGTAATGCAGGACATCATGGGAATAGTTGACTCTTCAAAGAAAGCAAAGAACCCCAAGTATGAAGAATCAAATGTTGTTTCTAAAGAAGCGTTATCTTATATTGGCCCTCTCCTTCAGACTCTTTGGGAATCTGGCTTATTGATTGGAGTGCTTCAAGGCACTTCATTAGATAGAAGGGTGCTCTCTCTAGAGATGGAAACAATCGTGGGATTATACTTGGAGTTGATGCTTCCTATCCCGTAAAGGGTGTAGGGAATGTTACCCCTCAATTGAATGACGGTAACTCCATTCATTTACAAGAATCTATTTTATGTACTTGATTGCAAGAAGAACCTGGTGTCCATTTCAGCAATGGAAGTCAAAGGTTTCAAGGTGGCATTCATCGATGGAAAGGTATGTGTTTGAAAATAGAAATTTCAAAAGATGCTTTTACTCATGGGTTCAGGGTTGGAAATTTGTATCAAGTTGTAGGATGGTCCATTGGGGATCATGTCAATTGACATATCTCATCTATAGCATTGGAGGTCTACTTTATGAGGCTCTACCCGATGTGAGTCAGATGGTGACAGGGATTCCTGAGTTCAAAAAGAGCATGAAGGTACGTGTCCGAGATGTACTAAAGGAAAATCTTATAAGGGGATCATTCCTCTCATGTAGCAGGTCCACAAGTTTGGAACAACCTGAGGGGTTTGAGATTCATGATCGAGAATCTCATGTATGCAGGTGGAAGAAAGCCCTCTATGGCTTGAAGCAAAACACCCCGGGCTTAGTATGAGAGGATTGATAGTTGCATGATGAAGCCGAGATTCACTGAGAATGAAGCCGATCCAAAACATTTCTTGAAGGTTGTGGATGATAGACCTCTCATACCGGCACCTTCTGAGGATGACTTCTCTCTGACAGGTGTAGACCCTCTCATTTGCAAAAGTAAGAGGGAGTTGGATTCCGTATTTGGAATGGTAAACTGCAAGCCTGTGACTACCTTGATGGAGCTTAAATTTCAGAAGTTACGTGGTAGTAATGCCAGACTAGATTTGGGAAATGCTTCGGAGTTTCATAAACTCATTTGCATTGATGTTCTTGGTGAACTTCCGTCCAAATATATGTTTTGCAATTAGCATTTTCGGCTCATATTTGGTTGAGCCTCATTGGATTGGTGCCAAAGAATCTTTTGAGATATCTTTGGGGCACAATCTCTCATGGATTGAGATACACTGCCAGAAATGTGAAGCTGCATGATTATTCGAATACTGACAAGGCAGGCAGTGTGGAGGATCATAAGAATCACTTATGAGTGTTGGTTCTCTTTGGGTTCTGCTGCGATATCCTGGATGAGTAGGAAGCAGAAGTCGGTTGCTATAAGCGTCGCTGAGACGGAATACATAGCTAAGAGTGTGATCTTGTGTGAAGCTGCCTGGTTGTGGAAACTCTTAAGTAAGCTGTTTGTACACATGATGGATACCACCGTGATCTTTCGTGTCAACCAGGTGGGGATTCGATTGTTGAGGAATCCCGTATTCTATGATTGCTCCAGCATATAGACATCATATACTACCTTATCTAGGATATGGCACATCGATGAGCGAGGAGGCTCCATCGCATTGAGACTGATGTATAGGTCGTAGACATTCTGTCAAAGCCCCGGGGAAAGGTCAAATTGGTGACTTTCCCGAATGATTTGGAGTCGTTGAGAGACCCTCTTATGAGGGTCCTGCATGATGCATGCATTGAGCTCTTGGAGCTCCGAGGGGCTTGGGGCACTTCTTAGAGCAACAAGCATCCATATCGAGACTCACCCTCCCCTAATGGTGCGTTGTGTACATGGTGAAAGGTTTAGCCTTCCCTTGTGATACCCCGTGGCGACTTATGGACAGGATGAGTGGTTCTCTTGTCGAGGTATCTTACCCATGCAGTCTGGGACTCATGGGAAGTACCCCTCATTTGACCAATGAGCAGGGAAATGGGGTTAGGGACCATAGTAGTACTATCGATGGACGCATCGTTGTATCTATTGTACTCCCTATGCTAGGATGACTTCCATTAATCTGGGATCAATGAAATTGATATGGGATCATTATGAGTGGTTTGAAACACTCTCTTTTGATATTGATCTGGAATCAATTGGAACTGACTTCAGGTCAATAAGAGTGATATGACTCACTCTCTTGGAACTAATCTAGGATCAGTAAGAGTGGTATGACACACTCTCTTCATATGGAATTGACTTCAGGTCAATAGAGAATGGTATGAGACATTCTCGATCAATTCTTCTACTTCATGGTTCAGTAGAGCATAGAAGTGCATGGCACTGATGGAAGAGATAGTACAGTTTGGCAGATGGATTAGCAGATAGAGTTCTCCCTAGTTAAGAGGGAGTGTTAAAATTGGTAACTAGGGCCAAACTCCATGTGGGTCTTCTTATTCACGGCAGTAGATATTTTTCTTGGATTCATCTCATTGAGAGGTGTAGGATTGATCTAAAGATCATCCAATTTCGATAAGTATTCATGGAGATATGACTTTATTTATGTTATGGGACAATTCATCAAGGTCGGCCAGCAACCAAATTGCCCCTACTTGTGCTCAACGTTTTAGTATAAAAGGAGGTGGCTTGTTAGTCATTTGAGTAACAAACATTTTCTCTTGTGATCTCTTCCTCTCCACTCGTTTGGGTCTTAGTGGAAGGAAGAGTCACTAAGAGTATACGTTGCCATAGAATGAGTGCCCTAAGCATCTACGCTGCCCTAATAGAGAATCCTATACGTTGTCATGAAATAAGCCTAATTCCTATACGCTGTTATGGAACCTAAATCCTATATGTTGTCATGAAATGAGCCTAAATCCTATACGTTGTCATGGAAGGGATGCCTAAACTATACAATGTCATCCTTATGTTAAATGTTGTCCAAAAGAAGTCTATATGTTGTCCTAAAAACAGAGAGCCCCAGAAGGGTATTGACTGCACCAATGTCTTGGGTTTAGGTGTAGTCATGACCATGTGTAAGGACGCAACAACAGGGTGATATTCTCAACATATCTATCTCAGCATAACAATGATCTAGTAGTAGTCATGACATACGTTGATCATGGTGAAGACTAGACACTGAATAACAGACTATGTATATGTATATGTATTATAGCCTTGCCATAACTCTAAAGGTATAATAGGTCCCAGAGATGTACAAGAGATCCTAGACATACCTATGAATGGAGACAAACAATCTCAAGAGGTATCATTCGGATCTAGTATGATGCAGTCTTGATGTACTTCTGGGAATAGTAACAACCTTAGCCTTGATACAATACATCATCTCACTCTACAGTAAGGCACATGCACAAGATATGATCTTGGAGTTGAAGATCATGATCTCAATGAAGGTTACATCAGTGGTAATCTCTGAAAGAGTGCATCACAGTGATGATGGACATGGTGATGGTGCAACATAGTGCACAGTGACAGTGGTGCAGCACAGTGATGTATAGTGCAGCGTGGTGCAGCACAGTGATGATGGACATGGTGATGGTGCAGCGTAGTGCATAGTGACAGTGGTGCAGCATGGTGCAGCACAGTAATGATGGAAATGGTGATGGTGCAGCACAGTAATGATGGAAATGGTGATGGTGCAGCATAGTGCACAATGATAGTGGTGCAACACAGTGATGTATAGTGCAACATGGTGCAACACGGTGATGATGGACATGGTGATGGTGCAACATAGTGCGCAGTGACGGTGGTGAAACACAGTGATGCATAGTGCAGCATGGTGCAACATAGTGATGATGGCCATGGTGATGGTGCAGCATAGTGCACAGTGACAGTAGTGCAGCATAGTGATGCATAGTGAAACATGGTGCAGCACATTGATGATGGACATGGTGATGGTGCAACATGGTGCAACACAGTGATGATGGACATGGTATGATAGTGCAGCATGGTGCAACACAGTGATGATGGACATGGTATGATGGTGCAACATGGTGCAACACAGTGAAGCACAGTGATAGGTACAACAAGGTGATGGAATCACCTGAGTCCAAGTCAGCTACCTCATGTGACATCTTCTTAGAGAAGATATCTGCTCTTAAGTTTGATAAGTCAAAATGCTGACTTTTGATGTATATGTATTATCTCTCTCTCTCTGCTGAACTATTGAAGAACACATAAGGAGAATTGATCAAGGGTTTCCCCACATTGGGGTTTGTCCCTGGCTGGCGCCACATCTTGTGTCCTCTTGTCCTGGCTTGTCTTCTACGATAGATGTTTATGTTCTATCTGCAATTTACTTTAATGCTGATTTTATTGCTAATCTGGAAAAAATATTGAACTAACTGTAAAATTGAAATAAATTGCTCTAAGCATAAAACATACCTAAAATTAACACCCTGATCGTGTTCTTTATCTGCTTGGGTCGGCTCCCCTTCTCTTACTTCATCTCCTGTCGGATAGTTTGGATCCATTTGTTCCTGAGTGATGTTCAATGCATCGAACAGGTTTTGACTTGCCTTCTTATGTCGATTCTTCTTGGGGATCTCCTTTTTCTTGTTGTTCTTGTTCCTGTAGTTGACTTTAGTGTATCCTTCATTGTCTTTTTTTTTGCTTGCCTACTCGAGAGGTTGAGGGGCTTTCTTTAGAGGACAGTCTCGAAAGAGATGACCGTGCTCATGGCACTTCCTGCATCTGAAGGGGATGTTTTCATAGTCTATACTTTGAACTCAGAATTCATCCCTGGTGATTAATTTTATTGCTTATGGAAGGGCTCCAGAGACATCTATGTATACGCAAATGTGGGCATAGGAAACGTAATGACCATTTCTAGTTCCTTCTAACATTTTGATGTACTCCCCCAGCTTGTCTCCTATGCCTTTTAAAACCGAAGGAGCCCAGTAATCAGTTGGTAAGGATTAGAGGCATACCCAGACTAAAACTCTTGTGAAATCCTCCTTTTCTAGTGTGAAGTTGTCCTTCCAAATCTCATGTATAGTCTGGTTGAGTTATAGAAATAAGGACCTCCTTCAAATATTCTATCTCTGTCTTCTAGGAGGTCAAAGATGACTGTGAAGAATCCTTTGGATCCCAACTAAAGTCTTATCTCCCCCTTAGGTGTCCATTTGCTTTGTGTCCACCAATTCAAGGCTCTTTCAGTTGGCCATATACCCATAAAATTTCATATTACTGTGTGTTTGTGCATGTATTCTCTATATATTGCTACTCCTAGGTCCTGGATTTCCAATTCCGAGATTTTCTTAGCTATGTGGTCGCAAATATTCTTTGTCTTTTTCCTTTGTTCTTGCATCTGCTCCTGAATCTTTGTTGAGTTTGTGTTTGTGGAGGAGGGGATGTCTGAGGCCTTTTCGTTTGTTGAGCGAGTTTCTTTGTTTTTCCCTTTCTCTGTCTCTTTGTTTCTCTAAGGTGGTTCTTTTTGCGGAGAGTATCTTGTATCTCCATTATCAAAGTTTCCTCCTGGGGGGTGGAAGGCCAAGTTGGAGGCAAACTTTGTGAAGAAAGAATCTTGGTCTGGAGTCTGACCAATGACCATATCTGTGGATGAGTGGGCACCAAGGTTCAAGTGTGGTTCCTCCATGACAACCAGGGTGCAACGTGGCCCAAACCAAATGCTCCAGAGGAGGCCACGAAGAGTACCAACACCAGGATTAGGTTATGGGTGCCATTGCTAGAGCTTCTTTTTTCTTCTTCACTCATTTATCTTGACATTTTAATCCATATCAAGGTCAACTTATATATAAAGTAAATATTCAATAAAAATTTAGTGGCCAACCTTCTATACATCATATATATCATAAAATTAATAGGTGACTTCAACTAAGAAAGAGACCAAACTTAAGATGGTTAGTAATGATAAATTACACAGATGTTAACAAATGCAAAGATGAAATCAATAGTTTAAAACACTACCTCTATAATATTGAGAAAGGAAAAAAATAGCTAAAAAATGGACAAAAATATAGAAAACAAAAAGATTCCAAAAAATAATAAACCCAAATAAGAATGAAACATTGAAGATATAAAATGATTGATTAATTAATTGTAAGGGTAGATATATTATTTGCTCATCTCTTAGTCCACTAGATATATCTAGATAACGGAGATTATTTAAATAAAATCAAAATCAAGATAACTAAGTATAATGGTCTAGAAAATTGAAAAATTGTCATCTACAAACAAATCCACCTACAAAAGAATTAGAGAATGTTTTAGTGCCATGTTTATGCTTAGAAGGAGATGCTTACAATTGGTTCACGTGGTAATCCAAGAAAACTAGTGGTTTCTCAGTTAGCTACCAAATATTAACAAATGATATTCTTAAGAGATTTTACGTTGATAGAGAAGATGATACATATATTTTTCGATTTCACAAAAAAATAACTGCAAATTTGTTTGTATGTTTTGGTGTTAAAACATGTTATCCATAGGGGACTAAACTTATCATGATCTAAGAATTTAGTTAAAGTTAGAAGTGTGGCAATACTGATTGAAAGGAAGTTTATTAGTCAATAAGAGGTAACTTTTGAGCCTCCAAACAGGGAAATTAGTTACAATGAGAGGGATAATGTTACAATATTACTATTAATCAATGGATAAGGATACCTATTTTCATAGATGCAGTGAGAATTGCACTTTAGGGCATAGTTGTGAAGATCCATCATTACATTGTTTTAAAAACAGTGAATGGAAGGGAAATATATGTCTTGAAACTAGAAAATTAATTACTATAAGATACAAGTTAGGATCTCATAATAATGGAACACCACACACTTTAGGGCATAGTTGTGAAGACCCATCATTACATTGTTTTAACAATAGTGTATGGAAGGGAAATATAAGTCTTGAAACTATAAAATTAAATTACTATAAGATACAAGTTAGGATCTCATAATAATGAAACACAACTAAAAATGTCATTAGCATCAATTCAATCTCATTCAAACAATAAAATAAAAATTAAGAAAGATTCCCATAAAAGGAGATTTCTTCCTTTAAAGAACAATGAAAAAATATATTCCATCTTGTCTGAGAAGGTTATAAGACCCAAGATCTAAATAAAAGGGGAAAGAAACACAATCAAACATACAACAATGACAACAAGGGAAGCATCTTCTGGAGCATCATGGTTTCATGATGAACAAACAAACTAAAAGACTTCAAAATATTATGCATACCCTACAGCAAAACCTCACAAATGCTCAAATCAGGAAAAAATTCAAACCTCTACAGCTAGATAAAGACAAGGATGATGTTGCCAAGAAAGCATGTTTACATAGAGAGAATCCTATTTACGATCTTTGGAGGGTAAAGCATTCTTTAAAAGAGTGTCAATGTAATATACATAATAACACTATATTTAACAAAAATAATCAGTGTCATCCTGCTAAATAACAATTATATTAGATAGGTTAATGAAATGTCATAAGGAACACACTCATTCACCCCATGACTCAGTCAACAAATATATCTATCCCATCACAAGGTTCATTATAACATCATCATTTCTTTTATATATATATATATATATATAAAATTCACCCCATGATTTAGTTAACAAATATAACTATACCATCACAAGGTTCATTATAACATCATCATTTCTTTTAGATAATATATATATATATATATATATATATATATATATATATATGTATAAGGGGATGTTTAACTCAAAGATGGTCTTGAAATTTGAGTTATTGAATTGATACTTAACAAGTTAATTTTTTTCCCCTATGGACCCATTTGATCTTCTCTTATAGGCTCATATCTTCCTTAGTGTTTCCCCTTTTAGGTATTAGCTACAACCATTTTGAAAATTCATATATAGTATTTTAGCATTATCTTATAACATTCTACTAGAGTGTAATGTGGTAATTTTACCATATAGTCAATAAAAAGTAATATTTACAACATTCATATGTTTAGTTATTCTTTAATTAAACTATGGTTTTAAATTTTGCATCAAAAAGCTATACAAAACATATGTACAAAATTTATATCAAATAGACATTTATTCAAGTTCACACTTCAGCATTAATAGTTAACGAAATTTATCCCAAAAATTCTTTTAACTTAGAGAGACAATTTAATATATATTACATTGAAAAAAAAGTTAATAATTATAATAATTAACAATTTAAATGTATAATTTTGTAAAAATATTTATTTTAATAATTACATTATCTTATTCTTCATAGTCTTTACATCAATAACATGTTTTAGAATAATGATTCAACCCATTAATAATCCATAATATTAACCATAATTTAAAAATTATATTATAATAATTATAAATAAATGTAATTTAATTTTGTAAAAATATTTATTTTAATAATTACAATATCTTATTCTTTATAATCTTTATATCAATAACATTTTTAAAATAATGATTCAACCAATTAATAGTCCATAATATTAACAACCATTTAAAAAATATATTATAATAATTATAAATTAATGTAATGTTTCGACCAATAAATAATCCATAATGTTAAGGCATAATATTGTACATTTTGGAAGCACGGTTGAAACGAGGGATAGAAGGTCGAATCCGAGGGACGCCAAAATGAGTTCGTATTTCACCGAAGTATTTCCATAATCCTTTGGCTTCTTCTAGACCGTGCCCTGGCTTTGTGATTTCTTTTGAATTTGCGAGATAGCCTACCATGCCCTGGGTTCTTGACTCTTGAATTTGCGGGATGAGCGACCAAATTAGAGAAAAACCTGCACTCGAGGGGTAGTCCGTCTTCCTAAAACCACGGTGTAGTGCTTTATTGGTCGTGGTTTGGTTGGACGCCAATCATTGCCCAGAGCCATGAATTCGAGTCAGGGTTTAACGAAAACGGTTAACTGTTTGCATGGGGCGTATGCACAGTCGCGGCATTTTATTCACGGCAATGGTTTCGGATTAGCGGCACCTCTGCCCCATTGCCGCAGTGCAAATCAAGCCTTGCACTGTTCACCACTCTTCAAAAGACTGCGCACTCGCTAAAACTTTCCCGGGCGGACTTTATCAACTGGATATGTGGAGCGCTACACAGCGACCGAAGTACAAACTCTCCTGTATTGATTTCACTTTAGTACAGGAACCGGATGTTGGCCAGTCACCATATCTTTTGAACACAGGAGTCCCTTTTAAGTAACCGAGAGTTGCCGACAGGCGGTGTCCGCTGACAATATGGAAAACCCTAAGAAAACCCAAGGCGTAAAGAGCAGAGATACATATGATGTTGCTGCAGAAAAATCGCTGCAAGCCAAAGGGAAAGAAATCGCTCTCAATACTAAATATGGTAAAAATGTTAAAAATGACTAATAAATTTCAAATTTTATAGAAACAAATCATTTGGGTTATGTCAAAATTGCTTCAACACAAAACAAAAAAGTGGTTTTGGGTAAATGCAAAGCAATATGAGGGTATTTTAAGGCGTTTTTTTTAAATGTGGATAAATGAGAAGAAAACCGATCCAAAGAAAGAAAATAAATAAGAGACACAAAAATAAAAAGGAATCAATCATTTAAAGTCCCACATCTACATCTCTTACTTGGTGATCAGATCTATATGTCCAAGAATTGATGAAGGTAAGAATTGATGAAGGTAAGGACTAGGCTGGAGATTTTGGAAGCCAAAGAACAAGAAATAGACCACAAAATTTCAGAGATCACAGTTGCAAACCGATGCCTAATGGAATGTAATAGAATTTTAAAAGAATATGTAACAATGTTACAAGAGGCTCTAGAGACTATAAAACAAGAATGGCAAAGCATGAAGATAGCGTGGCAAAGTATGAAAGAATTAATAACAGCAAGCAAGAATATGATCATTTCTAAACAAACTCAGGTATATACACAAGTATCTCAACAAACAGAGATTTCCAAAAAGAAGGCAAAAATGAACAGTGGAAAAGATAGTCCAAAAGAAATCAAAGCTAGAGATGAAGACGCTAATGGTTACATAAAGACAGAGGAAGAAGAAGATGCAAGTGCTCATAGAGCACAGGAACTAGAACATAAAGAAAGACAGGACAAGAAAACAACTTTACTATTAGGGGAATAAGAGATTATGGGAAGAATAAAAGTACTATCAATTTGACAAGAGACTTTCTGAAAGAGAAACTACATTGGAAAGGGAAAATTTTCCAAGCAAAGAGAGTTGGGAGGATATGTGAAGAGAGGCCTCGACCCATAAAAGTCACCATGGCAAGCGTACAAGACAAACACCAACTTTTGGGCAGAAATAAACTCTTGAAAGGCTCACACTTCTTCCTTGATGAAGATTTAACCAAAAAACAACAAGAAGAGAGAAGGGATGAAGTGGAGAAAATTAGAATAGCAAAAAATGAAGGGAAAAGGGCATGGTTGTACAATGGTAAAGTCATTATTGCAGTGTTTGGGCCTCTGGGCAAAACAAGGCAGCGAACTGGTAGTAAAGAAAAAACAGAGAATTCAATAATAAGGTGATGGCCCAGTTCCCAACGTTTACAAACGTGTGGAACTTAACGTGTGTAGTTGGTAATCACGTCAACAATTACAAGCCCTCTCGACCCTTCGGTGATTAACCTTTGGTTAGGTTAGCTGCCGTGTCCATGTGTGATGATATCAATCCTTCGTATTCCTTGACTCGTTTGCAATCTGTTGGTTTTGATTACTGTCCCTCCTCTCCGGTTAAGGGACGCCACCTGTCGGTCTTCCCGGTCTGGCCACTCCCACCTTTTGTTAAACCCTATTCCTCGTTTTTGTGTCACTTTGTTACTTCACCGTGCTCGACTCTGAGCTCTGCTCCGTTGTGGTTTCGCTGGAGGTTCACTGTGCTCGATTCTGAACGCCGCTCCGTTGTGAATTACTGGTGGTCTATTGTGCTCGTCTCTGAGCGCTGCTCTGTTGTGGTTTGCCGGTGCCTTTGGGCTTTCTCTGCTCTGTGCATGAACTTTCTGTGCAAGCGATAACCCTGTTGGTTTCCTGCTCTGT
>Ga0068628_1000416_pt1 | contig 14779 bp, 11 predicted proteins | sample InSIn2gowninarea_FD_77431 | JGI IMG/M metagenome (GOLD analysis project Ga0068628, IMG submission 77431) | Clean room microbial communities from NASA Spacecraft Assembly Facility at Jet Propulsion Laboratory, Pasadena, California, USA -... ... | reverse complement strand
TTGGGATGAACATATTGAATATATCCAACACTCATACAATAGGGAAATTCATTTTTCCATTAATAAGAGTTCTTTTGAGACTTATTTTGGTTATTTATAACCTTCACCTTTTGATTATGTTTTTGGGAAATGAAAGGATGGAGAAGATTCAATTGAGAAAGAGGAAAAGCAAGCTGATTTTTTTTTGAAAAAATATGTAAATTCATTTGAAAGTCCAAGAGAAACTCAAGACAATCCAAGCCAAGTACAAGATGAGACATGAAAAAAAATAGAGTTGACCATACATTTCATGTGGAAGACCATGTTTGGTTGCATCTTAGTAAGGAGAGTTTGCAAGGAACAACCAAGATGATGAAGCCTATAAGGTATGGACTATTTGAGATTATAGATAAAGTAAGTGAGAATACTTTTAGATTAAATCTACAGGCATATATGAGCATATATTTAGTTTTGAATGTAGAAAATTTAAAAATGTATGAGTTATCTATGCTAACTAAAGATGAAGTAGGTACAAATTATATTTTGCTATCTCTTGATGAATTAGTTCCTAATACTATAGATGAACTCAAGGAGGATTCAATATTGCAAAAGAAGGTTCGTGCTATAAGAAGAGATGAGACAAAGCTATGGTTGGTTGGATTGAAAGGATAGAAGCTTAATAAAGTTAAGTGGATGGACAAGTCCATAGTTGGGGAGTTGTATCCTCATCTATGCATTTATGGGACCAAATGCTTTCCCATTAGGGATGTGTGATCCAAATTAGATAATGTCAAGTTATTCTATGTAGGAGCAGTACTCATTCTAAAGGTATCTATGCTTGGATATAGATTGAATACTAAAATATGGAGTTGATAGGCATACATAACCATACCATTAGTGGTGTGCTATATAGTATTTACATCATTAATGGAATTCATCTTGAGAATTCAATAAGGGAAGTTGAAGGCACATCGATAGTTTGGGAAACCAAGTAGTTTAGTATCTTCAATCACCATCTTGGAGATGGTTCTAGGATTATTTAATGGTGTGCTACTCTTTATTTCTAGAAGGGGAAGTTTTATAGAGTTTTTAGGATTTTGGGATTGTAAGAATTTGAAGGAAGACCAAGAGTCATTCCAACATTTTTGTAGTTTAAAAATTATTCTTCTTACTATAGGAGATTACAATAATTGTAGGAGATTGTATTATCATTATGTTGATGGTATCTCTCTATGCATGTAATATTGAAATGTCCATATACAATGAGAAGAGAAGGATCCAATTCCATGTTGGATTAGCCCACATTGGGTGAACTAGGTTAAATCATTATGTTGATCTTATTTTGTGTTTGATATTGTTATTTTTATAGTTTTTTACATTACACAATTTTGAATTTATATGAAATTTGTATGATCTTATAATGGTGAATGTTTCCATTCGAATTTGTGAGTGGGGATCTAAGAATGATATAAGAATTCAGTGATTATGGATCAAAAATGGTAAAATAAAAAATTTACCTAACAAAAGGGGATCATTCACCTAGATCAATCTTGATATTAAATGAAGGTTGATAAGTTGAAAGTTCAAATGAATTTTGAAATATTAAAGATTAAGATATTTTATCTTAATATCATGGGATATTATCAAAAAAATGTAATAAAAGTATTGTAACCTATAGAAACACTCCTTAATGGGTTATATTGAAAAAAGTATATGAAATATTTAAATACTAACTTGGATTCCAAGTTCCATTGAAGAAATACTCTAAAAGCATAGAAGGAAAGTATTACCATTGGGAAGGAATTGAAGATTATGTATTATGTTAGTTCTCTAAACCTATTATAGTGCATTTTTATTTTGGGAAAGTCCATATGCATAGTTTTCCCTTAGAAATTTTAGATAGTGCTAGGATGGAAAAGTAATAGAAGACCTTAATAACATGGTAACTCCCTATTGGTTAGAAAATGTCATCCCTTATTCCCAAACATTCTCTCTAGAAATCTTCATAAGCGTAATCACCTCACAACATGTGTGAAGATTTAGAAGTTTAGAATGATCATGAGTATTTGGGATCTTTTTTCTATTATTTTCTTTCATTTTGTTAAAACTTTAGTTGAAAAAATTTGACTAATTTATATATATAATACTCACATCCAAAATGTCTTTCATTTTCCCTCCTTGAAATGAAGCCATCAGTAACTAAAAAGTTTGGGAATGCTTTGATAGGCAAATATGGTATTACCATTATACATGTATATTCTTATTCAATTTAGTTTGTCTCTCTTTTTTAATACACAAACTTTTTCTTTTAATATTCTCACTAAAAAATGGATGTTGACTTTTAAAATGTTGAGTCTTTATCTACATTATATATACATTAGACATTTATCTCCTAATTCATAAGGTTAAATGCAAGGAAATACATATATATAAAATCTTAGTTTTGTATTAGAGATAGATGAGTGCATGAGGGGTCAATAATATATGTATATGATCTCAATAAATTGAGGCAATATCTAAACATTGATTCTTAATGAAGAAATGATGGTTTTATTTGATAATTATATTTGTATGTTAAGAATATTAAAGTTCTACTTGATTTAAATGCAATAACACTATAATCCATGTGTCGTGCAATTTATTAATTCTTCTTGTTGTAAATGGTCACACTCTTTACTAGTTGAGAATTCCCTTATGTAGGTTACTTCCTTCCATTTCAAGGGATTCTTGGTGATTAAACTATGAGTTTTATGAGATTTACATCTTATTATCTTAAAAGCATTATTAAATTTACCTATTTGAATGAATGTGGAAAGTTTGTTGATGAAATTCTAGGATTTTTACTATAGCCATTTTTAGCTTACAAAAGAATTTTGTGTGGCATAGGTGAAATGTTTGAGTCAAGATAACCCATCCTTTTAACATTTAATTGAAAATATCACCTCCTTTTGGTGGATACCTTGGCTAGGATACAAGTATTTTTAAAGAGTAATAGCAAAGCCACCTTAGTCCTTAATATAATCATTGGATTAAAAATTGATAAGTAAACTATAACTTTTAGAATATGGAAGTGATCAAATTTTTTATTTACTTAAAAGTATGCTTGATATTACAATATATAGTGAAGAAATATGGACATGTTTTCTTTTAGAAGAGTTAAAAAGAAATTGATCAATTATAGGAAATGTAGTATGAGATAAGTATTAGATTAATAAATCTATTGGTTGGAAATAAAATAGATGGAAATGCTAAATTAAAAAATTTACCTAATAAAAGGGGAGAATTCACCTAGAAGAGCCTTGATATTAAATAGAGGTTGCAAATTTGAAGGTTCAAATGAATTTTGAAATATTAAATACTAAGATATTCTATCTTAATATCATAGGCTATGATCAAAAATTGTAATAAAAGGATTATAACCTATATAAATAATCCTTAATGGGTGATACTAAAAGAAGTATATGAAATATTTGTATAGTAACTTGGAATCCAAGTTCCATTGAAGATATATTCCAAACATATATGAGGAAAGTATCACCATTAGGAAGGAATTGAATATATTTGTACATATATTTCATATATTTTAGCTTCTACATTCTCATTTATAGAAGTGAACTATGATGTATTCAATACTTTGAAATAATAAAATAACCATGTTAGATACAACCTATAGCTCATAGGTTTTGCTTCCCAATGTTATATGAGGAGTTTCCCATGTTAATCAAGTATTTTTTTCTCGATGATGAATTATTTCATGGTGATTGCCTAATCTCTCTTTTAATACATCTTAAATGTTTTATGTTGAATCCATGTGTGAAATGTTACAGTTTATATTCATTTAAAAATGGATTTTATTCCATAGTAAGTTATATGAATAAGAAAATATTTTGACTTAATTATCAAGTAATAAAATGATTCTAATATAACGTAAGAGATGTAAATACTAAATTAAATTATACGATGTATATCCCTTCTAACATGGTTATTGAAAAGTATCAAGCATGTAGTAAGATTTATATTCAATATATTCTAAGACATAATAAATTATAAATAATTAGAATAAGAACATTTGTTGAAGATGTATTCATAAAATCTCTACAATAATTATGATAAAAGCCTAGGATATTGTTGGGATAGATCATAACATGGTTTTTACAATCTATAAATTGCACACTCATACTTTTGGTATGATGAAACTAGCTAGATCAAGATATATTAATAAATAAAATTTTGGAAAAAAATGAAATGCAAAATTACTAATGATAATCATGTGGAAATAATCATAAAATGTTGGATACACTCAAATGAAAACAACACATTGATACAAGTATAGTAGGGTATGTATCCAAAAATATATGATGATAAGTAGCAATCATGGGATAATATCCATTAGTGAGCTTATGTTAAAATTCCATGGGAGTGTATGGAATATTATCAAATAAATTTGAAAACCTAGGGCTATAAGAAAATAAAGGATTTAATAAGATATCAAGTCTAAGCTAAATAACCTAATTATATAGTTATAGGTTGAAAGAGTATTTTAAAAATCAAAGATACATGCCTTGAAATAAAGGGTGTACTTAGTGTGTAAAATATCATTGAAGCACCCTCATAGTTAATTATGGTATCCAAAACTAGTACATGATCATCATGATATATCATATGTAAGAATGATGAGCTTGTGTGATGAACATACTGTAATACTTCATAAGAAATGGTATTGACTAGATAAAATAAAAAATAAGAAAATGAGCCTTCAATATGGGATTTTTTTCCTATGAATAGTGTTCTTCATATATATATATATAATTTTAAAAAAATATAAATTTTTATGTTATGAGAATTAACTCATAGCAAGGTGAAGCATTACAAGGTGTTATACTATATTGATCGTATATCATGTTATTAGTGTTATTATCAACCATATCTCATGTGATCTTATTATTTATATGCTAGGTACCCTATCATCAGTACTAACCTTCCTAAAGGACCATTGGTGGATATATTATGCATATATAAAGGCAAGTATGATTATATGAGAAAGTAATCAAGATTTCATCTCAATAATTGGTACCTAACATTTAGGTATTTCTAAATGTCACCTATTGAGATTGGGATATTGTTATCACATAAGTATATATGTAATTCCATAGTTAATAATTACATGTTTGGATCAACTTATCAATATTCCATTATGCTTCAATCCTTGGTGGTGAACTCTACTCGATCAAAACCCTAGCATTTGTGCCACCATGTACAACTACATTTCAATTTAGGGACCTAGCATCTATATTACCATTTTTACTACTATTATCCATGGGGTTCGTACATCAAGGTCATAAATATTCAATAAGTTCCTATCTGCATATAATCATCTTTTCCTAGGTAAGGATTAATAGGTATTTATATTTAACTTGATGCCATCTCTTTAGTGCATGTTTTCACTATTTTATTATCTTGATTCAATAAAACTAAGTTTGTTATTCCACTACTATGTTTATTTAGATCATTTCCTATTATTTTTTATTATCTTTATATTTTATTTGAGTTAAATAACTAGGATAATACATGACTAAATGTTACATGTTTATTATTTTCACTTAGGTTTTAATCCTAGGAGTAGCTAAAAATATAATAAAAAATTATTTGACTATATTTTTCATCAAAATATAGTCTCATGGAATGCAATCATCCTAGGATATTCACAAGATAACACTTCAATCAGATGAAGTACTTTGTAACTAATACCATTGATGTTGAATTTAGCATGTGCCATTATGGGATTTCTAAAGGGTGGTACAAATACCCATTAAAGACTAGTTGAAAATGATTTTGAGTTAGACACTATGGTTGTGAATACCCTGATTAACATATTTTCTAGACATGGAAGAAGATATTGATAGTTATATATATAGACCCCTCAAAATGAACCTTTTTGTATTTAATAAATCATTTTAATCCCTTACAAAATTATTATGTAAAAAGGGATTAAAAATGTATAAAAGAGGTGTAGGCTATGTATTTGACCCTAGTGGATTGTACAAGGGGTAAAAATATCAAATTCATGTAAACTTGTATCATATATAGAGGCATCATTTGATGATCTATAGATGATGAGAGAATCATGGGAAAATAATCATTTCAAGCTAATACATGGATTATCAATTGAAGATCATTTGAAGGATTGCAACTTGCTTTATCTATATACATTGCACATATATTATTCTATAAGTTTCATGTATGTTCATAATTTGATTATTCACTAATTTGCTCATTGCTACATTCTTATTCACATCTATAATTTAACTTATCTCACGGCATCGATGGTGTGCCAATTCTAGGACATCAACGATGTACTTGTTCATGAATGTATGCTCTATCTTTTATGCATTTTATGATTAACATAATGAATATAGAATCTAAGTAAACACTACTACATTCTTGTTACATGTTATTGCCATATTTCTAATATATGCATCAATATTTACAAAGTAGAGCAATAGTGCATTAATAAACCCCATTTGCATTAATTGCATTATTTAGCTACTACATTTTGGTGAAGTCAACTGCTTGATTTATCTTTTCCTAGAGGTGAGATCATGCTAACCCTTCTTATCAGGATTAGGCCACCAATGTTGTATATTTCTATCTTTAGGATGCTAGTGGCATTAAGATGGGTTAACTCATAGCCATGCTTATGGATTTGAACATGAATATTTTGGATTTGCAAAGGGAGATTACTACGAACAACAATATAGGTTCCAGCATGACTAATATATGAGATTCATCTAATACCTCACCATCCAATCCTAATGACTATGATGGCATTTTCATTTCACCCTTGATAGATGACATCCATAATTTTCCCTTGCCACTTGATCACAAGACCCCCAAGTTCAAGATGTTCAATGATGAACAGGATCCCAAGTAGCATCTCATTAGCTTTTAGGAGGATTACTTATTGAAATTAGGTTTGGATGAGAGGTTAATGGATAAATTCTTCCCAAGGAGTTTGAAAGGTGATGCTACTTAGTGGTTCCACTCTCTGCTTGGTAAGTCTATTGAATCCTTCAAAACCTTAGTTCAAATATTTATGGGTCAATACAAGCATAATATTAAAGAACAAGGTAATATATCAAAATTATGTGCACTTCATCAAGCAAGCAATGAAACCATAGAGAAGTATGTCTTATGCTTAAAAAAGGTATGGCAAACTACTTGAGTTAAACTAGATGAATTTGAGATTTGTGGCATATTTTATGAATCTATTATTCCTCTACTTCAATTGCATGCTCCTAGTGCTAAGGATGTTGGTTTTAGTACTTTAGTTCAACAATTAGTGTAAAAAGAGTAAGTTTTATTATCTATAGGAAAGCTTAAATATACATCTAACAATTTTTCAAAGATAATAGAAAATCGTATGCCAAGAAAGAGGAAAACTACTTAATATGGTAGATAGAACCAAGACTCCTCCAAAGGCACAAAGATCTACTTCCTCAAAAGAGGCCAACTACACATTTCTAGTTCCACCAAGAATTATTTTGAAGGACTTAATGAAGAAAGGCCTCTTATACCCACTTGAAAAAGTTGATGATGATACCCCTTTGGGACACTTTGAGGCATATTATGCTTATCATCAATGAAAAGGGCATGCTACAAAATTTTGTAAAATATTGGAAGCAACTATCATAGCCCTCATAGAACAAGGAAGGTAAAATATTGATGAACATCTTATTAAACAAGGATATGCCATCAATGTGGTCATAGTAGTCAAAGAGGTGTGTGCTAACTTGCAAAGAGGATATCCATGTAATGTTCCAAATCTAGTTACCACTAAATAAGTAAGTTTTGCACCTGATCCTAAAGTTTATAGTATGATTAATTAATTAAAAAATACACCAGCCAATATTAGCTTGTATGATCTTATTTCTACTTCTCAAGCTCATAAGGATGTTTTATACACTTTATTTAAGAATGAAACTATTTGTACTAACATTTTAGTAGCTACATTTTCTGAGAAGATCCAAACCATTAGGTAAAGTGACACTATCTCCTTTTACAAATCTGAAATACTCAACCAAGAACTACTAGATGAGTGTGCAACTTTATATATCAACCCTATGGTAGATGAATGGGAAGTCAAAAGGACCATGGTAGATAATGTTTTAGCTATGAATGTGTGTTATAACCATTTTTTGATTCAATTATAAGAAAAAGGTGTAACCATGCCCCCATTAGAAGAAGCTACTTTAAAAATTAGAGCCTATGATAGTTCTTCTAAGAAACCACTAGGCATAGCTACCATCATGATTACCACAGGAGTTAGAATTATTCCATCCAAGTTTCAAGTAGTTAATTCCAAGTTTTCTTATAACATACTTTTAGGAAGACCTTGGATCCATGATATGGAAGTTGTTCCTTCTACATTACATGGTAGACTAAAATTTGAATTCCAAAGAGAAGTACATACAATATTAGCTGATCCTAAGCCCTATGTACTATGCAATGTTGCTAACTTTGAGGAGATGGCCTTGGTTCTATAAATTTTTGAAATAGAACCCTTAGATTATCCCACACTAAGGGAAAATATAGATAAATAGGTTCAAATCATATAAATAGGTATGGAAACTTACAAAATAGATGATACAAACTTATTTACATCCATTAAAGATTTGGGACAACCTCAAATATTAGCTATTTTAGGCTACTAGTGTCATGCTATTCTATATATAAGGCACCAATGCCTTGTAGATTATGATGTTAATGACCCTTATAGCTTTGTTCTATCTAAAATGATGAACCAGTATTTTATAGATGATCTCCTTACATCTTCTGAATCAGGTAAAACCTTTCCTTCTACTTTTATTCAAAAATATATGGTTAATAATTACAAGTACATAGGAGGAGGTTTAGGTAAAACTAAGCAAGGTATGTTTGATTTATTTTTCCCAAAAATATAGGTTACTGAGATAGGTCTAGGTAGTGATGGATAGGTCAAACAAAAATGGGATCCCATACTATTTTTTAAAACATCTAATGTGATAGAATTATCTGATGAAATTGATGAAGATATGTGGATTGATCATAGCTTGCCTCTTGCCTTTGATTGATTTAGTACTAATGATGATTTTCTTGAATATTTAGAGGCACATTTAGAATTTCCCAAGTTTAATGAAAAATATCATGCCTCTTATATGCTTCATGAGTATGCTTATTTTGGCCAAGAGGTCAATTTTCATGATGTGTTATAGGTTCAACCCTTAGAAGAAGTTGAGATTGTTGATCCTACCATGGAGGATTTGCCATCATTATTACCAACAAAGAAGAATTATTACCAACAAAGAAGGATATCACCTTCCCATAAGAAGAGTTTCTAAACATTAACATTGGAACTACAAATAAGGAGAGATTACTTCAAATTGGAGTAGCCCTAGCCTCTTTTGATCAAGAAAAGTACAAATCTAAATTTATCATACATTCAAAATTTTTTGCTTGCTCTCATGATGATATGCTTGGGTTAGATACTTCATTTGTTATGCATAATTTTACAATAAAATAAAATGCCAAACCAATTAAGCAAAAGCCTAGAAAAATGCATCCTTCTTAGGCCTTGTTAGTAAAAAAAGAGATTGAAAAATACTTGCAAGTAGGATTTATAGATCCTATTGATTATTCTAAGAAGGATGTCAAGTTTCTGTGGGATGTGAATTGCCAAAACATATTTGAAGATATCAAGCAATATTTTCTTGACCCCCCTATTCTTGTTCCCATGGATTTTTCCCAACCTACTTACTTATAGATTTTAGCCTCCTTGTATGCCATAGAAACCATGCTATGTCAAAACATTGAAAATAACCAAGAGAGGGATATCTATTATCAAAGTAAGACATTGGTTGATTATGAGACAAGGTACACTCTTATGTAGAATATTTGCTTTGCTATGATATTTACCATTGAAATATTAAGACATTACTTATTATATTGCACCACATATGTTTTTATTCCTATTGATCCTTTAAAATATCTTTTGGCTAAACAACACTTGTCCAATAGATTTGCAAAGTGGCTAATGTTATTATAGGAATTTGATTTTAATACGGTGAAGCAAAAATTTGTTAAAAGATAGGCCATTATAGATCTGATAGCATATTTCCCTTGGGAAGGTGAGGAGGTTGTCCATGAATATTTTCCTAATATTTTTGAGGAGCCATAGTGCCAGCAGCCTAATGACCTATCAATAGGGCTCCAATGGTGTGACTTTGAAGAGATTTCTATCCCTAATGATTATATTTATCTTCTAGATGATGAACCTATAGTCTAGACCTTATATTTTGATGGTTCTAGATGCATTCACAAAGTAGGGGTAGGTATTATTTTGGTATCCCATACCAATCAAGTAATTCCTATTACATATAAATTGGATTTCAAATGCACTAATAATATGGCTAAGTATGAAGATTTAATACTGGGATTGAAGGTAGCTTTAGAACTAAAACTCATAGGCATAGAAATTTATGGGGACTCACAACTTATTATCAACCAAGTGAAGAGTACTTATGATACCAAAGATGAGAAGCTAAGGCATTATAGGGTGGTTGTGATTGAGTTTATGGATAGGCTTGATAGGTATACTATTGAGACCTTTCCTAGGATTAATAATAGATATGCAGATGCTATGAAAAGCATAGCCTCTTTGGTACCAATTGAGCTTGAAGATGAGGAGACTATTCTCACTATCTGTAAGTTAAGTTCTCCATCTTACATAACTCATATTCATTCTATTTTTTCTTATCTTATTTCTAATGATGATACTTTTCAAGACTAGTATTTTGATATCTATAGCTACTTAAGAGACCAAAGTATTCCTTATAGATATACTAAGAATGATAGACTAAGATTGAGAAGGATTGCTATGAAATATGTTATCATTAGTGATATTTTATATATAAGATCCTTTTATGGTTCTTTGTTGAGATGTTTAACACAAGATGAGATAGCTACTACTTTAGAGAAATCTCATGATGGATTATGTGGTGGCCATTTTCATGCCAAAGCTCTTTATACAAAGATATTGAGAATAGGGTACTATTGGCCCACTATGGAAGAAGATTTTCAAAGTCATATGAAAGCATGTGTGCCATGCCAAAAGCATGCAAACTTAGAAAAATATCCCACTCAAGAACTCAATTCCATTATTTCTCCATGGCCCTTTGCTACTTCGGGCATAGATTTGATTGGCATGATTAATTGTCATTCTAGAGAAGGACACAAATTTATCATCATAGCTACAAAATATAATACCAAGTGGGTGGAATCCATCCCCATGAAGTTATTTATATAAGAAAAGATTATTTCATTCCTTATAGAATACATCATCACTAGATTTGGTGTGCTACAAATATTGATCATGGATAATGGTCCAAATCTCAAGGGCAAGGATATGCAAGCATTTTATAAAAATTTTTACATCACACAAACCTTTTATTTAGTTTTCTACCCTTAAGGAAATGGTCAATATGAAGCAACAAATAAGACTCTTAAGAGTATTCTTGCCAAAACATGAGATAAGTTAAAAAGAGATTGGCATGAGCAATTGCCATATGCATTATGGGCCTATAGAACTAGTTTTCAAATAGCCACTAGGGGAACCCCTTTTTCATTGGTATATGGAGATGAGGCCATTGTACCACTTGATTTAGAGATTTATTCTCTTATGATATCTTTATAAGGTGATATTCCAAATAAAGATGCAAGAAAAGCAAGATTGCAGTAGGTAGAGATGTTAGATGAAAAAAGAAACAGAGCCATTGAGCATCAAAAGGTCTACCATGCCAAACTTAAGAGACCATTTGGAAAAAAGATAAAAGGTAAAGAGTTTAAAATAGGGGAACTATTCTTAAAAGAGAATATCAACAAAATAGCAACAAATGAGTAGGCTAAAGGCAAATTTGAACCTAATTGGTTGGGTCCATATGCTGTTGTTGATGCAACAAGATCAAGACCATATAGGTTATCAACTTTGGATGGAAAGAAAGAATGAAAAAAATTCAATACCATCCATCTAAAGCATTTTTAATATTGAAAAGCATAGCTTTGTGCCCCTGCAAAACAATTCATATCAAACAGAGGGGCATAATTTCTTTTTATTTTATGTATAGATCTACATAGAACATGACATCGATGGTATGCTTGACTATCAACATGATGCTAGTAGCATGCAAAAACATTGATTGTCTAATATCTTTAGATCATGGACATAAAAATGCATGATCATCGATGGCCAATGAAATGGCTAGTTAGAGGTCACTCACTTAAAATAAAACTGATGATATAGCCATTAGCAAATTATTGACATTGACTCAGCATCAATGGATGATACAACTTACTATGTATCCATATGATTTTTTACTTTAAACCCATCTAAAGCATAATGTCTTTGGATCATAAGCATACAAATGTATGATTATCAATGGCCAACAAAATGGATAGTGAGAGTTCACTCATTTAAAAGTAAATTAATGATTCAACTATTAGCAATTTGTTGACATTGGATCATCTCCAATGAATGATACATTTTCCTATTTATACACATGGTTTTTTCTTTGAACCCATCTAAAGCATATTATCTTTAGATCATAGACATACGAATGTATGATCATTGATGGCCATCAATACAGCTAGTGAGAGTTCACTCACTTAAAAGATAAATTGATGATGTAGCCATGAGCAAGATGTTGATATTGGATCATCTCTAATGGAAGAAATAACCTACTATGCATCCATCATTATTTTATGACTAACATTTCATTGCAGGTACATAGATCCAATAAAATAGAAGAAAATTATAGTCAAAAATAGGGTGCCAACATCATGCTCACAGTCTATTGGGCCATCAAGGGCATACATTTCATTATCATTTCCACCAATCCAAAGTGTAACCTCTCTATTTTTAGGCATGGATGTAAGTGCAAATGGTTCCCAAGTATCATACATGATGGAATGCCTAGATTCATGATTAAGATAGTATAAAGGAGGCACATCATACCTTCCATTTCTAGCCATAGATATAGATTTTCATAATCATCCAAACATCATCCAAATAGTATTCCTAAAGATAACTTCTTCAGTAGCTTTTTCCTTGGCTACTCCACTTAAGGATCTTTCTTGGGACACCCAAGTCAAAAGGGGGACAACATAAAGACTCTCAACATCATTCAAAAAAAGACAACATCAACATAAAGATCAAAACATTTTCTTCTACGTCTTGTCTACACTTCTTCTTTAGACATGTAATTTCATTTCTTCAATCACACATCCAAAATGGGGAAAATCTAGATGCCTCAAAATGAACCTTTATGTATTTAATAAATCATTTTAATCCCTTAACATATTATTATGTAAAAAAGAGATTAAAAATGTGTAAAAGAGGTGTAGGCCATGTATTTTACCCTTGTGGATTATACAAGTGGTAAAAATATCAAATTCATGTAAAATTATATCATATATAAAGCTATCATTTGAAGAATTATAGATGATGAGTGAATCATGGGAAAATAATCATTTCAAGCTAGTACAAGTATTATCAATTGAAGATAATTTGAAGGATTCCAACTTGCTTTATCTATCTACATTGTGCATGTATTATTCTATAAGTTTGCATGTATGTTCATAATTTGATTATTCACTAATTCGCTCATTGCTACATTCTTGTTCATGTCTATAAGTTCACTTATCTTATGGTGTTGATGATGTGCCAATTCTAGGACATTGGTGGCGTACTTATTCATGAATGTATGCTCTATCTTTTGTGCATTTTATGATTAAAAGAATGAATATAGAATATAAGTAAATACTATTGCATTTATGCTACATATTATTACCATATTTCTAATATAGGCATCAATATTTACAAAGTAGAACAATAGTGCATTAATCAACCCCATTTGCATTAATTGTATTATTTAGCTACTACAAAGTATTAAATGTAGGTGATAGTTAATACCCAAACTAACAAAGGAATGATCATAAAGTAATTTTTAATACCCAAAAAAAGGGAGTGATCATAAAGATATAAACATCATGTGAGATCATAAAAATCATCATGAAGTTATCTAGTATTTCATTCATAGAGTCATCATCATGGTAGCAAAAATTTTCCTATTTGTGTATGATTATCGTTATGGTAGCACAATATGCCTTATTCATAGATGAGTATTGTTATGATAACTTTAGGTACCCCATTCATATACATATCAAGAATAAAGGTTATGGAAATTTTTCTAATTGATTAAAGGATTAAAATTAAAAAGTTGATGATTCATTTCCTCAATCACCAAGGGTATGTAGAACAAAATTGAGTACTTTTTACTACCAAAAGTGTCAAAATAAGTCATCATAATGGTTTTAATAATGTGGGTACCCTTTACCCTAGGTACCATTGGGTTTTGTACATTATGTGATCATGTGAACATAAATAACATATGATTATAAATAACATGTGACCATAAAGAACATTTGATCATAAAGAGCATGTAATCATACAATGATGTTTGATAATCTCAACCTACAACGGGCCTCAAATAATGATGAATCATGAATCATGAATATGCAAAGCATGTATTATTCATAAGAATATCATAGAGCATATGAAATTATGATAATTATAAGAATGGGTCATTGTTAATATATAAGCATAACCATATAATAGAATAAAGTAAATATATAAATGGGTTAAGTGCTATAACCTTTAGAGCTCTTGAGGACATGTCCCTAAGATAAATAAGAAATGATCATATTCCCC